>Ga0209272_10002070_pt1 | contig 11646 bp, 7 predicted proteins | sample tdDd002_FD_187125 | JGI IMG/M metagenome (GOLD analysis project Ga0209272, IMG submission 187125) | Marine sediment microbial communities from the Atlantic coast under amendment with organic carbon and nitrate - tdDd00.2 (SPAdes)... | ecosystem: Environmental > Aquatic > Marine > Coastal >... | reverse complement strand
CTTCTATATCCACACAGTAGATTACCCTGCATGTAGTTGCTGGACTCGTTGGCAGTTCATAGAGATATATTACATCTACTCCCCTGCTGTGCTCCACAGCTTCTACCTTGGCACACCTTGGATATAATGATGCTATCTTCCACTGACTGCATCTTGCTGGCATTCCGTTTCCTCTGTCATTATCTATAGGAGCTCTCCAGAAGTTTGGCAGTACCAGATCTTCCAGGTACTCCACTCCCCTGTACTTCATAGATATCATTCCCCCATAGGCTTTGGAGAATATATGATGAAAGTTATATCCCGCTACTCCCACATTGCAGTCTGCATCGATTAGTGTTGGTATCTCCTTTGCTTCACTGCTCTGAACCTCATCTGTCTCTGACACCCACTGATCAAAGGCTATCTCATGACCATAATCAGCATACTTTGTTTCCTTAGCCAGATGAAGGGATACCTCTACAATATACTCACTGTTCTCTCTGCTTCCTGGATAAGGTATATCTAAAGATATCCTCTTAGTTGTGAGAGGCTCTACATCTGCTGTTGTTTTACCAGATGCTGCCACTACTCCCTCCTTCAGGAGCTTCCATCTGAGCTCATATTCCTTGGTATTAGTAAATAAACTTGTATTTTTCACTACCACTCCGTGTTTTTCAGCACTTAACTTATAGTCGGCAAAGAGATACTTTACCTCCTGCATCTTAGGGGATGGTCTTCTGTCTGCATATACCAGTCCGTTTACACAGAAATTATAATCTGTCGGTCTGTCGTCATAGTCTCCCCCATATGCCAGGTATTCCTTCCCGTGTGGGTCCTTCTTCATGATTCCCTGGTCTATATAGTCCCAGACAAATCCTCCCTGATACATCTCATACTTATCCTCAAGCTCAGTGTACTTATGTAGTGCTCCATTCGAGTTACCCATAGCATGAGTATATTCACAGTTGATAAATGGCTTTTCAGGCTTACTTTCCAGGTATTCCTCGATATCCCTTACAAAGGCATACATTCTGCTCTCCATATCAGATGTGTCGTTATAACTTCTGTCCCAAAAAGTTCCCTCATAGTGGACGATTCTTGTTTTATCCTCTCTTAGATATTCACTCATCTTATAGATGTTTTCTCCCCCATAAGATTCATTTCCGCAAGACCACACTATGATAGAAGGATGATTTTTGTGGTTCTCATACATAGACCTTGCTCTGTCTAGTATATTATCCAGCCACTCAGGTTTATTTCCGGGTATAGCCTTATGTCCGCTTGCTCTTCCCATAAACTGCCATGTCCCGTGAGTTTCCAGGTTCACTTCATCTATTACATACAGACCATACTCATCACATAATTCATACCAGTAGTTATGATTTGGATAGTGTGATGACCTCACTGAGTTAAAATTATTTGCCTTGAGAAACTTAATATCCCACAGCATATCTTCCTCAGTTACACTTCTTCCTCTGTGACAGTTAAACTCATGTCTGTTTACACCTTTAAATACTATTCTCTTACCGTTTATCATCATTACCTTATTTCCGCTTTCACTGATCCCCATCTCAAACCTTCTGAATCCAAACCTTTGGGGAACGACCTCTATTATCTCCTCTGTAACTGCATCCATAATATATGTATTCACATCATAGAGATATGGGGTTTCTGCACTCCACAGGTTTAGATCTTTCAGCTTCATCTCTAAGGTGAACTTTTTATCTGTAGTGACCTTTTCGCTCTGACCCACTATATTTCCTTCACCATCTGCCACTTCCATATAGACCTTTACCTCTTTACTGTCTCTATACTCCAGCTTCAGATTATTTATCACCTTTCCGTCCTTAAAGTTATCCTCTACCTCAGATGTCAGAGAGATATCCCTTATATGCACCTCTGGCACTGTGTACAGATATACATCCCTGAATATTCCCGACAGTCTCCAGAAATCCTGATCTTCCAGCCAGCTTCCGCTGCACCACTTATATACTACTACCCTTATTTCATTATCTTTCTCCTTGAGGTATGGAGTCAGATCAAAGTCTGAAGGGGTAAATGTATCCTCACTATATCCTACAAACTCACCGTTACAGTAGAGACCCATAGCAGATTCCACTCCCTGAAATGATATATATACCTTCTCTCCATTCCAGTCAGCTGGTATCTCCAGCCTTCTTTTATATTCACCAAATGTATTTATCTTATCCGAAGGTAGCTCTCCCGGAGTCAGATCCTCCACTCCGTCCCACGGATACATTGTATTTACATACTGGGGACTCCCATGTCCCTGGAGCTCTATATGTCCAGGTACCTCTATACTTCCCCAGGCAGTAGACCCATTAAATGAAAACTCCCATGTACCGTTTAATGATCTTACCAGTTCCCTTCCCTCTGAGTAATACTTGTGATTAGAGTTTACTTCCATCCTGTTTATGTTAAAGACCCTTGGATCCTTCAAATATTTTTTCATGATCTATCCTCTCCTTTATCTCTTTATAAGATCTACTTCTATCTTTATCTCCTGTCCCTCACTTACCTCACCATCTATTAGTTCCACAGCCTTTTTCCCCACCAGAAGGTGGTCTATCTCTGCTGAACTAAAGTTGTAAAATTTAGCTTCAAAGTTATCAAAACCATGTATAAATATCTCTGTCTGCTCCATCTCCTTCACTGCTTCCATAGAGGATACTCCCAGAGAATCATTAGCTGCAAATATAGCATCTACCTTTCTTTCCCTGAGTAGTTTTTTGGTTTTTTCATATCCCTTTTCATTTGAATCAAAGGTCATTATACTGTAGATATCATCCAGTTCTATCCCCTTGTCAGCCAGGGCATCCAGATATCCCATCCTGCGATCATACATAGATATTCTTTTTTCATCACCTCCTATATAAGCTATTTTTTTGTACCCGTTATCTATCATATCTGCTACTATCGCGTAAGCTGCTTCATAGTTTTTTGTGTTTATGAGATGGGTTTTCTCACCGACCTTACTCCTGTCAGAGAAGATATCCACACATACTATCTGATAATCTTTTTTTGAAAACTCTGTCAGCCACTTATCATCCTTAGGAAACCCTATAAATATCCCACCGCTTATGATATTGTTTTCAAATAACACCTCTATTTTTGAAAAGTTTCTCTCCTCTGTAAACATCTCTATAAGAGACATATACCCCGCCATATTATTAGCTATCATTACCTTAGTAACAAACTCCTTAAAGTAGAGGGAATCTATCCCCAGAGCATGGTCTTTTTTCTGGTTATCTGGAATGTCATATACAAAGACCCCTATTATCTTATTTTTCTTTCCTGCCAGGTTTTGGGCAGATATGTTTGGAGAATAGTTGTACTTCTCTACGATATCCATTACCTTTTTTCTTGTTTTCTCAGGAACATTGGAATAGTTATTTATCACCCTTGATACTGTACTCCTCGATACTCCAGCCAGCTTGGCTATTTCACTACTCTTCATCTCGATCACTTCTTTTCTTTACTTTTTTCATAGATATCATCTGCAACGTTAAATCTCCCACCCTTGTAAACGCGTGTTTATACTTTTTTTTATAATATTATACCTTTTAAATTTCTTTGTCAACTTACAACTACGTTCTTTTTTTGTTTTTTTTGTACTAAATTAACTTTTTTTATATTTTTTCAGATACAAAAATAAAAGCTGCCTGAGAGTGATCTCAGGCAGCTTTTTTTATCTTCTATTCATTTTCCCACTTTAATGATCTTTCTACAGCTTTTCTCCATCCTTTGTATAACGTTTCCTTATGGTCTTCAGCTAGTGTTGGTGCAAACTTTTTATCTACTTTCCAACCTTCTGCAATCTCACTCTTATCCTTCCAGAATCCTACAGCTAGTCCTGCAAGATATGCTGCTCCAAGTGCTGTAGTCTCAGTTATCTCTGGTCTTAATACTTGTGTTCCAAGTATATCAGACTGGAATTGCATTAAGAAGTTATTCTTTACTGCTCCTCCATCTACTCTAAGAGAATTCAGCTCTATACCTGAATCTTCCTTCATTGCATCCAGTAGATCTCTCGACTGATAAGCTATAGACTCAAGAGTTGCTCTTATTATATGGTTTCTGTTAGCTCCTCTTGTTAGTCCTACTATAGTTCCTCTTGCATACATATCCCAGTATGGTGATCCTAGTCCTACAAAAGCTGGTACTACATATACACCATTACTATCTTCTACCTTCTGAGCAAAGTACTCTGTATCTGCTGCATCTTTAATTAATCCCATCTCATCTCTTAACCACTGTACCGATGCTCCTGCTACGAATACTGATCCTTCCAGAGCATACTCTACCTTTCCATCCATTCCGATAGCGATAGTTGTTAACAGTCCGTTCTTAGACTCTACCATCTTTTCTCCGGTATTCATCAGTAAGAAACATCCAGTTCCATATGTATTTTTAGCCTCTCCCGGAGCAAAACATGCCTGACCAAATAATGCTGATTGCTGGTCTCCTGCTATTCCTGAAATAGGGATTCTGTAACCACCCTGTCCTGCTATTCCTCCAAGGTTCACCTCTCCGTAAACTTCACTTGAGTTCTTTACTTCAGGAAGCATAGATGCAGGTACACCTAACTCCTCCATCATTCTTTCATCCCACTTCAGTTCCTTGATATTATAAAGCATTGTTCTTGAAGCATTTGTTGGGTCAGTTACATGTACCTTTCCATTTGTCAGCTTCCAGATAAGCCATGTATCCACAGTCCCAAATAATAACTCGCCGTTATCAGCTTTTTCTCTTGCTCCTGGTACGTTATCTAATATCCACTTTACCTTCGTTCCTGAGAAATATGCATCTACAACTAGCCCTGTGTTTGCCTTTACATAAGCCTCTAGTCCATCTCTTGTTTTTAACTCATCACATATACCAGCTGTTCTTCTACACTGCCATACTATTGCATTGTATACAGGTTCTCCTGTATTTTTATCCCATACTACAGTAGTTTCTCTCTGGTTTGTGATTCCCATTGCTGCTATCTCTTCATTCTTTACTCCTGTTTTAGCTACTACCTCTGCAAGTACTGAACTCTGTGATGACCAGATCTCATATGGATCATGCTCTACCCATCCTGCTTCTGGATATATCTGAGTAAATTCTTTCTGAGATGTTCCCACTGCTTTTCCATTTTTATCAAATACTATTGCTCTTGAACTTGTTGTTCCCTGATCCAGCGCTATTACATACTTTTTTTCCATTAAGTCTTACCTCCAGAATTTTTAGTTTAGATTAAGAATTATTGTTAGCTCCACACACCTAGACAGAAGTTAAATAACTGTGCTCCTATTACTCCACCAACGATTGGAGCTACAACAGGAATCCAAGCATATGACCAGTCTGAATCTCTCTTTCCTTTTATAGGTAGTATCGCATGAGCTATTCTTGGTCCCAGGTCTCTTGCCGGGTTGATTGCGTATCCTGTAGGTCCTCCAAGACTTAGTCCTAAAGACCAAACAAGTATACCTACCAATAATGCTCCTAGAGATCCTACGCTGTTATTACTATTTGTTATTCCAAGTACACCCATAACAAGCATTGCTGTTCCGATCATTTCTGTTACAACATTCCATTTAACTCCGCCTATTGCCGGTCCTGTAGAAAAAGTTGCAAGCTTCCCGTCTGCATCATCTGTTTCATCATAATGCTGCTTATAAGTTAAGAATACAAGTACTCCTCCAGTAAACGCTCCTGCTATCTGAGCCATTATATATCCGGGAACTAGTGCCCAGTCAAATGCACCTATAGATGCTAATGCTATTGTTACTGCGGGATTAATATGTGCCCCACTTACCCATCCTGTTACATATACTGCTACTGCTACTGCAAAACCCCAACCTGCAGTAATAACTATCCAACCACTTCCATTACCCTTACTCTTGTTTAGTACAACGTTTGCTACCACTCCGTTACCTAGTAAAATTAGAATCATAGTACCAATAAACTCTGCTAATAAAACTGCCATTTGTTTCCTCCCTTTTTTATTTTATTTTAAATATATATCTTTCTAAAAAAAACAAAAAACCCGCAAACTAACCCCATTGTAGGGTATTTGCGTGGCCTCTCCTTTTTCTTAGCCAAATATGTATTTACAATTCAAGTATATTTCAATTTTTTTTCTTTGTCAAATTTTTAACCTGTAAACTATTACTTTTTGTTCGTTTTCAAGTTTTAATGTATATTTTCAACATATTTTAAAAACTTTATTAACTTTAGAAGTATATTATCTTTCCCTTGAAAACTCTTTCCTGAAAAAAGACCTCCCTTCTACTAATCGCAGATACTATAATAAAATTACACCTCTTTCTTTTGATTTTATTTTTTTTTATGTATATTTCAAAACTACCCCTGCAGTGTCTTCCATAGGGATTGGCTGTGAAAAAATGTACAAAAATAAAAAAACAGGGCTTTTAAAGCCCCGCTTATAATAGATAACATATTATCTTTAAAGTGTTTTCTTTACACTACCTGCATTCCATACTGGAATAAGAAGAACTATTGCCATCACTGCTGAAACTATTAACATTATAAAGTAAACATCCCAGGAATAATTATCAAGAACATACCCTACACCGATTTCAGAACCTGTCGCTCCTATAAAGTACCCGAATAATCCTGTCCATCCGGCACACATCCCGGTACTGTCATCCTTTGCGTTATCCACTGATTTTTTTTGTATTTATTAACAGTTTTAAAAGAGATTAAAAAAGGTTAACCGTTTTTTATCGGTTAACCTTCAAAGATTTTGATTATAAAACCCCGGAGTTTATTAGATACTCCATAATTTTTTCTGAGTTGTGGATACCCCCTGGGCTCCGGCTCCCAAAGCATTCATAATATCCTCTTTATCATCTATTAGTCCTCCGGCAATTACAGGAACCCTTAACCTTTTAGAAAGCTTACTGATTACTTTAGGCATTAGTCCCGGTAGAACCTCTATTGCATGAGGTCTGTTTTCCCCCGCATATTTAAGGGTATTTTCAAGAGATAGAGAATCTAAAAGGAAGAACCTCTGAATTACCATAACATCCATCTTCTTAGCATTCTTTATTATACTGTGTTTAGTACTTATTATCCCGTCAAGATCTGTATTCTTAACAAGGTATTCAAGAGCATAGGTTGAATGAGACAACCCCTCTACTAGATCTGCATGAACAAATACAATCTTTTTTCTTTCCTTCAGCCTTTCCACCATAGACTTGATAGTAAAAAGGTTCGAGGTAAGTATAAATACCAGTTCACTTTCACTGTTTAAAACATCCTCCAGACCCTTTTCATCTTTTATAGCTGCTATTATTGGATTTCTCTCCAAAATCTCACGTATTCTTCCCAAACTTCATTCCCCCTAGATGATATTTTTCCTAAAAAAATATCCAAATTTAAAACTATGTACAGCTACTCCCCTAAACTATACTAACATAATTTTTAATAATTTTTAAAGAATTATCTACTCTCTACATCAGGATAATCAGTAAAATAACCGTTCAGACCATATTTTTCATACTTTTTAGCTATGGCAACTTCATTTATAGTATAGCTATATATCTTATAGGGCAATTTTTTTAATTCCTTCAGCTGCTCCTCATCTATATACTTAGCATTTATATGAAGGCTGTATGGTTTCAGTTTATCCAGCAGAGGATAGTTTTTCATATCCTCTCTTTTTTTACCAAAGAGAAGTCCTATCTTTATCTTTTCAGATTCCTCTCTTACCCTTTCCAGTAATCTGTGATCAAAGGATGAGATTATTACCCTATCCCAGGCATCATATCTTTTTATCACTTCCAAAACTTCCATAGCCATATTTCTCTTATCCATGGTAAATTTTTTAAGCTCTATATTTACCAGAATATCCCCGGGGATTCCTTCAAAAACCTCTTCCAGGCTAGGCAGGGGTTCCCCTGTATACTCCTTACCATACCAGCTACCTGCATCCAGAGTCTGTAGTTTTTCAAGGGAACTATTCATTATAAATCCCCTTCCGTCTGTTGTTCTCTTCAGGTCGTAGTCATGGATTACCACCAGTTTTCTGTCTCCTGTGAGCTGAACATCTATCTCTATAGCCTTTGCTCCCATCTCTACAGCCTTTTTTATTGCTGCCATAGTATTTTCCGGGGCATATCCACTGGCACCTCTGTGAGCAAACTTTAACATCGTTCCCCCTACCTCCTTATTGCTCTGTTCCCTTGGGTTATATCTTCTTTTTACTCTTAATGTAGATATCCATCTCTTCTGCTGCCTTCTTTCCTGCTTCCATAGCCAGGATTACAGTAGCTGCTCCTGTTACTGCATCTCCTCCGGCAAAGACCCCCATCTTAGTTGTCATATGGTTATCCTCTCCGGTAACTATGCAGTTCCACCTATTTACTTCCAATCCCTTAGTTTTATTGGGAATCAGTTCATTAGCTTTTGTACCGATAGCCATTACTACACTATTTGTCTCCAATATAAATTCAGACCCTTCTATCTCCTCCGGTCTTCTTCTTCCACTGGCATCTGCTTCTCCAAGCTTCATCTTTACACACCTCAGTGCTTTTACCCATCCCTTTTCATCTGCTATTATCTCCTTGGGATTGGTGAGGATATCAAATACTATTCCCTCCTCCTGAGCATGGTGAACCTCCTCTAATCTTGCCGGCAGCTCCTCCATACTTCTTCTGTATACCACATGGGTTTTACTTCCCAGCCTGGCAGCAGTTCTGGCTGCATCCATAGCCACATTTCCCCCGCCTATCACTACAGTTTTAACACCTACCTTCACCGGTGTCAGGTGGTCATCCTTATGTGCCTTCATCAGATTCACCCTTGTGAGAAATTCATTTGCAGAGAATACTCCATTTAAGTTTTCTCCTGGAATTCCCATAAAGTTAGGCAGTCCGGCACCACTTGCTATAAATACAGCGCTGTACCCCTTGTCTTCTAGTAGTTCATCCACAGTAAATGTTCTTCCGATAAGAGCATTGGTTACTATCTCCACTCCCAGCTTAGTTATGTTTTCTATCTCCTTTTCTACCACAGAGTGTTTTGGCAGTCTGAATTCAGGTATTCCATAGGTAAGTACTCCTCCTGCTTCATGAAGAGCCTCATATACTCTTACCTTATATCCCATCTTAGCCAGTTCACTTGCAGCAGCCAGTCCTGCAGGACCACTTCCTACCACAGCTACTTTTTCCTTCTTCTGGGTTTTTTTAGTTGCTTCCACACCATTTATGAGAGCATAGTCACCTACAAACTTTTCCAGTTTACCTATAGCTACAGCATCTCCCTTTATTCCCATCACACAGTTTTGCTCACACTGAGTTTCCTGGGGACATACTCTTCCGCATATTGCTGGAAAACATGAGGCTTCAAATATTACCTCTGCTGCTCTGTCCATCCTTCCATTTTTAATATTTCCGATAAATTCCGGGATATTTATAGACACTGGACACCCATCTATACACTTGGCATTTTTACACTCGAGACATCTGTTAGCTTCAGCTAATGCCTCATCCTTTGTATATCCCAGGCACACCTCTTCAAAATTACCAACCCTTATCTTTGCATCCAGATTAGATACAGCTACCCTTTTAAATCTATCCTGCTTCTCTGGCAGATCCTTTTTTTCATCATGACAGTTACATGTATGAGAGTGATGTGTATCTCCCTCTCTGTCCTCTAAAACCTTTCTTCCCTCTTCAGTTTTATACATCATCTGTCTTCTCATAGCTTCATCAAAATCTACCAGATGTCCGTCAAACTCAGGTCCGTCCACACAAGCAAACTTTATTCCGTCACCTATACTAACTCTGCACGCTCCACACATACCGGTTCCGTCTATCATCAGTGGGTTCAGACTTACCACAGTTTTTATACTATATCCTTTTGTAAGAAGGGCTACAAACTTCATCATCACAAGGGGACCGATAGCCACTACTTCATCATAGTTATTCCCCTTTTCCTCTACAAGATCCTTTATCACATCTGTTACTCTTCCATGGATTCCATATGATCCGTCATCTGTACATACATAAAGATTTTTAGCCATCTTACGCATCTCATCTTCTAGTATCAGAGTATCTTTACTTCTTGTTCCTATTATTACATCTACATCTATACCCTGTTCCTTCATCCATTTTACCTGAGGATATACCGGAGCAGTTCCCACTCCCCCTGCTACAAAGAGATATTTTTTATTTTTATTCAGTTTTGTGAGGTCTGCCAGTTCACTTTCATGCCCCAGTGGCCCTGCCACATCTACAAAACAGTCTCCTGCATTTTTCTCACCCATAATACGGGTACTTTCTCCCAATACCTGAAACACTATAGTTATAGTATTCCTTTCTCTGTTATAATCACATACAGTAAGAGGTATCCTTTCCCCCTTGTCATGTGTTCTTACTATTAAAAAGTGTCCCGGAAGAGCTGACTGTGCTAAAGCCGGAGCATAGATATCCATAAGACATATCTCTCCTGTCAGCCACTCTTTTCTTATGATTTCAAACATTCGTCCCCCCTAGATACTACAATAATTTGATATTAAGATACATTATAGCACATTCATTAACTTTATTGTAATATTCTCCCGTCAACTTTGCATTCATAAAATACATCTTTTCAAACAAAAAATTCGATACCTTTGTCTTGATACAAATGTATCCGAAAAATCAAGACTTCGGCAATTGTCTTTTTAAGTAATTCAAGGTTACCGTTCCTTCTATTTTTTCTATTGTTTCCTGTATCCTTATTTTTCTAAGCCTTCCCTTCTCTTCTTTGAGTTGTTGCTTAAAAAGATCTTTTATTTTTTCTAAATGTGGTACATCATTATTTCTGAATTCTATAGCCTTAGGTATTTCTAAATATTCTCTTTTTAATATACCTTTAAAAAAGTATAATCCGCAGTTATTTAAACTTTTTATCCTCTCTCCTAGATCACACTCTATTATTTTTTCTATAAGATTATATCCAAATACCCCGCTTCCTAAACCTTCTTCTTCTAAATAATAGTTATAGTTGTTGCTATTATTTAGAAGAAGAAATTATTAATTACACCTTTCTGAAACCTTTTATTGTATTCTTCTGTTTTTTTATCATCATAACACAGTTATTCAAAAAATAAAAAAAGACCCTCTTTAGGTCTTATTATTGTTCGTATACATTTCTAACTCTTTATTTTATCAGTCCCACAGACCATTGTTTTAATATTCATATCAACTAGTGATTCAAATATTTCTCCAAAAAATAAAAATGGCGCTTCTTGCAGGACTTGAACCTGCGACAACGCGATTAACAGTCGCGCGCTCTACCAACTGAGCTAAAGAAGCATAAAAGAAAAACTTGGCAAGTTCCTATCCTCCCAGGGGGCTGCCCCCCAAGTACTTTCAGCGTTTACGGGCTTAACTTCTGGGTTCGATATGTGACCAGGTGTACCTCCGTAGCTATTCTCACCAAGTAATTGATAATTTTTCTTTCGACTGAAGCAAGTTCCGTCTCGAAAAATTTATCATTACTCATAAATCTAATTAAAGATTTAAAAGCTATTTAGTTGTATGTCATAGACATTCAAAACTATATAGTAGAAATAGATCTTGTTTAATTGGTTAAGACTTCGACATATTAGTATTGGTCAGCTAAAGGCCTCACAGCCCTTACACCCCCAAC
>Ga0209272_10002068_pt1 | contig 11654 bp, 8 predicted proteins | sample tdDd002_FD_187125 | JGI IMG/M metagenome (GOLD analysis project Ga0209272, IMG submission 187125) | Marine sediment microbial communities from the Atlantic coast under amendment with organic carbon and nitrate - tdDd00.2 (SPAdes)... | ecosystem: Environmental > Aquatic > Marine > Coastal >... | reverse complement strand
ATCCGTTATGCTCGATTTGAGCGAAGATGCTTCATCCGTAAAATTAGCTTATGTCGATTCATTATTAGATGTGCATCATGGCGGTGCTGTTCGCCTGGGTAAATACGTTTATGGTGCCAACTGGGAACACAACCGCATGGGACGATGGGTTTGTCTGGAGTGGGAGACCGGAAAAATGATGTACGAAACGGAGTGGGAAAATAAGGGGTCAATTATTTCAGCTGAAGGCATGTTGTATTGCTACGATGAAAAGGATGGTAATATTGCCCTGACAAAAGCAAGTCCTGAAGGATTTAAAGTGATCAGTACTTTTAAGGTTCCTTTGGGTAAAGGACCACACTGGTCACATTTGGTGATAAAAGATGGCATTCTTTATGTGCGTCATGAAGATGCTTTGATGGCCTATAATATTAAAGCATAGTCAGCATTTCGATGAGCAAGAAAAACATAAATATTATCGTTCTGACTTTGGCTGTAGTCATAGCCATTTCAATATTTGTTTCCTGGTTACGCTACGATCCTGTTCAAGATTTTTCAGCCAGTGTACCTGGTTTGGATAATCGACCTAAGGCTGGAAGCGAAGCTGTAGATGACGTGACGATTGGAGAGAAATTCAAATCATATATTGAGCATAGCTCAAATTTAACTGGGAAATGGACACAGTTTAGGGGAGCCGATTTTGATAATATCTCTAAGGCAAAAATCAAACTTGTAGATAAGATTGGATCTGAGCCTAAGATTCTGTGGAAACAAGATTTAGGTGAAGGACATGCTGCGCCTGTTGTTTATAATGGAAAGGTTTATTTACTTGATTACGATGAGGTGAAAAAGGCAGATGCGCTTCGATGCTTTTCTTTGGAAAGTGGTGAAGAGATCTGGAAACGATCATATAAAGTTCATGTGAAGAGGAATCATGGTATGTCGAGAACCATTCCTGCAATTAACGACAAATATATTGTGAGTATGGGGCCACGTTGCCATGTGATGTGTGCCAATCCTGAAACGGGTGATTTTTTGTGGGGATTGGATTTGGTTAAAGAATATCAATCTGAAGTCCCTTTTTGGTATACGGGGCAATGTCCGCTTATCGATAATGATGTTGCTATAATTGCACCAGGAGGAAAAGCCTTGCTTATTGGTGTTGATTGTGCTACGGGTAAAGTCTTGTGGGAAACGCCTAATCCTGATGGATGGAAAATGTCTCACTCTTCTGTGATGCCAATGGTACTGGATGGAAAGAAAATGTGGGTTTATGCTGCCGTAGGTGGAATCTGTGGTGTTTCAGCCGAAGGCGATGATTTGGGACAAATTCTTTGGAAAACCAAAGACTTTTCTCCATCAGTAGTTGCACCATCTCCCTTAATTTATGATGATGGAAAATTGTTTATGACTGCTGGATATGGCGCTGGAGGAGCTCTCTTTCAAGTGAAAAAAACAGGGGAAACCTATCAGGTTGAAACCCTCCAAAAATACAAACCCAAAGATGGAATGGCATCTGAGCAGCAGACGCCATTGTTATATAAAGGACGCATGTTTACAATTCTGCCAAAGGATGCGGGTGCTATGCGTAATCAATTTGTTTGTTCCGATCCTAACGATTGTACTAAGATATTGTGGACAAGTGGCAAGACTGATCGTTTTGGTTTAGGTCCTTATTTGGTGGCTGATGGTAAGTTTTTTATACTGAAAGATAATGGTGAATTAACCATAGCCAAAGCCACAACCAAGAAGTTTGAATTACTCGATAAGGTGAAACTTATAGATGGACATGATGCATGGGGTCCTATGGTTATAACTGATGGTCGATTGTTGATGCGCGATTCAAAACACATGCTTTGTATCGATTTGCGTGCAAATTAAGATTGGACTTTGAAAATACGAGAATATGAAAAACAAGCTGACTTTAATATTTTCCGTTGTACTCCTTCTGATTTTGGTGGGCTTAATTGCAGGTGACTTGTTTTTTGAGAAACCTAAACCTCAACAGAATATTTATGAATACGATCTTGAGGAATTGAGGAAGGTTGATTCTACATTGATTGCTTATAAGGAAGTATCGTCTTTTAAAATTAATTCTGAGGCTGTTTTTGGACTTGCTCTAGATACCGAAGATCGGATCTATGTGAGTGGAACCAATAAGCTCTGGATTTTTGATTCGCAAGGGCAAGTGCAATCGAGTATGAAAGTACGTGGGAATGCTCATTCTGTTAGTATTTCTGATTCTGGAAATATCCTTTTAGGTGTTGGGAATCGTGTAGATGTCCGTAAACCCAATGGCGGATTGAATAATAGTTTCCAGATTAAAGGAGCGAAAGCCTATATTAGTAGTTTGGTTGAAAAAGAAGGCCTGGTTTATATTGCTGATGCGGGACAGAAGATTGTTCATCAGTACGATATAAATGGCAAAAAGATCAAAGAAATAGGCGGAAAGAATCTTGAAAAAGGGATTAGAGGTTTTGTAATTCCGAGCCCATATTTCGATCTTATGCTGGGACGACAAGGAGAACTTTGGGTAGTGAACCCGGGGCGACATGCCCTGGAGGCTTATAATTATGAAGGCGATTTAGTTTCCACTTGGGAACGAACATCTATGCAGCTTGATGGATTCGGCGGCTGTTGTAACCCCAGTCATGTGGCTATGTTATCAGATGGTTCATTTGTGACAAGCGAAAAAGGATTGGAAAGAATAAAAATTCATTTACCATCTGGAGATTTTAAATCGGTAGTTGCAGCTCCTAATCAATTCGATGAGGGGACCACAGGCTTAGATCTGGCAGTAGATTCGAAAGACAGAATCATCGTTTTAGATCCATCACGTAAAATGGTTCGAATTTTTGAACTAAAAGAATAAAATTTATGCTCTTGCTGATTTGAAATCAGCAAGTAGAGAGTTGGGGATCTTAATCCCCTTGGCTTGGATGCTTTAATATAAACATCATAAGTTTTACAACTCATATTTAAATAAAATGAATAGAAGAAGCTTTTTACAAAGCCTTATGCGAGGCTCTATTTTAGGAGGATTAGCTGTTTTTTCAGGTGCAATGCTCTTTAGAAATTTTAACTCAGATGGAGAAAGCTGTGACTTCGATTTTGTATGTCGTAATTGTAAACAAGTTAAAAGCTGTCGATTACCTGATGGCATTGACTTTAAGAAGAAAAATTCGATACAATAATTTGTAGAAGAATGAATGATAAAGGAAAAAAGAGAAGAGATTTTATTAACACTTGCTTTCGTTTTGCGGCAGGAGCCAGCTTAGTTGGGGTGACAGGTGTCTTAGCTCATAAAACAGTATCTGGTAATACGCTTTGGCAAATTGATACTACAAAGTGCACCCAATGTGGACGTTGTGCAACTTCATGTGTGGTGACGCCTTCAGCTGTGAAATGTATTCATGTATATGATATGTGTGGCTACTGTGATTTATGTGGTGGCTATTTGCGTCCCAATGTGAAAAATATTACAACTGGAGCTGAAAACCAGCTTTGCCCAACTGGAGCGATTAAAAGAAAGTATGTTGAAGATCCTTTCTTTGAGTACGAAATAATCGAAGACTTGTGTATTGGTTGTGGCAAATGTGTAAAAGGTTGCGGAGCTTTTGGTAACGGTTCGCTTCAATTGCAGGTAAGTCATGATTTGTGTGTGAATTGCAACCAATGTGCCATTGCTCGTGATTGTCCTTCCGATGCTTTTTCACGTGTGCCGGCTGATGAACCATATAAGTTTTCAGGCTTTAAAAAAGAACAGAAAGGCTAACCTATCTCAATACCTTAAACAGATTTCTAAATGTCAGAAATTTTAAAATACATAACACAAACCTGGAATATTAAGAAGCTTGTCACTATGGTGTCAATGTTCATTTTATTAATGACTTCAGGTTTTCCTCTTTTTGCGCAACAACAGCGATTCCCAAAACCAGAGTTTGAATCAGGTTATACCCAGCCCGTCACTTCAATGCCTGAAGCGCGTTCGGAATTTTTTGCCATTTTCGATGTCTTTGTGCTCATTTTAGCTCTTTCTTTAATCACTTGGCTGATTTTAAAGAAACGATCAAGACGAGGCGTTCTGGCCATGTCGGTATTTTCTATTCTTTATTTTGGGTTCTTTCGTGAGGGCTGTATTTGTTCAGTGGGATCATTGCAAAATGTGACATTGGCTCTTTTCCAACCAGAGTACAGCATTCCACTATCGGCCTTGGCATTTTTTGTCATTCCTCTTGTTTATACCTTATTTTTCGGAAGAACCTTTTGTGCAGGCATTTGTCCTTTGGGCGCCATTCAGGATGTTCTTTTATTGCGTCCTGTCACAATGAAAACATGGTTGCAAAAGGTTCTGGGCTTAATTCCCTATATCTATTTAGGCTTGTCTGTTTTGTACGCAGCTACAGCTACCGATTTTATCATTTGCAGATACGATCCTTTTGTAGGGATCTACCGCTTAGATGCAACTTTTTTCATGTTTTCTATCGGAGCCATTTTTCTTTTATTGAGTGCTTTTGTTGCTCGTCCTTATTGTCGTTTCTTTTGCCCTTATGGTGTTCTTTTAAATTGGATGAGTCGTTTTTCTAAGCATCATCTTACCATTACACCTAATAAATGTATTCAATGCCGACTGTGTGAAAATTCATGTCCTTTGGGTGCTATTAATACGCCTGTTCCTGTAAAAGCAATGGAGAACAGAGCAACTGCTACAAAACGATTTATAAGCTTAAGTTTGATCATTCCGGCTCTAGTGATACTAGGTGGCTGGACGCTATCGAATTTTCATGAGAATTTGGCAAATGTAAATGCCAAAGTCCGTTTGGCTAATGAATTAATACTGTTTAAGCCTGATGTCATGCTGGCTTCGGTTGAAATTGAAGCTTTCAAATCAGCAGGTACCCCTGTTGAGGAATTGTATACTGAAGCGGCAATTATCGTTGAGCAATTTTATTTTGGCGCATGGATTTTGGGCGGCTTTTTAGGATTGGTTTTCGGATTGACACTATCAAGTCTATCTGTATTTAAATATCGTGAAGATTACACACCTGATAAAGGTGAATGTGTAAGCTGTGCTCGCTGTTTAAAATATTGCCCTGTTGAAAAATAATGAGCGGAGTTAAAGTGTTGATTTTTAATATCACATGTTTAATGGAAATAGGGATGCCACGAAGTGGCTAAATATGAATAACCACCCTTGAAGAGGGTGGTATGATGAAATAAGAATATCACCCCTGAAGGGGGGTGAACAAAATATTACGGTACTAATATTTCTAAAAATATATGAACACAAAATTTTCAAATAAAACAATCAATCTTCCTCTATGGCGAGGTGTTGCCATAGTGTCCGGGGTTTTTGCCATTGTGATTTGTGCTATGGTTATTGTCAACTATTTGCAAATTAACAAGGTTGATCCCGTTAATACTGAGGTGATTAATGCTTTGGTTGAACGATTGAATGATAATCCTGGAGACAATCAATTGCGTGAGCAAATTAGAGAAATGGATTTGTTGGTTCGTAAAGCTTTTTTTACCAACCAGTGGGAGGTGAGAACAGGTGCTTACCTTTTGATGTTTGCTCTTATCTTGATGTTTATCGCTTTGCAGATATTGAGAATTGGCAAAAAAAGTTTGCCCTCGGTTGAAGAAGAATACAAACAAGATATAATTCGCTATCAGAAAAATGCCAGACGATGGGTTGCTATTGGCGGATCTACTTTGGTTCTTGTGACTTTGATATTGGCTTTTATCACTCATGAAGATTTGGGTACACGGTTTATCGATGCGGCGCAAGTAGCAAAGGCAGAAACTGAACTTGCCAATGAAGTTACACCTGATGCTCTTGTGGCTGAGAAGCCAAAAGAAATTGCGAAAGAGGTCGCTATTGAAGAAGCTAGTGCAGAAAAAATTGAAAATAATAAGGCTGTTGAGACGACTGTTGAGGAAACTGCAAAACCCAATCCAGTTGAAAAAGATGTAGAGGCTAAGAAAACACCAGCTGTTAATAAATATACAGGACAATATCCAAGTAAGGAAATGATGGCAAACTTCCCTTCTTTCAGGGGCCCTGGAGGAAATGGAATTGCTTATCACAATAATATACCAACTGAATGGGATGGTGCTAGCGGTAAGAATATCAAGTGGAAAGTGACAACAACTTTACATGCCTATAATTCGCCAGTAATTTGGGGCGATAAACTCTTCCTGTCAGGAGCTGATGCTACTCAAAGAGAAGTTTATTGCTATGATAGAAATACGGGAAAATTAATTTGGACGGCTAAAATTGATCATATTTCAGGTTCATCAGATTCTCCTGAGGTGACACCCGATACGGGACATGCAGCCTCAAGTGTAAGTACGGATGGCACTTTTGTTTTCGCTATTTTCTCTAATGGAGATCTCATAGCTCTGGATATGAATGGAAAATCTGTTTGGTCTAAGAATTTAGGCGTTCCTGATAACCATTACGGACATTCGTCTTCTTTAGTTGTTTTTGAAGATAAATTGATTGTTCAGTACGATCACAAAAAGGCTGGAAGAATCATGGCTCTTTCAACTAAAACGGGAGATGAATTGTGGAGTACAGCCAGGAAGGTGAAGGTGTCCTGGGCATCTCCGGTTGTCGTTCAAAATGGCGAACGTGCAGAAATACTTTTAGCTGCTGATCCTTGTGTGGCTTCCTATGATGCGCAAACTGGTGAAGAATTGTGGAAGCTTGATTGCATTACCGGAGAGGTTGGACCATCTGTGGCTTATGCCAATGGAATCGTGTTTGCCCTTAACGAATACGCTAGTCTGGTAGCCATCAAAACAGGTGCTCAACCAGAAGTTCTGTGGGAAGCTTACGATTTCTTGTCGGATGTGCCAAGTCCCATTGCGACGGATAAATATCTATTTGTAGTGACATCATATGGCCTTGTGGCTTGCTATGATGCCTTGTCGGGAGAAGTGTATTGGGAACATGAGTTTGATAATGGATTTTACGCTTCACCAATTTTGGTTGATGATAAAATTTATTTGCTTGACAGAGCTGGAAGTATGCACATTTTTAAAGCTGATAAGGAATGCGTTTCCCTTGCGACATCAAACTTAGGTGAAAAATCAGATTCAACACCTGCCTTTGCTGATGGACATGTCTATATCCGAGCAGGTAAGAACCTTTATTGCATAGGAAAGTAAGTTGATGCGTGCATTGAGCGGAGTCGAAATGTGACGATGTGATGATGAAAAATTTGTTATTCTGATGCTTGAAGCTTTATTAAAGCTTGATACTTGAAAAAGAAACAATGAATAAGATAATCGATATAGTTGACAGAATAGTTGAAGTGAAGGGGAAATCAGCTGAAAAAGTGATCCCTATTATGCAAGCCATTCAAGCTGAACTGAATTATTTACCAGAAGAGGCTTTGAAACGCGTTTGTGAAATCACAGAGATTACTCAAGCTCAGATTTCTGGAATCTCAACATTTTATTCTCAATTCCGTCATCAACCAGTAGGCGAGCATATCGTTCGCGTATGTGTGGGCACAGCTTGTCATGTGAAAGGAGCTGGTCAGGTTTACGATGCTTTTCGTAGAGAATTAAACTTGCCTGATGGTGAAGATACAGATAGCAAAAAGAAATTTACACTTGAAGAAGTGGCCTGTCTGGGCTGTTGCACCTTAGCTCCTGTTGTTCAGATAGACGATGTGACTTACGGTCATGTTGAAACCGGAACCGTTAAGGATGTGATGGAAGATTTTCTCTCGAAAGAGGGGAGCCAGGAAGAGGAGAAGGTGAGAACCCTCTCAGAAAAAGGTTTACCTCAAGGTGAAATTCGAATAGGATTGGGTTCATGTTGTATTGCCAGTGGTAGTTCCGGAGTGAAAGAAGCTTTGGAGGAAACTTTGGATAGTAGCGGTATAAATGTAGATGTGAAACAAGTCGGTTGTGTCGGGGTTTGCAATCAGGTTCCTATGATGGAAATTCACAAGCCAGGAGAAGAAGCTGTCTTTTATACGAAACTTAAATCAGAGGATGTTGGTGATATCATTCAAAAACATTTTCAGTCTAAAGGATTTATGAATCGATTTAAAAGTCGATTTTATAATTATGCTGAGAATTTAACTTTCAGCGATATGCCTCAATCTTCGGCTAGGTATAATGCTAATGATGAGAACACGCCTATTGCAGAGTTTCTAAAAGGACAACTCAATATTGCGACTGAATTTAGGGGGCTGATAAAGCCATCCGATTTTGAAGAATACAAAAGTAAAGATGGGTTTTCAGCATTAGAAAAATGTTTGAAAGAACTTAGTCCCGATCAGATTATTGATGAGATTGAAGCGAGCGGATTGAAAGGAAGGGGTGGAGCAGGATTTCCATCTGCTATAAAATGGCGTTTGGTTCAGCAAGCTCAGTCTGCCCAAAAATATATTATTTGCAATGGCGATGAGGGGGACCCAGGTGCTTTTATGGATAGAATGCTATTAGAATCTTATCCTTTTAGAGTAATCGAAGGTATTATCATTGCTGCTTATGCGGTTGGTGCTATCGAAGGACGCTTGTACATTCGTGCGGAGTACCCTTTAGCCGTAGAGCGAATTCGAGAAGGGATTAAAATATGTAGAGAAAAGGGTATTCTTGGTAAAAACTTATTGGGATCAGACTTTTCTTTCGATATGGAAATTTTCGAAGGAGCTGGCGCCTTTGTTTGTGGTGAAGAAACCGCACTGATTGCGTCCATAGAAGGAAAAAGAGGTATTCCCCAATTAAGACCACCTTACCCTGCTGAAAAAGGACTTTGGAATCAACCCACACTTATAAATAATACGGAGACCTTATCACTTATTCCTTGGATTCTGAGAAATGGATCGGATAAGTTCAATGAGATTGGAACTGATAAAAGTAAAGGAACCAAGGTTTTTGCCTTGGCGGGTAAAATAAATCGTGGGGGATTAATTGAGGTTCCAATGGGAATATCGATTCGCCAAATTGTTGAAGAAATTGGGGGGGGCATTGCTGATGGCAAAGAATTTAAAGCCGTGCAAATTGGAGGCCCTTCAGGAGGATGTATTCCTGCATCAATGGCTGATACAACGATTGATTTCGATTCTTTGAAAGAAGTTGGAGCTATGATGGGATCTGGCGGTTTGATTGTTTTGGACGAATCCGATTGCATGGTGGATATTGCGCATTACTTTCTGTCCTTTACCCAGGATGAATCTTGCGGACGATGTACTTTCTGTAGAATTGGAACACGTCGTATGCTTGAAATTCTGGAGAAGATAAAAACAGGTAAAGGCAAACTCGAAGATCTGGATTTGCTTGAGAAATTGGCAATCAATACGAAAAAGGGGAGTATATGTGGTTTAGGACAGACAGCGCCAAATCCCGTTTTGTCGACCTTGAAATATTTCAGACACGAATACGAAGCTCATATTAATGGGACTTGTCCATCTGGGAAATGTGAAAGTTTAATTACTTACGAAATAGAGGAGGAATGTACAGGTTGTACCAAATGCGCTCAGCGATGTCCGGTAGATGCCATAAAGGCTAAACCTTATGAATTGCATGAAGTCGATAATGAACTTTGTATAAAATGTGACATATGCAGGCAAATTTGCCCCGTTGATGCAGTTATCGTACGTTAAAAAAATGTTCAATTTAAAATCAGTAATCTGATACATATAGATTATGGTAAAACTAAAAATTGACAATAAAGATATAGAGGTTCCATCGGGGACAACAGTTTTAAATGCTGCTGAATCTGTAGGGATACACATTCCTTCCATGTGTTATTTGGATGGTTGTTCAAATCATCCCACTTGTATGGTTTGCATGGTAAAGGATATCGAATCAGGAAAGATGATGCCATCCTGCGCAACAAAAGTTGTTGAGGGAATGGATCTGGCAAGCGAGGATGTTGAAGTCTTTGATGCCAGAAAAGAGGCTGTAGAACTTCTTTTGAGCGATCATGTTGGTGATTGTGAAGCGCCATGTCGTGTGGCCTGCCCAGCTTTTATGGATATCCCAAAAATGAATCGTTTTATTGCTAAGGGAAAATTCGATGAAGCGATTAAAATTGTGAAAGAAGAAATTGCCTTGCCGCATATTTTAGGTTACATCTGTTCAGCTCCATGTGAGAAAGTTTGTCGTCGGAAAGATGTGGATGAAGCAGTTTCCATTTGTGTTTTGAAAAGAACTGTGGCTGAAGAAGCGGAAAATACCTATCTGCCTAATGTGAAACCATCAAGTGGAAAAAAAGTAGCCGTTTTCGGGGCTGGAGTAGCAGGTTTGGCTGCGAGTTTTCTCCTTTTAAAGGAAGGACATGCTTGTGCTCTTTTCGAAAGAGAGTCTTTTGTGGGCGGAACATTGCAAACTTCAATCGCTGATGGGAAAATGCCTCAGGAAGTCTTAGATTCTGAAATTACCATTCTTAAAAAGTTGGGACTTGAACTTAATTTAAATACCCCTGTATCATCAGATAATTTTGAAAGGATTCGTCAGGAATATGATGCCGTTATTTTTGCAACAGGTGCACTTACCGATGAAATTAAATCTTTGAATTTGGAATTCAAGGGAGAGAAGAAGGCATATAAAACAAATATGACAGATGTCTTTGCTTGTGGCAGCCTGCTGCGATTACAAAAAATGGCAGTGAAAGCCTTGGCTCAGGGCAAAGAGGCTGCATATTCAGTGAATCAGTTTCTGAGAGGAGAAGAAGTTTCAATTGGTAAAAGAAAGTTCAATTCTCGGTTTGGCGTTCTGCGTAAAGCTGAAGTTTTGGAATATTTGAAGGAATCGAAAGAAGGAAAGCGTAGAGAGATAAAAAGCAATTCCAATGCCATGGCTGAAGCATCACGATGTTTGCATTGTGATTGCAGGAAGATGGATAATTGTAAGCTTAGGGATTGTGCTGATATCTATCAGGCTGACCGTAGAAAATTTTTATTGGGAGATAGAGAATCCCTCAAGAAACATTTCAATCATGAGAGTATCGTTTACGAACCGGAAAAATGTATCAAATGTGGCTTGTGTGTTGAAATTGCTCAGAAGAATAATGAATTAACAGGAGTGACTTTCATTGGAAGAGGTTTCGATGTGGAAATGGCAGTCCCTTTTAATCAGAATATAAATCAGGCCTTAACACAAACGGCACAAAAATGCGCTGAAGCTTGCCCAACGGGTGCCTTGGCATTAAAATAAAGACATCTGTTCGAAAACTTGATTACCTTTCAAATGCTCCTGCTGATTTGTAATCGGCAGGTTTAGAGCCAGGGATTTGAAATCCCTAAAAAAGTTTCGAATAAATTTAAAGGAATAGATAAATATGAGAGTGTACTTTGCATCAGTTTTACTTATAGTTTTTGCTTTATCGGGCACAGCTCAAAATCAGTCTAACTGGTTGTCATTTCGTGGTAACTCAGAATTGAAGGGCTGTACGAATGCTGAAGTTCCTAAAGCACCCAAATTGCTTTGGACCTATAAAACGGGAGATGCTATTAAATCATCACCCATTATCAGTAATGGGACTGTTTTTGTAGGATCAAATGATGGGAAGCTGTATGCAATTTCGAGAGATGGAGAACTTAAATGGACTTTCGATGCTAAAACTTCGGTTGAAGCAGCACCTTTATATTTGGATGGAAACATCTACTTCGGTTCTCTTGAAGGAAAATTCTTTTGCTTGAATGCCA
>Ga0209272_10002067_pt1 | contig 11659 bp, 6 predicted proteins | sample tdDd002_FD_187125 | JGI IMG/M metagenome (GOLD analysis project Ga0209272, IMG submission 187125) | Marine sediment microbial communities from the Atlantic coast under amendment with organic carbon and nitrate - tdDd00.2 (SPAdes)... | ecosystem: Environmental > Aquatic > Marine > Coastal >... | reverse complement strand
CTTCCTAGCTTGTCCTTCGCTTTATCCACGATATCTCTAAGTCCCCCTGCTTCCTTTCCTTTAAATGCCTTTACAAGTACGTTTACACCGTTTATCTGTTCTACTTCATCAAATAATGAGTTAGCTTCAAATCCGGCAAGTTTCGCTTTTAGAGCTTCTATCTCTTTCTGAGCCGATTTCAGATCTTCAGTCACTTTCCCTGCTTTTGCTACCAGGCTGTATACATCTGTTTTTAATATCTTTGAAAGCTCTTCCAGTCCGTCTTCCATCTTATTTACCACCTTAAATGATGTAAATCCAGTTGTAGCCTCTATTCTTCTTACTCCAGCTGCAATTCCAGTTTCAGTAAGAATATTAAACAGTCCTATCTCTCCGGTTCTTTCAACATGTGTTCCACCACATAGTTCCATAGAGAATCCAGGTACATCTACAACTCTTACCTTATTTCCATATTTATCTCCAAAGAGCATTGTAGCACCTTTTTCCTTAGCCTCTTCCATAGAAAGCTCTGCTACATCCACAACAGTATTGTTGAATACCTCTTCATTCACTATCTTTTCTATCTCTTTTAACTGATCTCTTGTTACTCCCTCATAGTGACTGAAGTCAAATCTTAATCTGTCCTGAGATACCAGTGATCCTGCCTGTTGTACATGATCTCCTAATACTACCTTTAGTGCCTTGTGAAGCAGGTGAGTTGCCGTATGGTTTCTCTTTATCTCTGCTCTTCTGTACTTATTTATCGATAGTTCCAGCTCCATCCCCTCTGCAAGCTTGTGGCCTCCTTCAGCCATCTTCACTGTATGCAGATAAATATCTTTTTGCTTTTGTACATCCAGTACAGTTCCAAAGATATCCTCTCCAAGAATCTTACCGGTATCCGATGCCTGTCCTCCTGATTCCGCATAAAATGGTGTTCTGTCAAATATTACGATAAAGTCTCCCTCTCCGTTATCTTTAACACTTAGTACCTTCGCTTTAGAAACTACTTCTGAGTATCCTGTAAATTCAGTTTTACCATACTTATCAAAGAACTCTTCAATAAATGAATCCTGTCCCTTTTCCTTTACTACTTCCCTTGCTGATCTTGCTCTTTCCTTCTGTTCTTCCATCTTTTCAAGGAATTCAGCATGAGTCACCTCTATTCCCTTCTCCTCACAGATCTCCTCTGTCAGCTCATATGGGAATCCATATGTATCATATAGTTTAAATGTTACTTCACCAGACAGGCTCTTTCCACCTGCTTTTTCAGCCTTTTCAATCTCTTCATTTACCATATTCATTCCCTGGTCCAGAGTATGAGAAAACTTCTCCTCCTCTATTCTTACCATCTTCTGGATATGTTCCTTATTTGTTTTAAGCTCAGGATAAGCTCCACCCATGATCTCTACTACTTTATTTACAAGAACATTTAAGAAGTTTTCCTTAGTTCCAAGAAGTCTTCCGTGTCTTACAGCTCTTCTTATGATTCTTCTAAGTACATATCCTCTACCTTCATTTGATGGCAGTACTCCGTCATTTATAAGGAAAGTTATTGCTCTTATGTGATCTGTAATTACCTTTAGTGAGAAGTCTGATTTTTCATTAGTACCGTATTCAGTAGAAGTGAGTCTTCCTGCTTCCTTTAGAATCGGTAGTAACAGGTCTGTTTCAAAGTTATTTGATTTCCCCTGTACCATTGCAGCTACTCTTTCAAGACCTGCCCCGGTATCTATATTTTTCTTAGGAAGTGGCTCTAGTGACCCGTCCTCCATTCTGTTCCACTCAGTGAATACAAGGTTCCAGATCTCAATAAATCTGTCGTCAGTTCCGGGATCTCCCAGCTTTGAGTTTTCATCTCCACCGTAGTTCACTCCAAGATCCACATGGATCTCAGAACACGGACCACAAGAACCTACAGGTCCTGCTGACCACCAGTTGTCCTCTTCTCCAAGTCTTACGATTCTTTCCATTGGTACATCACACTTTTCAAACCAGATCTTTTCTGCTTCATCATCTGTTGTAAATACAGATATCCACATCTTGTCCTTAGGAAGTCCCAGCACCTCTGTTATAAATTCCCAAGACCAGATTATAGCTTCTTCCTTGAAGTAATCCCCAAATGAGAAGTTTCCAAGCATTTCAAAGAATGTATGGTGTCTAGCTGTTCTTCCTACATTTTCAAGGTCATTTGTTCTGATACACTTTTGGTGTGTAGTTACTCTTGGTGTTGGCGCTTCTTTTTGTCCCAGGAAAAATGGTTTAAAAGGTACCATTCCTGCTACTGTTAATAGTAGTGTAGGATCATCAGGAATTAGTGATGCACTCTCATAGTGCTTGTGCTCCTTTTCCTCAAAGAATTCTATAAATTTTTGTCTAATGTCGTTTCCGCTAAGCATTTAGACTCCTCCATTCAATTTTGTATTTTAATTTTTTATTGGCTAAATTATTTGTTGCTTCTAAATTTTATCTTTCCTATACCTTAGTCCAGCTTGAAACCTTCTCCCAGATATATCTTTCTGGCCATCTCATTTTCAGCTATCTCCCTTGGCTTACCACTGATAAGCACCTCTCCCTGAGCCATTATATAAGCTTTTTCAGTGATACTCAGAGTTTCCTTTACACTATGATCTGTGATTAGTATCCCAAGGCCTCTTTGCTTCAGGTATCTTATGATCTGCTGTATATCCTCTACAGCGATGGGATCTACTCCTGCAAATGGTTCATCCAGCAGTATAAAGTCAGGATTATTTGCTATCGTTCTTGCAATCTCTACCCTTCTTCTTTCTCCACCAGACAGAGAGTACCCAAGAGATTTCCCCACATGTGTGAGTTTAAACTCCTCTAGTAGCCTTTCCATAGTCTCCTTCTGCTCACCTTTGGAGATATTTCTCATCTCCAGGATAGCACTCATATTTTCCTCTACAGTAAGGTTTCTGAATACAGATGGTTCCTGAGCCAGATAACCTATCCCCATATTAGCTCTCTTATACATGGGAAAGTTTGTTATATCCTCTTCATTTATCCATACCTTACCCGATTCAGGTTTTACTATCCCTGTTATCATATAAAATGTGGTAGTCTTTCCGGCTCCGTTGGGACCGAGAAGTCCTACGATCTCTCCCTTATCTACTTCTAGAGAGACACCATTTACTACTCTTCTTTTCTTGTAGCTCTTGCAGAGATCCTGTGCTATTATGCTCTTCATTCGCCTCTCCTTAATTCATGTTATAGTCTATAAATACATTTCCCATGGCTCTGAATTTATCTGTATTCATATCATAGATTCCTCTGTCTGCATCTATAGTGGCTGTATCTGTTTCGGCTCTTACCCTTCCTTCCAGCTCAGCGATCTGTTCCTTGTTCCTGATTGTACCCCTGTCTGCTGTGGCTTTCTTGTAGCCGCTCTCGGCGTCTACACTTGTTATCTCCACATTGTTTAAAAGTATTACCACCTCTGTTGTCAGGTTCATATCAGCTATCTCAGACACTATATTTGTTCCGTTATCCATGAGTATTCTGCTTCCCTGTCTTCCAAGAGCCAGGTTGTCATTAAAGTCTATCTCCACATAGTCAGAAAATAGTGTCATTCCCTGATATTTAAAGATACCATTATCTCTTATCTCACTTCTGTTGGCTTTCAGTCCGTTATCATCTACAAAATAAACTCTGGCTGTATCTCCTTTATAGTCCACAGCTTCCTCTTCCCCTGTATCCTCGTTCACATTATATAGCTTTGCCTCTACATCTCCTGTGATGTCCACCTTCTTATCTGCAAAGCTTCCATACACCTGGTTTCCTGATAGTCTTTCACCCTTGTCTGAGACGATTACTACATTTTCTCCGTCCAGCACCTTGGTTTCCAGGTTAAACTTACCTCTGGTAGAATCCACCACAAGGTTATCATAGTAGATAGTGAAAGGCTTAGTTGCATACACATCCCCATTCAGGGTATGGTACTCTGCCTGATCTCCTGTTATCCTTGTTTCAGGATCTTTTATATCCAGGTTTCCGATAAGCTCTATTACCTTTCTGTCTAAGTAATACTTGATCTCATCTCCCTTGATATCTGAACCTTCACTTTTACCCTTAAACCTTTTTCCTGTATATGTATTGTTTCTCAGCTCAAACACACCGTCATACATACTTCCCTTGGCTGAGTTGCTTCCGTCTATCTTTATAAAACCCGGAATATAGACCTTCTCCTCTTTTTCCCTGTATTCAGCTTCATTTCCGTAAGCTGTATATTCAGGGTTTTTAAGGACTACGTCTCCTATTATCTTTGCAAACTCCTCCCTCTTGAACTCCCCTCTGTTACCAGTAAGAATAGTTCCGTCGGTTTTGCTTTTAAGGACTATATTACTTGTTATACTTCCCTCTCCAGTTAGGTTATTGTAGTTAAGGTCTCTCCCTGTAAATACATACTCCGGATTTGTTCCCCTGATATTTCCCGGGGAATTAAAGAGACCATTTACAGTATTATAGGTAGCTCCCCTTCCTTCAAAGGTTTCCTTTTTAACAGAATTTTTAGCTAAGTAATCTCCTGGGACTATTACCTCTCCCGCTGCTTCATTATAGATTATCTTGTCCCCTGTTATCTCATACTCCCCTTCCTTCAGATAGGCATTTCCTACTGCTTCATGGTACCTCTTTGTGGTATCAAAGTTTACTGTATCTCCTCTGCCGTAGAATCCGTTACCTGTTATATCTCCACTGGTACTGATCCCCTTACCGGTAAGGCCGTTATAGTAAAGTTTTTCACCCTTACTTGTGTAGTCCTTATCTTTAAAGGTATACTTCTGGTCCAGATAAAGCTCTTCAGTCTCGGTATTATAACGGGCTTTTTTAGATGCTACTCTTCCTTCTGGAGAGGTATATACTACATCTCTTCCCACACCAATAGCTGTAAGCTCATTCTTTTCTGTATCATAAGTTCCCCTGTCAGCTGTTATCTTCTTGCCGTCTGTAGTGGTTATTACGATATTTCCCTGAAGCTCAGCTACCTTTGTGAGAGTATTATAGTACCCGTTATCTGCCTTTATCCTGTAGGTATCGTCTCCTCCATGGAGCTTTCCCTTAAAGGTTACCAGGTTTTTAGCTGCATCATTTTCTATCCTGTCCATGTAAAGCACAAAACCATCCTGCTCAGCTCTTACATCTTCCCATACCTCAAAGTTACCGGTATTTTCATCATATTCCAGCTTTTCACCATAGAGATCGATTCCATTATAGCTCATTACAAATGGTTCCCAGGCTTCTAAAACACCTGTTTCAGTGTTGTATTTTGCCTTCTGAAATTCTCCTGTTATATCTCCCTTACCCTGAGGATTAGGTGCTCTTACATTTATATCACCGCTTATATCCACTACTTTTGTAGCATCCTCATAGTAGGCGCTCTTAGCCTTTAAGGTAAACTTATCTCCCTTTACCTCTATCTCATCTTCAAGCTTTATATAACTCATCTTATTATCTGTTTCAAAGTTTTTACCGGATATTCTCAGACCTCTTTCCTCGTTGTAGGCTGTTACCCCTTCACTGGAAAATATCTTCTCCTGCTCATTGTTATATCTGGCCTTTTCAGTGTTAAACCTCCAGCCATTGGTACTCACACCCATGATATTTTTTTCAAGGATCAGGTTTTTCACATTATCTACGAATACATTGTTCCCGCTAAGGTTCATACCGTCAAAGAGTGCCTTTGCCATGCTAAACTTGGTTTCCTCTTTATCCAGGTTATCTATCTGTTTTTCTGCTTCTATCTGGTAATCTCCAGACTCATATACTACATCTGAAGTCTCTACCAGGTTTTCTCCGGTTTCAGGTATTGGAGTTTCATCCCTGTAATAGTTCAGGTACCCAAGGACCAAAACTGCCAGGCTCGCTGCTATATAGATATATTTCTTCTGCATCTTTACCCCCTTACTTTAAGAGATTCTTTATTTCATTCAGCTTCATGAGAGCATCCAGAGGTGTGAGACTATTTAGATCCACTATCTTTAGAGTATCTATTACTCTTTCCTCTTCTTCAGTTATCTCCCTTATGCTTTCTTCTTCCTCTACCACTATGTCTTCCGGGAGGTTACCTCCAAATAAAGAGAGCTGCTCCCCCTTCATCTTCTCCTCGATTATAGCTCTTTTCGCTTCCAGTTTTCTTAGCATAGCCTTTGATGTCTTCAGTATCTCTGCCGGCAGTCCTGCCAGCCTTGCTACCTCTATACCGTAGGACTTATCTGCCCCCCCACGAACTATTTCTCTCAGAAAGATTACATCGTCCCTTGTTTCCTTTACCTCTATACGGTAGTTTACAGCCTTTTTCAGCTTTTTCTCCATCTCAGTAAGTTCATGATAGTGAGTTGCAAATATTGTTTTTGCCCCTATCTTATCGTGGATGTATGTAGTTATAGAGCTGGCTATGGATATCCCGTCAAAGGTAGATGTTCCTCTTCCCACCTCATCTAATATCACAAATGATTTTGATGTGGCATTATTTACTATGTTTGCCACTTCACTCATCTCTACCATGAATGTTGACTGACCACTCACAAGGTCATCACTTGCCCCGACCCTTGTAAATATCTTATCCACTATTCCGATAGTTGCTGAGCTAGCCGGTACATAGGATCCTATCTGAGCCATCACTATGATAAGAGCCAGCTGCTTCATATATGTTGATTTACCAGCCATATTAGGCCCTGTTAAGATCAGCATATTACTGTCGCTGTCAAATGTTACACCATTTTTTACAAACTCTTCTCCCTTAAGAAGCTTCTCCACAATGGGATGTCTTCCCTCGTGGATCTCAAGGGCATAATCCTTTGTAAGTTTTGGTTTCACATAGTTATTCCTTATAGCTACCTCTGCTAAAGATGTAGATACATCTAAATATGCAATATTTAATGCCAGCTGCTGCAGCATATTATTTTCTGTTTTTATACTACCGCTTATCTCTTTGAATATCTGATACTCCAGAGCCTCTATCTTCTCCTTGGCATTTAATACCTTAGATTCATACTCCTTCAGCTCTTCTGTGATATATCTTTCACAGTTTGTAAGAGTCTGCTTTCTGATATATGTTTCAGGAACCAGAGGTACATTGACCTTTGTCACTTCGATAAAGTAACCAAATACCTTATTGTATTTTACCTTAAGGTTTCTTATTCCTGTTGCCTGTTTTTCTCTGGTTTCTATATCAAGGATGTAATCCTTCCCTGATTTAGATATATTATGCAGCTCATCCAGTTCACTGTTATAGCCGCTCTTTATTATATTTCCTTCTCTTATGGAGAATGGTGCCTCCTCAAGGATAGATTTTTCTATGAGGTTATACATTCCGATGAGCTTTTCCACATCTGTTGTAAATATCTTTTTATTCCCCAGGGTCCTCAGGATCTCAAGAGTACTTCTTATGGATTTTTTCAGAGATATCATATCCCTTCCGTTTTCAGTACCGAGAATCACCTTTCCTATTAGTCTTTCTATGTCATAGACGTCTTTTAAGAGCTCTCTTACCTCTTCCCTTATCATTACTTCATCTATGAAAAATTCTATATCATCCTGTCTCTTTCTTATCTTATCGGTATCCAGAAGGGGGCTTTTTATAAAGTTTTTAAGGAGTCTTGTTCCCATAGATGTCTTGCACGAGTCAAGAACCCACAGGAGACTTCCCATTACAGATTTTTCCCTCTGATTCTGAATAAGTTCCAGATTTTTCTGGGTCGTCAGGTTCATCTCTACATACTCATCCTGACTTACATAGGACAGAGTATTTATAGGAAGTTCCCCGTATTTCTGCAGCTCCAGTACGTATTCAAGTACCATAGCACTGGCTCTTATACCCATCTCTTTTTCATTCAGACCATAGCTTTCCAGAGAAAGAACATTAAAATAGGTTTTTAATATCTTTTCTGCACCTCTTACCTTGGGTACTCCGTGGATATTTACTTCGGTCATAGTGCCGTAGTTAACCAGTTCCTCCCTGTAGGTTTCATAAGTATCTTCCTCTACGATTATCTCCTGAGGTGCAGCCTTATGTACTTCGTTTAATACCTTGGTTATTATATTTGGCCCTTCCACCTGGCTGGCTTTAAACTCTCCTGTGGTTATATCCACATAGGATATCCCGGCCATGTCACCCTTTATATATATTCCCAGTAGATAGTTATTACTCTTGTCATCCAGGTAGTCTGTATCGATGACAGTTCCCGGAGTAATTACCTTCACCACTTCTCTTTTTACTATTCCCTTGGCTTCCTTGGGATCTTCCACCTGTTCACACATAGCTACCCTGTATCCCTTTTGTACCAGTTTTGAGATATAGGTTGCTGCTGAGTGGTATGGTACTCCTGCCAGAGGTACTTCCTGACCCTTTTCCTTATTTCTGCTGGTAAGGGTTATTCCTAGCTCTTTAGAGGCTATCACTGCATCCTCAAAAAACATTTCATAGAAGTCTCCCAGCCTGAAAAATAGAATGCTTTCCTGATTTTCAGCTTTTATCTCCTTATATTGCTTCATGAGAGGAGTTTCTTTTGTCTTTTCCTTCAAATTTTTTCTCCTTTTGTTGTTTATCTGTTAGCTGCTCTTACTTTTTCAAGAAGCTCTATTATTTCATCGTACGATTCCGTCTGATTTACTCTGGCTTTTACTGCACTGGCGTGCCTTAGGCCCTTTAGGTACCAGCAAAGGTGTTTCCTTACCTCAAAGTGAAATTCCTTATCAGTAAAATCTTCCCTTGCAAACTCTATATGCCTTATAGCCATATCCAGCTTATCATCTATACTGTAGCTGGTCTTTACTATACCACCATTTAATATTTCCTTTACCTGAGCTATCAGCCATGGATTACCATATATTCCTCTGGCCAGCATTACTCCGTCCACACCTGTTTTCTCCACCCTTTCCAGAGCATCTTCAGGGGTAAATATATCTCCGTTTCCTATTACAGGTATATCAGCTGCATCCTTTACCTGCTTTATTATATCCCAGTTAGCCACACCTGAGTACATCTGCTCCCTCGTTCTTCCGTGGATAGTCACGTGGGTACACCTGGCTTCCTCTGCTATCTTTGCCATAAAGAAGGGGTCCTTGTGTTCCTTATAACCTATTCTTATCTTCATAGAAAGGTCTGTCTCACTCTTCAGGCTGTCTCTTAATTCCAGCATTAACTTTCTTGCATGCTCTGGATCTTCAAGCATTGCTGCCCCGTATCCATTTTTAGTTATCTTTGGCATAGGGCATCCCATATTTACATCTATATGCTTTACTCCTAAGCTCTCCACAAACTTAGCTGATTTTTTCATTACATCTATGTCTTTACCAAATATCTGAACTGAATCAGTTGGCAGCAGTCTGAGTATCTGCTTTATCGTTTTATCATTTGCCATCTCCACAGCATTTACACTTACCATCTCTGTAAATATAAGATCCGGATTAAATTGATTCATAATCCTTCTGTATGTATAATCAGTTACTCCAGCCATGGGAGCTACATATACTTTTTTCATCCTTACCTCCGTAAACCCAAGGGGAAAGTTTTTCTCCTCTTCCCTCTACTACAACTTGTACAATCTATTTATAAAAAAATCCTGTTATTTTAAAATGTTATCCCCACTGAAAATGAAGATTTTTCATCCATTTTAAATATCTACACTAATCAGAAAATTATATCATATTAGGGAAGATTTTTCAATTTACAGGACTTTATTTATCTCCCTCAAAACAAAAGAGGAGAAGTAGATAAACTAAGCTTCCCCTCTTTAAAACTCATCCTTTTTTCCCATGACTTACAGCTCTCCTATCTTGACTTAACTATTATCCATACTGCGTGAATTATCCCGGGAATATATCCGAGGAAAGTAAGCAGTAGATTTATCCAGAAATGCATCCCCAGGCCTACCTGAAGAAACACCCCCAGTGGCGGTAAAAATATAGCTAATATTATTCTTAATACATCTTTTGTTTTCTCATCCATCTTCTACCCCTCCTACACTATGAAACATAAGATCAAAACAACTCTCTATTTATCACTACCTACTGTATAGGCCTATTCCTTCTTCAACAACCTTTCTCTTTTCAGTTGCTGTGTCCTTAACTACCTTATCCATCTGCTGTCTCTCCTGCTTCCTTAGGAAATAAAGAGGGTATTCCCTTCTTCCTTTTTAGCTCTATAGAGGTTTTCATCCAGATCTGAAAAATACTCCCTCAAGGCCTTTTGTTTTGATAGCTTGAGTATCCCTATACTGGTAGTTACTCTTCCTCCCACATCATTATAATGAATCCCCAGTTCATCCACTCTTTTTATTACCTCTTTTGCTAAGGCTATCACCTGTTCCTGATCTACTCCTGCCATTCCACAGAGAAACTCATCTCCTCCATACCTTCCTGTTTCCCCGCCTTTAAATACATCTCTGAGTATATGAGCAAAGTCTTTAAGAGCTTTGTCTCCGGCAGAGTGCCCGAAGTTATCATTTACCCCTTTAAAATTATCGAGATCCAGAAGATACAGATAAGTTTCCTCCTGACTAATAAGAGCATCTTCATACACTTCATTAAACGCCTCATAAAAAAACCTTCTGTTATAAATTCCGGTCACCTCATCATATTTTGAAAACCACTCCAGCTTTTTGTTAGCCTCTACTATTGCTGTGGCCTGGATAGTATTGTTGAGAGCTATGGTCATAAATGGTATGAGTTCCCGGCACACCTCTATCTCCTCTTCAGAAAAACAGCCCCTGTCATAGATCTGAAATGTAAATGCCCCTATAGCTTCGCCCTCCATAAGAAGGGGAGCAAAGTAGGAAGCAGTGGGAACCATCCCTACAAAGCTAATGACTTTTTCCCTGTTATGGAGGTCATAGACTCCCTCCTCCTTAGTAAGCACAGCCTTCAACAGCTTACTAGTTCCCCTTTCAGCATAGAGAACATCTTCAAAATCCAGGCATTCATCATTTTCATAGTAAAAACAATCATATAGCCTCTGGCTTTTGATATCATTCACAGCTATCCCTACAGTACACTCTCCATATTTCCCCTTCATGAACTCATATACCCTTTTAGATTTTTCCTTTATTGAGCTGGCAGATAATATAGACTTGGTAATTTCCTTTATTAAGAAAAATACCTCCATCTCCCTTTCTACCCTTCTATCCCTGCTTCCTATCCCAGTCTTAACACAATACTTTTCCGACTTATATATACGCCCTTCTATCCCTTCCATAAACTCATCCCTTTCACTACTAGGTATTTACATGCCTTCCCCTCAAAACTACTCCCAAACACTCCTCTACTATCTTTTACTTTTATTTTACCCTGTACATCTACAGTCTACAACATTTATATTCTCTTACATAAATCCGCTACTGATTCCTTCTAAAATATTAGCCGTTCTTTTGGCAGGGTACCTTTGATAGATTCTCTTCACACAAAAGAGATAACTTACCTTTCCCTTAATAACCAAAAAGAAAGATCCCCTCAGGGACCTTCCTTAAACACCAATTATTTTTCAAAAATTATTTATCAAATTTAATCTTTGCATCCTCTGCGATTACAGTCATGAAGTCTTCTAACTTCATCTCTTCCTGATCCTTAGAACCAAACCTTCTTACATTTACAGTTCCGTTTTCAACTTCACCCTTACCGATGATAAGCTGTACAGGGATCTTATACTTTCCGTTAGCTTCTCTTA
>Ga0209272_10002065_pt1 | contig 11667 bp, 10 predicted proteins | sample tdDd002_FD_187125 | JGI IMG/M metagenome (GOLD analysis project Ga0209272, IMG submission 187125) | Marine sediment microbial communities from the Atlantic coast under amendment with organic carbon and nitrate - tdDd00.2 (SPAdes)... | ecosystem: Environmental > Aquatic > Marine > Coastal >... | reverse complement strand
AAGACCGAAAAATCTCGATTGCTATTAACTATGGCGTCTGTGGGTAAATATTCGCTGCTTCAAGGCGGGCAAAGCCTCCAGAGAGCAGAGAAGTAACCCCGTCCAGATTAACGCGAAGCTGACCGCCTTTACCTGATCGAAGTGCTCATTAAACAGGAGTACGGCTAATAGGAAGTGCATGCTGGGCTCGATATATTGCATCAGACCTATCATAGACAGGCTGGTACGGCTAATGGCTAAGGCGAAGAAGATAAGCGGTAACAGGGTGACCGGCGCCGTCCCCATATAAAGTAGCAACTCAGATAGTTCACCGCCCAGTGCCACGCTCTGATCTGTTATCCATAACCAAGTAATGTAGAACGCTGCAAAAGGCATTAAAAGCAGGGCTTCTATAGTCACAGATGTCAGCGAGTCGAAACGGATAAATTTCTTACATAGCCCATAGAGTGCAAAAAATCCCCCCATGCTAAGGGCCAGCCAAGGTAGCTCTCCATAGCTAAATACCATATAGCCGATACCGGCAGTTCCAAGTATAACGGCGGCTTTTTGAGCTGCGGTTAGCTTATCTTTGAGAAAGATAACGCCTAAGCCTATGGCAAAGAGCGGATTGATAAAGAAGCCCAGACTCGCCGCTAATACCTGACCGTGAGTGATGGCCCAAGTGAAGCTATACCAGGAGACACACATGATAAGCGTGGCTAATCCGCATAGGGCGAGGGAGCGCTTGTCGGACATCACTAGCTGTATCGAGGGTATTTTTCGGCGTAAGAGCAGGAAGACTAATGCCATAAAGGGCACGGAAAACAAGATTCGGAATGCCAGCATCTCATTGATATCTGCACCGGGCAGGTATTGATAATAAAGTGGCATTAGCCCCCATAAGATAAAGGAGAAAGCCGCAAGGGAGTTCCCCTGAATCGATGAGCGTATCTTACTGGTGTCACTGGAATGCATATAAAATTAGTCTGGGATTATTTAGGGTAGAAAAAGGCGGCAATTCTCTCATTGAAATGGCTGATGGTATGTGATCAAGATCACTTCGTATATCAATCTTTTTTAGAACTTATTTACTTATTAATAAGCTGATTATTAAGGTGTTTTGTAATGAAAAGGTTGCGGGAGTTTTATGCTTTGATCGAGGCGCTTGAGTGGCTAGGCTGGTGGCGCGGTTTATCGCCATTTGCTCTCTATCCCTGCAAGTTAGTTTGTAACAGTCCGTTAACCGAGCTTCCAATTTTTTACAGAGTCGATAGATTAGTCATGAGTTATATTTCTATATCAATGATGAAAGGGAGTTGGCAGTTAATGGGAAGTGAGAAAAAAGGATTTGCATACTTGGCTCTGGCGGGATTCACGGCTGTGTTGGCCTCATCGGGAGCTATCGCTGCCGATAGAGATGAGCCTGTCAGTATAGAGGAGCACACCATTCAGGCGCCGTTTAACCTTACTCACCCAGTGCTCCCTGCCGACCTCTTGCCCTCTCCCGGGAAAGAGCTGGTTACCTTAGGCGTGGATGATAATCTTCAAAAGTGGTTAGGCATTTACACATTAAACATCGATAATCAACGCTATAGCCTATTTCAAAAATTACTACTGCCGCCTTCGTTCTACTCTTTCGATATCAGCGATGAGAGTGATAACGGTCAGGAAAAGCAGGTACTTTATTTTCTCTCTAGTGAGCATATTGTTCAGTATGTGCCGCATAACAGTGCCGCCCCTTTCGATGTCATTGCTGATATCCAGTCTGTGACGTTAAAAAAACGGCCGGACTTTATCAGTCGTGGTGAGTTCGTACGGGATCTTAACGGCGATAAGCGTGCCGATATCCTGATTAGCGATTTTTCACAGGTCCGGCTTCTGCTTGGAAAGGCTGAGGGGGGATTTGAGCATCAGAGCTTACCGATCACCCCGCAGGTTAAAGTGAACAAGCGGGGGGCCGAATATATCGAATCTAAGCTCTATATCAGCGATGCAAACTTCGATGGCCGCGACGATATCATTAAGATCGCCGAAGGTGAGTTGGAGGTGTATCCGCAAAATGAAACCGGCATGTTTAATCCCCTGGCGAGCTACATCCCCGTAAGACAAGCGATCAGTGGTATCGACTGGTGGAATAAGCGTGATGCTTTTGGCGAGTCGTTAGATCAAAGCTCCTTGATATACAGGAAGGTGGAGGAGGTCAGAGATATCAATAATGATGGCATTACCGATCTTGTACTCAGATACACCAAGAGTTCCGGTGTACTCGATAGAGTCAATGATTATGAGGTCTTTCTCGGTGAAAAGCTCAAGGACAAGCTGGTCTTTCCGGCCAAGGCAAGCAGTGTTGTCCGTGCCGAGGGGACACTAACGGGTTTGGAGTTTATCGATATTGATAATGATGACAAGCTAGAGGTGATGGTGGCCGGATTTGATATTGGCTTGTCCCAGATCATCGGCGCCTTAGTGTCGGGCAGTATCGATCAGGATGTCTATCTGTTTAAGATGGACAATAATAGTCTTTTTCAGGCTAAGCCCAATGTATCGAAAGAGGTTGAGCTAAGTTTTAGTCTCACATCGGGCCAGAGTGGTAGCCCTGTGGTTAAACTTGCCGATATTAATGGGGATAAAGTGCAGGACCTCTTACTCTCGGATGGTCAAGACAGGTTAAAAATATTCTTGGGTGATCCCGGCGGCAAGCTATTTAAGAGCCGCAGCGAGCAATTTGATATTCTGCTCCCCCAAGAAGGCGGTATGTTGTCCAGTGATGACCTTAATGGTGATGGTAAGGATGACATCTTAATTAAGTATGGGCGTCAGGATGACGACAAGTTGTTAAGTCAATTTAAGGTACTTATTTCCGGTTAGTGGCTGACACCTTAGGAGATTGGGGGCGCTCGTCTATCACTAAGTCATGACCGCTATGCAAGCTCCTCTAAGAAACCGCCCCTTCTAAATAAACAGATCAGCAGAGTTAACATAAACAGCGCCAAAAGGCGCTGTTTATGTTTCTGTTTACCTTTGTATTCTATTAATCACAAACCAATAGATTTCATTACCTTCTATTACTCAAGCTTACAGTTCTTGACGCCTGTTTTTTGTCATAAGTAGCAACCATGTAAATGGTTATAACAATTAGTAATCAAAGGGAGTTCATTTTGAAAAAATCATTTTTATGGCAGGCACTCATTCTATCCGCTGCATTGTTGGGTGTGACGGCCTGCAGCAGTGATGATGAGGATACTTCGTCAGATGCGAGCTACATTCAATTTTATAATGCATCACCCAACAGTACCTCGGCGCGGTTGTCGATGGATGAATATGAGTACACGGGGGTGGATTTTGCCGATTCAATGGCCAGATACTCCTACTCGACGGGGAGTGTGGAACTGGCCGTTATCGGTAATGATGAGCTGGGTGACGCTCAGACCCTTTATGAGCAGAGCATAGATCTGGGTAACGATGAGGAGCATCTGTTTATGCTGGTGGGTGATTATCATTCACCCGAATTTATCGATATTAACTATCAAAGAGAGGAGATGGATGAGCTAAACAGCGATGAAGATGAAGACTATAGCAAGATGCAGGTTCTGGTGGCGCACACCGCGATGAATAGCGCCGGGTTTGATGTCTATATTGGTCTCTATGGTCGTGAATTTATTGATGCGACGCTGATCAGTGAGGTGAACTATAAAGAGCATTCAGAGGCGGTGATATTTGATACGGGTGATTATATCCTTTATCTGACCGAGCCTAACTCTATGGAGCCGGTATACACAACTGCAAGCATGTCGCTATCGACAAACACCGTCTATAAGTTAATTATCAGGGAGAGTTTCGGACCCGGAACGCCCAATATCACTATTGATGCTGTCGACTCAACCTCCACTCCTGTGACCTATGCCAATGTTGATGCACATGCCGAGTTTAGGCTGTTTAACGCCCTGAGTGAGCAAGGCAGTATCGATGCTGAGATGATTAACCATATAGGTGTCATTCAGGTGAATAATATCGAAGTAGGGAAGGCCTCCGGGTTTGAAGAGATAGACTTTGATGATTATGCCGTACAAATTCAACAAAGCGATTCGGGTGAAGTGTTAGCGAATAACCTGCTGGTGACTTTTAACCAGGATGAAAGCCGATCAATTTTTGTTTATCAGGATGAGTCCGGAGGAGTGAGAGGCATGACATTAACCCATGACCTCAGACCGAGGGCATTTGAGTATCAGATGAACTTCGCTAATCTGGTGCATGAATTCGAAGACCTCACCGTCTATTTTGTTCGTGCCAGTGAAACCATAGAGTCGGCAGAGTATAAGATAGATAATGCCGACTTTGCCGAGTTGAATTCGTTGACCATACCGTCCGGAGAGTACGAGATAAGTGTCGTGCAGCAAGACGACAATGATGATTTAACCTTGCTTTATCAATCAGAGTTACTGAGCTTAGACGGGGGAGGAAGCTACTCGATGGCGCTGATTAAAGATAGCTCTATGCCTTTGGGCTACCAGTTGTCACTGTTTCAATAGTCACTAGAAGCATAAAGCAGAGTACTCACTCTGCTTTTTCAGAGCTTTCACTGGAGCCACGCATCAGGTTGAGCAGCAAGGGACTCGAGAGCAACTCCTCTCTTTGTATGGAAAAAGAGACATAAGCATATCGTTTGCCATTGTATCTGGCACCATCGAGCCTGTCGGTGAGTGGTTCCCCGGTGGCAACCCGTACACCTGTCAGGAAATCCATTAACTTGATGCCTATGTCAGATCTTGCCCGATAACCTAAAGCCAGAGTTAGCGGGTTTTCGATCAGGCTCAATAACAGGTGAGTAAGGTAGTCCTCGGCGATATGTCGTCCACCAAGATAGGCGCTGAGTATGTAAGTCGAGGCGGCCCGATCGCTATCGATCAAATGTGCTGGCGTGAGCTCGCAATCATCCATCTGACCCGTGAGTAGTGCGTTTAAAATTTGAGGGCTGACTCTTAGCAGAATGATATGACCAATCAGCACTCCATCTACCTGATAGAAGGTCACTTCGGTAGAAGCATGCTCCACGAGTGGAGTGATAAAAGCGGGAGCCCAATTTTCACGCTGTCGGGTGAGGTTACTATGGTAGTGAGTGATCCAGCGTATCATCTGCCCGGCATTGTCTGCGTGCTTATTTACCTTGTCGAAATTGAGGTTGTCGCTCGGAATATAGGGGTGGGCGCCCATCACATGGTTATAGCTGGTCTGTTGATCTAACATCTTCTGAAAAGCAGACATGGAAGGTAGCTGTTTTAACTCAAAGTCAGGGTTAGATAACAGCAGGTGCGCCTCATCTGAAAAGAATTCAATCAAGGCAATCTGACGTCGAATGTTGGGACTGACCTTACCTCGCTCCCAACGACTGATCGCGAGAGAGTCTATATCCGCAAATAGTTCACTATAAGATTGCAGTTCGAGTGCCAGCCTCTCTTGGGACAGCCCCCTCTGAGACCGCCTTTTAATGAGGTAATCATCTATTCCTGAAAACTGCTCTCCGGTCATATCACCCTCCTTAGTTTCCTCGCAGTGCATTCGACTAGGCATAAAGTTATTTTTTTTTCACAGCCATGCCCTGATGTAAATTTAATCAATCTGATTAAATAGCCCCACTGACTGACCTGTAATGTACCGCTTTTTATTGAGGAACACACTATGACAAACATGAGAAAAACCTTACTTGCAGCATTGTGCGTTTCACTCTTGAGTGGCTGTGCGAGTACCTCTGATGGTGAGAATGGCAATCAAGATAGTAATCGTGGATTGAGAACCGGCGCCGCTGGTGGCGCTATCTTAGGTTTAGCCTTAGGTGCAGCCACGGGGGATGCGAGTCTGGCTGCTAAGGGGGCTATGGTGGGAGCTGCGGCTGGTGGCGCTGCCGGTGCAGCGGCTGATTATCAAAATGATCGGGAAGACTATCGCAATGAAAACGGTAACAAGAACATAAATATTAATGGCTTGGGCAATGGGGCAAACCCCGCTGCGGCGCAAATGACCAATGTTCCGCAGAGCTGGGATAAGCTAGATACTTTTAGCGGTGATTGGCAGGTTAATATCTGGGCGTTGCTTGATGATGGAAAACGTATCGAGGCCACTGGTGTTGCCAAAGGCAGCCTGGCTAAAACAACAACCGCTCAGTTGAATTTTGAGAAGCTCAATGTCGATGGCGTTCCTCATGAGTTAACCGGCCAGATCCAACTGGGCTTTACCCCCGCGGCAGGTTATCGCTTAGAGACTAATTTCAGTAACAATGACAAGATGCGCTTCTCTGGCGAATATCAGGCTAACAGTCAAAGATACAGTTATTACCCAGTCGGTGTAAAAGGGCAGACCCTGTCGGGTGATGAGCGTCATAACATGCGGGTCGAACTGCGCTTTGCCGGAAAAGATGTATTTCTTGTCGACACCTATACTCAGCTCAAAGGCACCGACGTGCAGATACAATCTTATCGATTCACCCGCCAGGGTTAGAGGTTAGAATCGGAGATGCTGTCCAGTTTATTAGAAGCTTAAACGAGCCAGATGGCTCGTTTTTCTTTTTACCTATTGGGCAAACTTGAGTGTTGCGATACAACCCGTTTGTGGCGCCGGACTCAAGCTAAATTCCCAATCATATCGCTGACATAGTGCATCGACAATCAACAAGCCCAAACCGTGCCCCTGCTCGGATTGCTCCGACTCATTGAGCCCGGTGCCATGGTCAGTGACCCGAATGCTGTCTTGATCAACCTCTATGGCAATCACACCGGCATCGCTGGCATTAATGGCGTTGTTGAGTAAATTTGTCAGTAACATACGCAGCACGGACTCACTTGGCAGGATCTTAGGCTCGCGTTGCATCTGCAGAGTAATGCTCAGGTTTTTACTCTCTGCCAGTGGTTGAACGTATTCTATGATATGTTCGAGTTCGCTACGGTTAATGACTCTGAGCTTGACGTTCTCTTTCGCTTGTTCCTGTTTGACCAGGCTAAGCAAGGCCTCGATAGTATGCTGCATATCCGTCGCAGCTTTAGCTATTCTATCTCTCTGCCTTGTTTGATATTCAGGTTCTGTTTTCTGCTTAAGTAACCAGGTTGCCCCCTGAATGACGGTGAGTGGGGTTCTTAATTCATGGCTGGCATATCTGGCGAAGGCCTGTTCCTGACGAATTAACTGCTGATTTTGTTGGCGATAACTGTTAAGGCTATCCGTTAATTCATTAAATTCGATGGCCGAGTCGCTCGGCACTGAGAAGTGGCTATTGGGATCGGTGCATTTTAACTGTTGACTCAGCTGGGTTATGGGCGTTATTAATCTGCGGGTGAGCTTGATGATAGCGAAGCCAAACAGCAAGAAAAGCACCAACATGACGATGAGTGATATCAGGTTAATGCTGCGCCATTCGGTTGGAGATAATTCGACATGTTCGGCGTTCATAACGATCAGCAAGGGAAAGCGTTCACCATTTTGAATGTATTCACTGCGGTAAAGAAAAAGATCGTTGAAGTCGCTGTTCTGGATCTCATCGAGAAAACCGATAGGGTATTGAGCCAAGGCTCGGTATTTTTCCGGTAGATCGTCAACCCGATTATAGGCCCGGATACTCGTAGTGATAATTAACGGGGATTTAGCCTCATGCTTAAATTGCACGATTGCCGTACCAGCACTTTGCTGTAATGTTCTGCGGTTTAACTCATCCTCCAGCCAATATAGCATTGATTGACTGAGCACAAAGAGTGTGGCCCCTACGACTATGGCAATGAAAGCAAAATAGAGGCTAAGCTTGCTCGCCATGGTATTGGCTGGGCTTCTTTTCGTCAGGGAGTTCAACATCAGTTGCTCGTTAGCTCAAGTTTAAAACCTATCTTAGGTACGGTAATTAATATTGGGGTTTCGAACGGTTTATCGAGCTGGTTACGTAGCTGGTACATATGGCTACGCAGAATATCATTACTCGGCGGAGTGTCGCCCCATAGCTCATCGATAAGCTCTTCTCGCTTTACTATATTGGGCGCTTTATGCATAAGGTAATGCAAAATTTGATAGCAAGCGGGCGTCAGCGCGAGCTTTTTACCGCTGCGATAGACTTGATGTTTGGCGGTATCGAGTTCAAGAGATCCATATTTGAGTACGCCTCGGGCGACTTTACCCTGATGCCGGTTAATTAAGGCCGTGACTCTGGCATTGAGTACATCTAAGTCGAAGGGCTTGGCCAGATAGTCATCGGCGCCTGAAGCAAAACCATTTAAAAGATCTTGTTTATCATCCAGAGCCGTTAACATGAGAATAGGTGTGGTGCAGCCCATTTGTCTTAGCTTCTTGGCGACGGTTAAACCATCCATCTTGGGCAGCATAAGATCTAAGATGATTAAATCGAAACATCCATCGAGTGCGAGCTTAAAGCCTAGCTCACCATTAGCCGCAAAATCGACCTCTGTTCCCTGAGATTCAAAAAAGTCGGCAAGTATACCTGCCACATCCTGGTTGTCTTCGACAATGAGTAGTTGTGTTAAAGCCATCTGTTCCTCTGATTAACGCTAGCAGCTAATTATTACACGAATTTGTAGAAGAAATGTCGATGATAATAAATTCACATAGTTAGCTGTATCTTTGCCTCAGTTTTCTGTTTATTTAAGGTTTCTTAGTATGGCACAGCCTACGTCAACAAATCGCGGTGATGGTCAGATTTGTCTCTCCATTCTTATCCCCATGTACAATGAGGCAGAGATGCTTCAGCCACTATTTTCCCGTTTAAGCCAAGTGTTATCGAGTATCCCGGAGTCTTCAGAGATCGTTTTTATCGATGATGGTAGTAGTGATAATACCTGGGATCTGCTGCAGCAGTTACCCGTATCGGCCAGTGAACATCAATGTATTCGTCTGAGTCGTAATTTTGGTAAAGAGGCGGCGATGACCGCGGGTTTAGAGCAGGCAAGGGGACTGGCTGTTATCTTACTCGATGCCGACCTTCAGGACCCACCTGAGTTGATCCCTCAGATGTTGCAGGCTTGGAGGGAGGGCTTCGATGTTGTCAATATGAAACGCAGGAAACGCTTGGGGGAGTCCTGGTTTAAGCGTTTGTCTGCTGCCGCCTTTTATCGGGTGATCAATGGCATGGCTGAGTCTCCAGTGCCGGAGAATGTGGGAGATTTCAGGCTTATCAGCCGTCAGGTTGTAGACAGCATTAATACCTTACCCGAAAGAAATCGATTCATGAAAGGGATCCTGAGCTGGCCGGGATTCTCTCAGACAGAAATATTGTTCGACCGTGATCCTCGCCACCTTGGAGAGACTAAATGGAATTACAGCAAGCTTATCGGTTTAGCGATGGATGGCATCACCTCATTTAGTATCAAGCCTTTGAGGCTGGCGACCTGGGCCGGGCTACTCACCGCCCTGTCTGCATTTACCTACGGCGGCTGGGTATTCTTGAAGACGGTACTGTGGGGCGGGGAGGTGGCTGGTTATCCCTCACTGATGATAGTGCAAGTGGCTCTGGCTGGGGTCCAGCTGTTGGCCCTTGGTTTGATTGGGGAGTATTTGGGCCGGGTATTTATGGAAGTAAAACAGAGGCCTATATATTTGATTCGAGAAGTCGAGCAGCAACAAAGCACACGTACCGGTGTGAGTAATGCTGAGGCGGGGGAAAATGTTCGTTACCTGGAGTCGACCCGATGATCAATAGATTGAAGTCTTTGTCTCTGGCTCACTATTCACTGGCTGTTCTGGTTACTGTGTTGTGTGTGCGCTTGATAACGCTTGCTTTATATCCTCTGATGGACACTACCGAGGCGAGGTATGGCGAGATGGCCAGGTTGATGGTGGAAACTGGCAACTGGCTTACACCTCTGTTCGATTACGGGGTTCCATTTTGGGGCAAGCCGCCGCTGCATACTTGGATGAGTGCTGCGGGGATCGAGCTGTTCGGGGTTTCTGAATTTGCCGTGCGCTTCCCCCATTGGTTGGCTGCCGTCGCGGTATTAGCTTTGACTGGCTATTTTGCCAAACAGCTTAAGGTATCTGCGCTGCAAGTCGCTATCTTGCTTGCTACTACAGCCGTTTTTTATGTCAGTGCTGGCGCGGTCATGACTGATATGGCGCTGACCCTAGGTATGACTCTGGCTATGGTTGGTTTTTACCTATGCTGGCAAGGAAGGGTCGTATGGGGCTATTTAGGTTTCGTCGGTCTGGCTATCGGCTTACTGGCAAAGGGCCCGGTTGCTCTGGTCTTGATGAGCTTGGCCGTGGGACTTTGGTTAATCTGGCAATACGGTCTGATTAAACCTTGGAAGCGACTCTATCAGAGGGTGCCACTTCTGAGTGGCTGCGGTCTGATGTTACTTCTGAGTCTACCTTGGTACTTGATGGCCGAGCAGGCGACTCCGGGATTCTTACAGTATTTTATTGTTGGCGAGCATTGGCTGAGGTTTGTCGATAGTGGCTGGCAGGGGGATCTTTACGGCTCTGCTCACGACGAAGTCAGGGGAACCATCTGGTTGTTCTTCGTCCAATCTGCATTGCCATGGTCTCTGTTTATCCCCAGAGCTTTATGGCGTTTGTGGCAGGCAGGATGTGGTTTTGATAAGACGACTAAGTTCTTAATCTGCTGGATGTTATCGCCACTTATCTTGTTTACGTTCGCCGGAAATATCCTACCCGCCTACGTATTGCCCGGAATACCCGGTATGGCACTGCTGTTAGCCTACGCATGGCGCGGCGAGAAAATTCCTAAGCTCGAACCCATAGCGCTCGGAGTCAGTGGCTTAATACTGATGACGGTTGTTGTGATCAATCTCGGCCCGGTAAGGGAGAAGAGTGATAAGTGGCTGCTCGCACAAAGAGCGCCGGCTATTGCGACCTATTATTGGAAAGATAATCGCTTCTCATCGAGATTTTACAGTCAGGGAAAAGCTCAGCTGCTCGAGAGCGAGGAGGCGTTGCGCCAAGTGGCTAAGGCCCCTTTCTATCTGGTCGTGGGCAGTGAAAAACTTGACGAATCGGCGTTATTTTCGCAGTGCGTAGATACGGCCGCTACATCAGAGAAGAGCTTATTGTTATGCGGCAGATAGCAGAGATAAGCAATAGAGTCAGAAAGTGTCTGACTCTGACTCAGCTGAAGTTCCTGATGGTGGGAGGGGGAAGCTTTGTCTTTGATATGCTGCTGTTTCTCTACCTTTCCCTACAACTGAATTGGCCCATTATGCATGCAAGGTTAGCCGCTTTTTGTGTGGCGTTGACGTTAACCTGGCTGGGTAACAGGCTATTTACCTTTTCTCACCGAAAGAAGGTGCCTAAGGGGGAGCAATTTGTGATGGCGGTTATCCTTGCCTGCGGTGCAGCGTCAGTGAACCTGAGTGTGTTCTATCTGTTGAGTGAATTGAGCGCGCCCACAGGCGTTACCGCCCCGGTTTATCTGGCGTTAGGCGTGCTGTCGGGATTGGTTGTTAATTGGCTTGGGTCTAACTACCTTGTATTTCGCCATTAATATGGCTGACTGGTATCTCTGGCAATAGCCTGTCGATATGAGACAATGGTGGCTTGGCTTTTAGTCATAAACCCGATGCGACAGTGTCTGGGGTTATGTTTATAATTGCTTTTTTGATAATTAAATATAATTTGCTGGGCAGGCTTGGAGTAAACATGCTTATTTCTAAAAATTCTTTTGTTGTGAAGGCTGTTTTGGGGTGT
>Ga0209272_10002062_pt1 | contig 11672 bp, 17 predicted proteins | sample tdDd002_FD_187125 | JGI IMG/M metagenome (GOLD analysis project Ga0209272, IMG submission 187125) | Marine sediment microbial communities from the Atlantic coast under amendment with organic carbon and nitrate - tdDd00.2 (SPAdes)... | ecosystem: Environmental > Aquatic > Marine > Coastal >... | reverse complement strand
AAAAACTTAAGAAACGCCATTCAATGTTACTTGAGCAAGCCATGCACGCTCAGCGAAAAGGTGATATCAGAACTTACTCTCAACTAACAGCCGAAGCTGAAGAAGTTTTCAAGCAAATTCAAGATATAAGTCCTTCAAAAACCTAACGCCCAATTAAGTTGTGAGCAACGCTGCTACCGCACTTAAACACTTCACCGTAATCACCGAACCAATTGAAACCGAGAGTGCCGAGCGTTGCGAATCAGCTTGAATTTATTGTTAGCCGAGTTTTATACGACATAGCTCATTAATTGGCTTGTCTACAAAATACTCCCAAACGTGCTTGAATGCTGCATATTGTGTTGGAAAAGGCGATAATTCTAACGCTTCTTCTAAAGTGCACCATTTAAAGTCTGTGTGTTCGTGATTAAGAATGACTTCTTGGTTTGCTGAGCACTTAACTACAAAGACTGGGATGACTTCAATAACGTTCGAGTAGGACTCATAAAACTGTTCTAAGAATTGACCATTGTACAGTTCTGTCACTTCAATCTGGGTTTCTTCCTGAAACTCTCGAACAATGGTTTGCCAAGGCAACTCGCCTTCTTCCATTGAACCTGCGACATGGCACCAAAAACCACCTTTCACTCGCTTCATTAGAAGCATCTTTGTTTCGCCATTAATTTCCGACAATGCCACACCGGAAACAATTGAATTATTTATTGGAATCATTTTTATACCTAGAAACTACGATAGTCGGCTAACGCCCAATTAAGGGGTGAACAACGCTACCACCCAACCTAAAAAATTGTGCCATAAACACTAAATTTGAAGTAGAAGCAAAAGTGCCAAGCGTTGTGAATCCCTCTTAAATTGCTTGTTATATGCAAATTTTCAATCCAACTGCCGAGCTGATATTACGCTATTGATGATAAACTAATTCAATAGCCCATTATGTGAAGTGACCACCATGAAAGACTGCAACCAGTGCGGAAAATGCTGCATCAAATACGGCAATGGTGACTTAGCTGCCACACAAGAAGAAATTGATTTATGGGAGCTATTTAACCCAGATATCTTTGAGTATGTAAAAGATGGAAAAATCTGGTTTGACCCCGAAACAAGAGAACAATTACACCGTTGCCCATTTTTAGAGTTAGTACCTAAGACCAACGTTGAAGAACCAGATAAATACACCTGTAGCATTTATCTAGACCGACCTGAAGATTGCCGCCACTATCCTAGCCTTATCAATGAAATGGTTCAGGATGAGTGTGAAATGATCGAAATTGTAGATCTTGAAAACCCAAAGAAAGCTCAGAAACAGCTAGACAAGTTAATGAGTTCTAGCCGCCCATCGAGCTATTCCTAGTGCTGATTTTGGCTCTTGCATATAACGCCAAATTAAGGTGTGAACAACGTAACCACCTTACCTAAACCATTGTGCCATAAACACTAAACTTGCTTGAAGTGAGAGTGCCAAGCGTTGTGAATCACTCTTAAATTTATTGTTAGGTGCGTAGCTTATTCTTGTACTACCTTTACCCATTTTGAGCGCCACTCTTGTGCTTCCATAGGATCAGGCCAGAATTCTTTTTGCTTGATGATTAAACCGTTTTCAACGGTATGAAAAGTAATAGCACGGGCTTTTTGAACACTATCTGTAATCGAAACATCAGTTACAACCGTTGCACCGTCACAGACTATCGAATGAACTTCAAACTCCCAAACACCATTTGCAGGGTAATAGGAATTAATAGCTGTGAAATTTTCTCTACCCACTGTAAGTTCATTTGATTGAGGCCAAAAGCCTTCGAAATTGGGACTAAGCCACTCACTCGCTTTAGCAAAGTCATTAGTTTTCATCGCATCCCAAAAAGCTAGGACAACTTCCTTTGAATTCATTATTTCCTCCAAGCACCTAACGCCCAATTAAGGGGTGAACAACGCCTACGCCCAAACCTAAAACATTGTGCCATAAACACTAAACTTGAAGTAGAAGCAAAAATGCCGAGCGTTGTGAATCCCTCTTAAATTGCTTGTTAGTGAGCGGACTCATTTGTTGCACTTAATGCTTTGTCAAACAACGCCATATCTAATACGAAACTTTCAGTCATACCGTCAGACATAACTGAGGTCCAAAGTAGTTCTCTTTGAACCAATGATTCGATGGCAGCACTCGAGAGTTCAAGCCGGTTTATTTGCGAAAACGTAAGGGCTGTTCCCCCTGCATCAACAAATGCGGCAACCACTAGTTTTTCATGCTCAGTGAGCCCGTTAAACGTACAATCTAGCGCTCGCTCAATTGACTTTTGCTTCGCTCGGTCTTGATTCCATTTGTAAGAACTAGAAGCTGCAATTCGTATGATCGGGAAAGAAATCATTACGCTAAACAATGCAATAACCCAATCATTGAAGAACAGGTATGTTGATAAGCCAATTGCACCGGAAACTGATGTAGCAACCCCTCGACCAAAATCGCTCTCGGAATATATACGCTCAGCCCACTTTTCTAACGTTTCCATTTAAATCTCTAATATCAAATCGATCGAAGCTCACTAACGCCAAATTAAGGTGTGAACAACGCTAACACCTTACCTAAAGCATTGTGCCATAAACATTAAGCTTACTTGAAGTGAGAGCGCCAAGCGTTGTGAATCACTCTTAAATTTATTGTTATGAGCGGGGTTAAGAGTGCGCTTTAACGTACTTTTTAACCTTTTTCATAGCCATTTTACGCTTAAGTGGTGAAAGGTAGTCAATAAACAAGTTACCCGACAAATGATCTATTTCGTGCTGCATTACGATAGCTAGAAACTCATCACTTTCGATGGTAATTGGCTTACCTTCGCGATCTAAAGCAGACACAACAACTGAAGCAAAACGCTCTACGTCTGCATAATAATCAGGAACGGATAAACAACCTTCTTGACCCAATGCTTTATCCGAACCACTAACCACTTCAGGGTTAACCAAAATTAACGGTTCATCTCGACTTTCTGAAAGGTCGATAATAACAACGGCCTCTTTACGACCAACTTGAGTTGACGCCAAACCGATACCATTATCAGTCGCATATAACGTTTCCAACATATCGTCTATTAATGTTTGTACCGTCGAAAGATCTTGCACCTTTTCCGCTTTGACCTTAAGCCTTGGGTCTGGTGCCGTCAGAATTTCTAAAACTGCCATATTTTCCTTCTAATTCTTGGAAGCTCATAACGCCAAATTAAGGTGTGAACAACGCTAACCACCTTACCTAAACCATTGTGCCATAAACACAAAACTGACTTGAAGTGAAACCGCCAAGCGTTGTGAATCACTCTTAAATTTATTGTTATGCATTTCTTTGCAACTTTGCACGTAACTCACTGGGAAGACACGGCTCATTGCCTGCTAGCTTCCCCAACAACAGCGAAGCTGTTTCATGGCTATCTAACTTTTTATGTGATGCCGAAACTAGTATTTCGTAAGCCCACAACGACTCCGTTCTATTGTAATACTCTAAGATACCTGACTTTCTTAAGTCATCAGCGCTAAAATTATTACCTGAGTAGCCATGCCCCCAGCCCATACTGGAGATAAAAGGCTTATCAACTTCAGAAGAGTTGTATTCCAAAACAAGAGGGTATTGACCATTATTGCCACCATTCCAATTGCCAGATATTGCTACCAATAACACGCTCATTCACTATCCTCTTACGATTATGCATAACGCCTTGCTAAGGTGTGAGTAACGCAATACAAAAGCTACCGCACAGCGCCTTAATCACATAAGCCACTGCAAAGTAAAAATGCCACGCGTTACGAATCACTCTTAAGCAATTTGTTAGTACTTGCGCTACTTCTATTTATGCGCTCCAAGATATTGAAAAGTGAGATGATATGAAAGGCTTTGAACACTGAAGTGAGACGGGCAGCTACAAAACTTTACCCCGATTGAAAGACGGGAGTTGGCTAGAAGACAAATGCACTGAGCTTCCCTACTTTCACTGGTTTCAAATTAGAAAAAGGTTCTTTCCTCGTACTTCAACAGCCACGCTAAAAGTAATCAAGGTTCTCTCAAAAACCACCACGAAAATGAAGAAGCACCAAAGAAATAGGCTAAGAGTTAGAAACCGTAAACGATGAAATCAAAGCGAGCACTCAACATATAGTGCCACCGGAAAGAACGTGAAAGGCACTAACTGAAAGGTGTAAACACGAGCGCCAAAACAGATAAACACCAAAACTTATGACCTTTGATGTCAAACCCGTACTAACGCCGCATTAAGTGGTGAACAACGCCAACCACCCTACCTAAACCATTGTGACATAAACACTTAAACTGAAGTAAGCCGAAAACGCCAAGCGTTGGGAATCCGCCTTAAATGCTTGTTAGCTTTTTATTCCGTGACGAATACAGCTTTCCCAGAGACCGTTTGTGCTGAAACTGGAATGGTATATATACTGCCATCTGCATTAGTTGAGATGATTGATGATGTGCGTTCACCTGCCGTAGTCAATATAACCCCATTTGCGCCAATCTTTGCCGCCTGTTTTTTGAGCTCTTCGACAGCGTAGTCCTGACTGGCTTGCTGTGTAATTCCAGCATCACTAGACGCTTTAACTATACCAATAGTTTCGTACTGTTCAGGTGCTTCCAGATAAAGTCGAACTTGATTGAAATCCAGTGCAGGCCTTTTAACTCCCGTCACAATTGCCGAGCCGGATGCACATGCATTCAGGAATGATAAAGCAACAACAACTAAACCAACTTTTATCTTAGAACGGAACATAGACTCACCTTAAAGAGCGCAATAACGTCAAAACAACAGAGCCGACATTTTAAGCTTATAGCCACTATAGAGGTATATGTTTATTGTAAATGTCTGTAGAAAGCTAACGCCCTGTTAAGGGGTGAGCAACGCAATACCGATGCCGCCGCATACCACCTTAAACACTAAGACCAACGCATAGTGAAAATGCCACGCGTTGCGAATCCCTCTTAAACAGATTGTTATGATTGTGGCTGGGGAATCGTATATTCATAGAAAACCACACTACTGTCCTTAGCGGGTTGCTCTATAAAACCCAGCTTCTTAAGTAATTTTGCTGAAGCAATATTAGATTGGTCAACACCGCCTATGAGCTTTAACCAAGATTCGGATTTCTCGACTTCATGGATGAAACCTTGAAGTAACTCACTAGCTAACCCTCGCCCCCAATATTCTTCAGCAAGCAAATAGCCGATATGGGCACACTCGTCATTTTCTACATAAGCGAACAAGAAACCTATTAGTTCGTTATCCTCGACTTTTACTTGAAGTAAGCGGCTATCCAACAACATCCGTTCAAGCCAGATTCGGGCTTTTTCACTAGAATCTATCTGGTGGAAATATGGAGGAAGATTTTCTACAACTGCTGGAGTAAGGATTTGAGGGATTCGTTTTAGCAAATATGAGTGTTTAGACAAATCAAACCCTTCAGTAATTTCAACTACTGTCAGCCTCTGACTTTCAAATAATATTGCCATACAACCTACCCATTTCGATAAAAATCATAACGCCAAATTAAGGTGTGAACAACGCTGTCACCTTACCTAAAGAATTGTGCCATAAACACTAAACCGGCTTGAAGTGAAAGCGCCGAGCGTTGTGAATCACTCTTAAATTTATTGTTAGCTGTGTTCTTCGAGACGCGCACAACTTCGTCCCCACTTAACTTCATTCGATACAAAAATGTGCTCTTCACTATCAGGTACAAACTCTGTATCCAGCAAACCAAGAGCAAACGAACGATAACCTTCGTTGAACTCACTACTGTCTATCCATTCGATATTGGAGCTACAAATACCGCAAAATGTGCGCAAGACATTCTTCGACGATTTGTATGTGCGAATATTCGTTGTTCCAGTTATTTTAAAATCTTCAACAGAGACTAAGCCGAAAGATGCAAATGATGAACCATGAGCCTTTCGGCACATTTTACAATGGCAATGCATCACATGCTTGATCGGTCCAGTGATTTCTATTGACACTCCACCGCATAAACAACCACCCTGATAGTTCATAATTCCTCCAAGCAGCTAACGCCCAATTAACGTGTGAGCAACGCTGTTACAGGGCTAAACCACTGCGCCGTAAACACTAAACTCAACCTGAAGTGAAAGCGCCAAACGTTGCGAATCACTGTTGAATTGTTTGTTATGTTTTACCACAAACATATGATTTACTTGAGAAAGAACTGCTATTTCTGACTATTTTTCTGAAGCAAACCACAACGTAAGAACCAACTTGGCAGCCAAAAGTGATTAACCCAAAACCAGTAATTCCACTTCCCTGCCCAATGAGGCAACACGACCAAGCACCAACAAGTACCCTTTCTTTCCAGTCAAAGCGCGAAACAATGTTGATTTGCCGAGGCAACTGCCAAGCCGAAATGCTATTTGGCTAAGAACCTAAAAGCGACTTTGAGCCAGTTAAACCAGAAGCCAACCGCCACGACCTGACAATGAAGCAACCCACGAACATTGGCATGTTTTACAGGCTGAGTTATTCAAGAACTTAGGCCGACAATGCGGATTTGCTGAGTCTACTAGAGACGGATTGCCAGAGGTATAAAGAACTTCAGCCTAAGAACTTTAAGCCCTTGAAATACAAGTAAACATAACGCCAAATTAAGGTGTGAACAACGCCTACACCTTACCTAAGACATTGTGCCATAAACACTAAACTGGCTTGAAGTGAAAGCGCCGAACGTTGTGAATCACTCTTAAATTTATTGTTAGGTGATTATTCTTCACCAACTTCTTGCTTTAGTTTCTTGATATTAAGTCGAGTCAATTCGTCTTGCATCGGCTGGATAACTTTATGCCAAGTGCGGAACCCATACCCTACCATTAGGCTACCTAAGGCAACTATCACACTAATACAAGTGATGAAAAAATCCTTATTACGCTTTGAAACGTTAAGCTTACTTTCAATGACCTGAATTCGAGCTTGCTCTTCCAAGGAGCGAACCTGTTCTGGAATATTACTTAACTTATGATATTCAACCGTAAAGTCATACACCAAATTGTTCGTTGACTGGTTAACATATAGCAACGCTCCAGATGCGAAGATAATTAGCAACAAGCCGAACAAGGCATAGAACTTATAAATATTATCCGTAGGTAACGGAATTCTACTTTCCACAATGCCTCCATATTTCGTGGTTTCACCTAACGCCAAATTAAGGTGTGAACAACGCCACCACCTTACCTAAACCTTGTGCCATAAACACTAAACTTACTTGAAGTGAGGGCGCCAAGCGTTGTGAATCACTCTTAAATTTATTGTTATGCAGCATTTCTAACGTTAAGCACAGGGCTCAATCTACTGATTAAAAAGGACTCCAACGCTGGAGACATGTAGGGCTGCTCACTTAGGTTAATAGTCAAAACAAAGTCATAGTCGGAAAGCTCTTTATTAACTTTATTATCCTTAAAAAGCCAACCATACAAACGAGCACCTATATCTTTTTCGCTCATACCGACATAGTGAACATTATGATCTTTAATATTAAACAAAACATAAACGCCAGCCTTTTTCTCAAATGACGCCCATAATTCATCAGGACTTTCGCTCCGAAGGTCCCCTACTTTATGAATATTAAACTTAGCTTCGATTCTATGCTGATTGGTAAAACTAACTACTTCATTTATCGTTTTACTTAGTTCCTGATACATAAATCATCCTTGTTGCATAACGCCCAATTAAGGGGTGAACAACGCCACCGCCCAAACCTAAAGCATTGTGCCATAAACACTAAATTTGAAGTAGAAGCAAAAGTGCCGAGCGTTGTGAATCCCTCTTAAATTGCTTGTTATGTTGCGGCGTTTAAGGATAGCGACTGAGCAAACTCTCGCATGTGTCGTGCATTGTCTGCTTTTTCTTCATCACCACAGGCTTTCCCATAATATTCGATGTCTGGTGAGGAATACACTGGCAATACTTTTTCTGCATACGTCATCACTGTCCCCGCCTCACGACACAAAGCCCCAAATGCATAGGGTTTTATGAACTTATGATTCTCTGACAGTAACTGACCTTTGAGCCAGTACTCTGGCGTATCGTTATGCCACGCCCAGGCCAAATGACCTAATTCATGTTCAAGTACATGTACTTCTGCGTCAGATGATAAAACCAGAAAACTGCCACTAAAATTCACATGAGCAGTGCCGGTACTTCCGTCCTGTGAAAATGGGTGTTCTTTAGGAAGAACTAGTACATAGTAACTCCCCTCACGTTGGAGTGGCTCTAACACCGAGTCGCCCACAGCTTGCGCTAACTGATGATGCAGCTTACCACTACCGCCTCCTTCGAACTCTGCAAGGTCAAGCCTAGTAATGCCTGACAACGTTCTTTGCATCGGCACGCATGAGTTTTCAAGAACAAGATTAGAATAGTCGATGAATTCATTGATTTTTAACTCGCTAATAGAGTCATCCGTAAAGAAATGAACTGGAGTTTCGACCTTTTCAGTAAGATCACAAGCTGCTAATGACAGTTCTTCTCCACTGCGTTTCCCGACGAAAAATAGCGCGACTACACCTAGCAATGTGCAACCAACCACAAGATTTTTCTTCATTAGACTGTCCTTTTTCTCTAGCAACATAACGCCGCATTAAGTGGTGAGCAACGCCAACCACCTTACCTAATCCATTGTGACATAAACACTTAAACCGAAGTGAGCCGAAAATGCCATGCGTTGGGAATCCGTCTTAAATGCTTTGTTATGAGTTTTTTATTCGTGAGACTGTTTCTGGGGTAAATTTCACCCAGTTTTCATCAAGATATGCGTATTGTGTGTACCCTATGACATACACACGCTCTAATGATGACGACTGAAACACACGTGCCAAGTGTGATTTGTATGCGACAGCTTCCTTGAAAAGATTCCAAGTTCCTACTTTATGTGCGTAGTTCTTCGGACAGATTATAATGCCACATGAACCTTCGTTTTCTTGTATAAGAGTTAGCAACTTAATGTAGTCAAACCATATTGTTTTCTTATTGGTCTTTTCAATTTCAATAAAGTATGTTTGACCATTTTTAGCGTCAAAGGCAATATCGAGCTCCCCCACTTTTTCTGAGTTCGTCGTTATTACACGCTCTTTCTTTGAGAAGACCTTCGCTGCACTTTCTGATAATTTCCGCTCCACTACGAGATCAATATTTGAGTCTAGCTGGCGACTATTAGTCTTTTTTACCGTAACCTCAAAAGCTAAATCTTCTAGTTCTGCTGCTATAAAAGTAGAAACATGGTCTTGCTTATCAATTTCTATATCTGCAATTTTGAACATGAGAACTCCTGGAACTCATAACGCCAAATTAAGTAGTGAGTAACGCTACCACCCACCTAAACCATTGTGCCGTAATCACTTAAGCCGATTCAAACAAAAAGTGCCAAGCGTTACGAATCTTCTTAAATTTATTGTTAGGCTTACTTTTCATCGTTTCTACGATGCTTCCACCACGTAAACCAACCACCAACGAGCAAAGCTAACCAAGCGAGTACATCAATGAAAGCAATACCGTTAACTTGAATGCCAACATCACGGAACAGTTTGTCCCAATGAGCTTTACCAGCACCTTTTTGGTAGTCAATTAGATTGCCTTCTTCGTCCCTGTATACCAACTTGTCGTAACGATAGGCATAGTCATGAATTAATCCAGGAATGAGTAACAAACCAGTCGGGGAAAGTAACATCCAGAGAGGCCGTGGAATCGATGCACCGTCAAACTCGAAGCCTGCCGGAATGACAATGGTTTTTCCGTCTGGGAGCTTAAAACTCCATTCCTCTTTCACCCGCCACTTTCGAATTGAAAAGATCCATATATAGATTCGGCAAATCAAGCTAGGAACCTTTTTTGTGCGAATTGGAATTGGTTGTAAAACTGGCATCCTCATTTGAAACCTCCTTGTAAGCCTAACGCCAAATTAAGTAGTGAGCAATGCTGCCACTTAACTAAAGCATTGTGCCGTAATCACTACAGCTGATTCAAACCTAAAATGCCAAGCGTTGCGAATCTGCTTAAATTTATTGTTATGGTGATTTTTATTGCATATGAAACAGTTTGAAATTAAAGTGCGCCATCCTTTTTTTGAGACATAGAAATGAAACGCTTTTTACTACTGATTTCGCTTGGTTTATCTACTAACACATTCGCAAACTGCTTTGGTTCTGACTCATACAAAACTTGTTATGACGACAACGGTAACTCTTACAGCGTACAAAAGTATGGCAATACAACATCAGTTCAGGGATATAACAGTCAAACTGGTTCAAACTGGAGCCAATCAAGCACTACCATTGGGAACTCTACTTTTACTAATGGCACATCAGCAAATGGCAGTTCTTGGAACAGCACCACGAACAAGATAGGTAATAGTACGTTCACCACAGGTACTAACTCAGACGGTAATTACTTCTCTTCAACTTGTAACGAATACGGTTGCTACTAGTGGTTTTAGCTCCAGTTCTCAAAGGCTGGAGCTTCATCACCATAACGCCGCATTAAGGTGTGAGCAGCGCTTGGCTATACTTGAGCGAAGCGAAACTGCCAAGCGTTGCGAATCACTCTTAAATGCTTTGTTATAGCGCATCAAACGCTGCATGCCTTGTCTTTAGCTTCCCATTTTAACGCAACCTTTTCTAGCTCAATATATAATAGAGGGTCATCACAGCACGACCTCATATATTTAATATAATTATCAAACACATAGTTAATATCTATTATTATTGCTGCATGGCTATTGTAAGCGTACTTTTCTGATAATGTCTCGTTGTTGATAGCAATCGCTAGGTACTCAAATGTATCTAAGTAAGTTTTTACCTGTATCCAACGCTCGGAATCTGCGTGGATCTCTTTCGCAGCCCCCCATGTAAGCTTACCAGTACCATCATCATTGAGTTCGCGTACATACTTCCAGATTTCTATCTCATCTGATTTAGAAGGCAACAACGTGAGAAAGTGATGCTGGGTATTGATCTTATTCCATCGGTTAGTTTGCTTTATTTGGCGCCACAACAAGCCAACACCAATGGCTCCAAATAAAGAAAATAATGCTTGGAAGATCGGTATTATATCTCTTGAGAACTCTTGCAGTGTCATCTTATCCTCTCTTTTCAAGCTGCGCTATAACGCCGCGTTAAGTGGTGAACAACGCTAACCACCAAACCTAAACCATTGTACCTTAAACACTAAATTTAACTTGAACTGAGATCGTCAAGCGTTGTGAATCCGTCTTAAACGCCTTGTTATGTGCGAACTTTTAGCTTTTTGATGACTATTCAGCCACGCTTACTTTAGGCTCTTTCTCTGATGTCGACCATTTAATGATTGCTCTAAGGTTCATTGAGAAAAAGATGATATTTGCAATTATCATTGCCACACTGCCAGTAAGATAACCAACTGCAACCCAACTGGTGTTACCACACATCATTAAAATGAACCCAATCTTGTTCTTATTTCCAATTTGCCAAATAGCAAGAAACGTAAGTACCATTGCAACCCAGTCGATTCCATAGTACTGAAAATATTCCATTTTTTCCTCCAAGCACATAACGCCGCGTTAAGTGGTGAACAACGCCAGCCACCAAACCTAAACCATTGTGCCGTAAACGCTAAATTCAAAGCAAACCGAAAATGCCAAGCGTTGAGAATCCG
>Ga0209272_10002060_pt1 | contig 11681 bp, 10 predicted proteins | sample tdDd002_FD_187125 | JGI IMG/M metagenome (GOLD analysis project Ga0209272, IMG submission 187125) | Marine sediment microbial communities from the Atlantic coast under amendment with organic carbon and nitrate - tdDd00.2 (SPAdes)... | ecosystem: Environmental > Aquatic > Marine > Coastal >... | reverse complement strand
CTCAGATGGGAGCCCGGGTTAAAATTTTAAGAAATGAATTTGAAGAGTATTGTGTGGATCGCAGCTATTACTTGGACAATACATCAACGGATACAAATAAAGTGGTGGACAGCATTCTCAATGATCCACAATTCCTTCTAAATATTTAGTATAAAAATACGCGAGCGCTAGGAGCATGATAATGAAAACTGCGACAGCTATCAAAGATAGTGATGCTGACCTCATATGTCTTCAAGAAGTGAGATGTGGTGAAGAATATGAGCTTGCACAGATCATTCCAAGTGATCACTTTGGACTTTTAGCGGAGGTACAATTATGACTTACCTAAGTCAACTGGCGATTATTATAGGCATAACATATGCCTCTGAGGTCATCGTCAATGTTTTTAAGATCCCTTTTCCAGGAAGTGTGTTGGGTATGCTGGTATTGTTTGCATGCCTAAAGCTAAAATGGATTAAATTAAGTTCAATCAAAGAGTCAGGCGAAATGCTTTTAAATCATTTGCCGATTATGTTTGTTCCACTGGGTGTAGGTATTTATCAATATGCGGATCATATTAAAAATGAAGCAGTGGCACTTATTGCAATTATCATGGTTACGACTGTGATTGTCATGTCTGTAACTGGTTTGGCGGTTCAGCGTATCAAAAGAAAAAGTGGTGATTCTCATGTTATATAGTGATCCTTTGTTTGGAATCACCTTAACTTTAGTGGTGTTTTTACTGGCTACAGCCTCTAATAGAAGAACAGGTCTCGCGATCTTCAATCCGTTATTGTTATCGATTGGATGTATTATTGGTGTGCTTGTGATATTCGATATACCACTGAATGATTATCAAGTGGGTGGATCGTGGATCAGTTTTTTGATTAAGCCAGCAACCGTAGCACTGGCTATACCATTATATAAACACTTTGATGTTCTGATTAAAAACCTAAAACCTGTTATGATGGGTATTTTCATAGGTGTGTTGACATCACTCGCGTCCGTCTTGATGATGTGTGTGCTTTTTGATCAATCACCTGAATTAACGGCATCTTTACTCAGTAAATCCATAACGACGCCTATTGGTATGGAAGTTACAAAACAATTGGGTGGCATCGTTCCAGTGGCGATTGCAGCAATAATATTCACAGGCATTTTTGGTGCTCAGATTGGCCCGGGACTTTTTAAAGTTTTAAAAATTCAAGATAAAACGGCACAAGGTATTGCCATGGGAACAGCTGCGCATGTTATTGGGACATCAAAAGCCATTACGATGGATGAAGAGGTTGGTGCCATGAGTGCGATAGCCATTCCGATTGCAGGAATTATGACGGTGATTTTAGCGCCTATTATTTTTACCTTCATTTAAAGGTGTTTTAAGCGAGACTGATGTAAATAAAAAGAGCAGTGAGGACATGAAGTCGGGGGAGGACTTCTGGCTCACTGCTCTTTTGATTATAATTCAAGTGTAGGGGTTGATTCATAAGGGGGGGAATGATCAACTCGGGCTACTATCTGAAAACGTTGTATTCTTTTGTACTTGATGAATAGGCATTTACGCCGCCCATTCTAAAATTTTGGCTGATATAAGTTTTAATCAGTCCGATATAGCTTGCTCTGGTTGCTGGAATGAGAAGACTAAATCCGAATAAGTCTGTTAAGATTCCAGGTGTTAGAAGAAGGAGACCTCCTATAAGAACACATAACCCGTGAATCAACTCATTGCCTGGCATACGACCGCTGTTTAACTCATTTTGAATGTTGTGAACAACACGTCGACCTTGTTCTTTTGCAAAATATGCACCTACAACACCAGTCGCTAAAATGATACCAAGTGTTGTCATTGCAGATGTTCTCTCTGCGATTTGAAGCAGTAGGGAGAGTTCCACAAATGGAACGATTGTAAATATGAGTAGTAATTTTCCGAAGTTGAATTTCATATATTTCACTCTTTTCTATTTTAAAAGTGTGTTGTGTTTTCCTTTGATGTACCTAGTGTAACGCACAATTATTAATAAGATATGAATACGAGGTGAAGTAATTGTGAATTTAGCATAAAGAATATAATAAGTCATATAGAATATGATATTTGATTAAATAATAACCCTATTGGGTATAATAAATAATTTTTCTATCTAACGAAACAGGATTATAAACAGGTTGAACAACCTGTTTATAATCCTGTTTAAAAACCTATTCTTCGTGTTCTAATAAAAACCTTTGTCCTTTGGCTGTCATATGACTGCCACTTCGGCCTTTTTTTATAATAATAAGCTGTCGATCACTCAGTGCCAAAAGAATTTTTCTGAGAGCACTTTCCTGAACAGGTCGATTGTTCTTGTTCAGAAGATCTATAATGTGTTTGCGTCCAGCAGTTTTTCCGATTTCATTTAAGAATGAAATTGCATGAAGCACTGTAAGTGTGGATTCAAAATCCGACATGGCTTCAATGGCATCTCTATCCCCAAATCGTAGATCGGATTGATTCTGAGTACAGCTCGAATCCGTCTGGTCAATGATGTACTGGGGGAGTGAGTGAACATCAACAATATCACTGGTTTCAACTGTTGAAACATAGTTGGCGACATTGTTAAGTTCACGAATGTTGCCTGGCCATTTATAGCTCATTAATCGGCATAAACAACTTTCTGTAAAGGTAAATCTATGGTCTGTAAAACTCTCTAAGAGCAGTGGAATGTCATCAATACGTCGACTCAATGAAGGTATTTCAAGTGGGAATACATTCAGTCTATAGAATAAGTCTTTTCTAAATTTTCCAACCTCAATCAAATCCATAGGATTCTTATGCGTTGCGGCGATTACGCGCACATCAATATCAATAATTTGGTCTGAACCAATTGGAGTGATCTGCCTCTCCTGCAGCACACGCAGCAGTTTTGACTGCAGATGCATTGGCATATCTCCAATCTCATCAAGGAAAATCGTACCGTTGTTTGCCATCTCAAATAAGCCTTTTTTACCTTGTTTTAATGCACCGGTAAATGAACCACTCACATATCCAAAAAGTTCACTTTCCAGAAGGTTATCTGGAATAGCAGAGCCATTGATCGCAATAAAAGGTTGATTCCTTCTATCAGAAGCATTGTGAATAGCTTGAGCAAAGACTTCTTTTCCCGTGCCGCTCTCGCCTGTGATTAATACTGTAAGATCAGTTTTAGCAATACGTTCACAGCGTGAAACAATATCCCGAATAATACTCGATTTTGTCACAATATCATCAAAAGTATATTTGGCGATTTGACCTTTTTGACGCAGTTTTTGGCTCAAATTTTGCTCAAGTTTCTTAATATAGGTGACCTCTTGGAAACTAAAATACATTCTTTTCTCTTTATTAAAATGTACGATATTTTTCTTCTCTAAATTGAGAGATTTTTTCTTAAATGTGATTAAGTCATTGTGATAGTTATCGCGGTAATAGTCACTCATATCAATATCTTCAACGATATCATGCAAGTCATGACCGACAACGCTCCCCTTGATTTCAAAAATCTCATTGAACTTCTTGTTATGAATCAAAATACGGCCATCAGGGTTTGTTAAGACAATCGCATCATGAGACAAATCAAGCATGTAATCAAGTTCTTCTGTACGCGTTAACAGGTTGTTGTAATTATCCGTGATGGATTCATTCACACTAAATATCTTCTGATAGTAATGATAAAGCTTTTGCTGTGTGTTTTTATTGTCGATACCAAGACGGCTCATAATGAGGAGCATCGTTGGAATATCAATAACACGACTGTCTAGGTTATAAAGATTCTCAATGTTGGTTGGAATTAAATCCATTTCTGAAGGAGAAAGAGCATACTTTATATGGTCATAGTTTTTTCCGGGTTCAAACGGGATTAAATTAACGTGCTTGATTCCAATATTGTATAGGGACGAAACACAGTCAAGTACTGTCTCTATATTATCGTTAACAACAAGGACGTCAGATCCTTCAGGGATTTTATAGAGCTGTTCAAGTCCACTTTTGAGAAAGGTTCTTCTTGCAAGAATGATGTTCTTAGGTTCTGCGACAAACTCACGAAGTTTAATGGCCCTCGAACCAGCCATAATCATAATGAGGTCCTCGTCGATGGTGACATAAGGTGTTAACTCGTCTAGATAATACTTTGTCACCTTCACTTCATTGCCGAAAACTTCTTTCATATTTTCACGGATTGTGTCTCCAACATAGCTGGGACGGTCATTTTTAACGCGGGAATCGGTCACAACGGCGATTGTTTTCATATCGTGCTCCTCGTTTCGTAAAAGTTTCTTAAGTTCATTATATCATTCGAAATTTGAAGTTAATAAAACAAATTTATGACGTGAGTGTAACATTTGGCATCATACTTGCAGTTATATATCGCTGTGAGGTGAAAAAATGACAAAAAATATAAAACTTGAAGACTTTCTGAACAACCATATACTCACGAACTTGAAAATTCATCCAAGTGAGAACTTAGGATTGTATTTTAACAATACATTGGATTTTGAAGGTAACAGGTATGCAAAACAGATATTCCATCTTGATTTAAAGACTTTTGAATCAACGCCTGTTGATTTAGAAGTTGATCCGGATGATTATTACTTCTATGGTGATTTTATTCTTCTGAAATGTGTGGAAGGGGATCGTACAAAGTTCTATTCTTATCACTTCGAAGATAAAGAACTCGCGGAGGTCTGTGAAGTTCCTTTTGCGGTTCAAGATGTGGGTTGTAGTGAAAAGCTGTACTTCACAGCTGTTATAAAAAATGAGGACCCGATGGGAACTGTAGTCTGTAGTAACAATTCGCCTTTTTATGAAGAAGGACGAGGTGTTGTCGGACAAAAGGTAACCGGACTATTTGAAGCCAGTTACACAGGCAAAGCAATTAGAGTGATTACAAGTTTAGATATGGATATTGATCTGGTTGATTTCGATTTTGAATTTGGACGCATTGTATTTACGGCATACAAGGCGGCTCAGCAGAAATCAGTTAGTTCATCAGTATTCACCTATGAGATCGAAACAGAAGAACTTCGAGTATTTACAGAAGCTCAGTATAGAATCGATTCCGTAAAGTCGATGGATGCACAAACAGTGTTCTTTGGAGGTCTTGACTTAACAAAGTACAATCGGAATGACAATCAGCAAGTTCACAGTGTTGACCTAATAACAGGTGAAGTAAAACAGCAGGGTGACTTTATTGATATGAGCAATGAACGACCAGGCATCGTGACAGACAGTGCTTTTTCAAAAGGCTCAGCAGAGCAACGGTTTGGAAATGCATACTATCATTTACGCGTGGCGCAGGATCGTCAACTGCTATGCAGTGTTGATCTTGAAGGTCGGTGGACTCAGCTTGATACTGGACTTACAACAATAACAAACTTTAGGGTGATGGAAAATGCCATTCTACTGTTAGGAATGAAAGGTCAGAGTCTTTTAGAGCTGTATAGCTATAAAAATGGTGAACTTATAAAAGTCTCAAGTCATAATAAGTGGTTGTCTGAATACACAATCTCAAAACCTGAAAAGATTTCTGTAGATGTTGAAGGCATTGAGATTCAGGGTTGGGTATGTCCACCACTTCATATGGAACAAGACAGAGAATACCCAGGTGTCCTCATGATTCACGGTGGACCTAAAATGATCTACTCAGATGTGTTTGCATTTGATGTACAAATGCTTTGTGCAAAAGGTTATTACGTATTCTATGCAAATCCAATGGGCAGTGATGGACGCGGGGATGCGTTTGCTGATATTAGAGGATCCTTTGGCGATCTTCCGTATAAGCAACTTATGTCTTTTGTAGATAAAGTTTCTGATGCGTATTCACAACTTGACTCGGAAAACCTCGGTGTAACGGGTGGTTCATATGGTGGATATATGACAAACCATATCATTACAAAGACCGATCGATTTAAGGCTGCTGTGTCCGAACGCGGCATCAGCAATATGATGACAGCATTAACCTCTTCAGATATTGGATATAAATTTACGGTGGAGTATACAGATTGCAGTTCAAAACCATGGGAGAATCTGGACAAGTTCATAAATATATCACCAATCATGAATGTTAATCAGATTAAGACACCAACACTGTTTAATCATGGTAAGAACGACTTCAGGTGTCACTACACTGAATCGCTAAATATGTATGCTGCACTCAGCCACTTAGGAGTACCAACGAGACTTTGTCTTTATGAAGGCGAAAATCATGGATTGGTCGTATGTGGGAGACCACAGTCAAAACGCAAGAGATACGAAGAATTATCGACGTGGTTTGACAAATATTTAAAGAGAGGGTAATTGGGAATGGACTCAGTTTGTTTATTAAAGGAATTAATCAAGGTTGATTCCTCAACCATTGAGGCAGCCAATCAATTGATTGACTACTCGGCGGAGTATCTAAAAGCACGTGGCATATCTGGGGAAATCCTTGATAATAATGGTTATAAGAGCTATGTTGCGACGATTGGCGAAGGTGAGAAAACCCTCATATTCAATGGTCATTTAGATGTTGTGTCTGGAAAGCCGCACTTGTTTGAACCTATTGAAAAAGATGGGAAACTCTTCGGTCGCGGAACGGCAGATATGAAAAGTGGTTGTGTGGCTATGATGCAAGCGTTCATTAAGCTTAAGGATATTAAGTTAGGATGTAAAATAATGCTGCAATTGGTGACTGATGAAGAGATCGGTGGATTCAATTGTGCCAAGTTCCTTGTGGAAGAAGGCTATACGGGTGACTTTGTTATTTGTACAGAGCCAACACAGCTTCAACCATCAACACAGTCAAAGGGTATGATTAAGCTCGACGTTTCTACCAAAGGCATTGCCGCTCATGGCTCAAGACCATGGGAAGGTGATAATGCCATTGAAAATGCATTTGAAGATTTTAAGGCTATAGAATCACTTCCAATTTTGAACGAAAGCAGTGATTTTTATAAAAGCTCCACTGTAAATTTGGCTCTCATTAAAGGCGGCGATATTTACAACAGAGTCCCAGATTCTTGTGTGATGGGTCTTGATATTCGGTATGTACCTCACGTGAATCCAGAGCAAATTGTTGAAGATATCAAAAAAAGTATCGAAGGCGATGTTGAAATTGTAACTATGGAGCCAGGTGTTCTCGTAAAAGCGGATCATCCTTTCATTGGTCAATTGAAAAATAGCATTGAGTCTGTTATGCCAGAACATGACGTTAAAATTATGGGGCAGCATGGTGGGTCAGATGCACGATTCTTTGCTTCAAAAGGTATTCCGGCAATTGAAATGGGACCTAAGGGTGATTACTGGCATGGTGATGGAGAATATGTTGATATTCAGTCCATTTATCAGCTTGAAGATATACTGAAAGATTTTGCGAAAAACTTCAACTAGGTATCAAGTACGATTTAATGAGTTATTAGAGGGGGAACCTTTAATATATAGAGATACATATAAAGGAGGAGACAATCATGAAAAAATTATTATCACTACTTATGATCATGGCTCTGGTTATCGGTACAATGGCGGGATGTTCGTCACCAGCACCGGAAGCTACGACAGATCAAACAGGCACTGAAACAGCAGCAACGGACGAGGTGGCTGTAAAGAAAGAAGAACTAAAGATTGCACTAGCTGCAGACATCACATCTCTTGACCCTCAAGGTCACAATGATACAAAATCAGAGAGGGTATCTTTCCTTCTATTCAACCGTCTGTTCAGACTAAATACAGACTTTGAAGTTGTTCCAGATCTTGCTGAGTCTTGGGAGCAACCATCTGATACTGAGTGGGTTATTAAGATTAAAGAAGGCGTAATGTTCCACGACGGTACAGAAATGAAAGCTTCTGACGTTAAGTACTCTCTAGAGCGTTCTCTGACAATGCCTAAAGTACAGCACGTTCTTGCTGATGTTGCATCTGTTGAAGTTATGGATGATTACACAGTTAAAATCACAACAAATATTCCGTTTGCACCATTCCTATACACTCTAGTTCACGCTGGTGCGTCTATTGTTCCTGAAGCTTATGCGACGTCAGGTGACGAGTTCGCTAACCCAATCGGTTCTGGACCATATACTTTCGCAGAGTGGGTTTCTGGTGACAGAGTTGCTCTAGTTAAGAATGAAAACTACTTTGACGCAGACAACATGGGTCAAATGTCAAAAATTCTTTTCAAAGTCATTCCAGAAGGCACTTCAAGAACAATTGCTCTAGAAACTGGTGAAGTTGATGTTGTTGATGAATTGCCATCAAATGACGTTAGCAAGGTTGAAGAGGCAGCTGATCTTACTATGTACGCATCAGCATCTACACGTATTGACTACCTTGGTATGAATACGCAAAAGGCACCATTTGACAACCAAACTGTACGTCAAGCATTCAACTACGCTGTTGATAAAGAATCAGTTATGCTGGTAGCTATCGATGGTACAGGTGTACCAACTGCATCTATCTTGGCTCCATCTATGTTGGGTTACAAAGCATCTGATTACGATTACAATCCTGAAAAAGCAATGGAGCTTCTTGCTCAAGCGGGATACCCAGACGGTTTCGAGATGACTCTATGGGCATCTGGTGATCAGCGTAAGAGAATGGCTGAGGTTATTCAGGCTAATCTTATGGAAGTTGGAATTACTGCTACAATTGAAATGCTTGAGTGGGGTACATACATTGACTCTCTAATGGCAGGTGAAGGTCAAGCATTCGTTATGGGCTGGACATCAAACCCTGACCCAGACTCAACTCTGACACCACTATACTACTCTGGTAGCGTTGGTGGCATGAACTTCACAAGAATCGAAGATACAAAAGTGGATGAACTAATCATGGCGGGCCGTGCAGAAATGGACCTGAACAAACGTGTTGAGATCTACAATGAGCTACACGCATACGGCATGGATCAAGCTCCACTTGTACCACTATTTACAAAGAACAATCTTGTAGGTGCAAACGCTGGTCTTTCAGGCGTTGAACTAAGCCCTCAAGGTCTATGGAACATCGAAAAAATTACGTACTAATTAATATTTAAAGATTGAAGTGACTCGGTCTGTCACCAGTGATAGACCGAGCTGCTTTTCTACTTTATGATTTGAAAGGACTGGAGGCATAATGTCTAAGTATATTTTAAGAAGACTTCTAATGATGATCCCGGTACTTCTGGGAGTTACATTCCTTGTCTTTTTCATTATCAGCTTGACGCCTGGGGATGTGGCATCCATGATCCTAGGGAACGGAGCTACACAAGAATCAATTATTGCTCTTCGTGAAGAGATGGGTCTAAACGATCCAACAATCGTTCAATACGGTAGTTACATGAAAGATCTTCTAACAGGAGATATGGGAAATTCATATTCAACAGGCAAGGCAGTAAGCGGAGAAATCGCTCAGAGATTTCCAAATACTTTAAAGTTAACGGTCAGTGCAATTATTTTATCTGTACTTATTTCAATTCCTATCGGAGTTATCTCTGCGACAAGACAGTATTCGCTCTTTGATAACATTGGTATGATCGTTGCACTTGTAGGTATTTCGATGCCATCATTCTGGGTCGGTCTGATTCTCATCATCGCTTTTTCATTGAACTTAGGATGGTTCCCATCCGGAGGGATGGAGGGCATCATGAGTTTAATCCTGCCTGCATTTACACTTGCAATCGCCTCAACAGCTAGTATTACACGTACGACGCGATCTTCAATGCTTGAAGTTGTTCGTCAAGACTATATCAATACTGCAAAGGCAAAAGGTGTCAGCAGAAGTGTCGTTATTCGTAAGCATGCTTTGAAAAACGCATTGATTCCTGCCATTACTGTTATCGGTCTAGAGTTTGGTGTTTTACTTGGTGGTGCAGTTCTAACTGAAACTGTATTTTCATGGCCAGGTATCGGTCGTCTGATGGTTGAATCTATTCAAAGAAAAGACACACCGATGATTCTAGGATGTATTATCGTTTTCGCGATAGCGTTCAGTTTGGTTAACTTGCTTATTGATATTCTCTATTCATTTATCGATCCGAGAATCAAAGCGAATTACAAGTAGGGAGGGTAATGAATGAGTACTAATGTTGAAGTGCTTTCGGCAGAAGAATTGCTGAAAACAAAAAAAAGAAGCCAGTCTGCTGATATTTGGAAGCGACTAAAAAGAAGTAAAACAGCAGTTTTAGGTATTATTCTAATTGCCACATTCCTGTTTATGGCAGTAGCTGCGCCACTGATAGCAGATTATCAAGGCGAAGCTCTAAAGATGAATGTCCGTGAAAGATTACAAGGTCCAAGTGCTGAACATTTCTTCGGAACAGATGAATTTGGACGTGACATATTTGCACGTGTTGTCTATGGAACTCGAATATCGCTCTTTGTAGGCCTCATATCTGTGTCGATTGCCCTTTCTATAGGTGGTTTCCTCGGTGCAGTGGCAGGATACTATGGTGGTAAAATTGACAATATGATCATGCGAGTCCTCGATGTCATACTTGCAGTTCCAACAATCTTGCTCGCGATTACAATCGTAGCATCACTTGGAGCCAACATGCTGAACCTGATGATTGCCGTGGGTATTTCCAATATTCCTGGATTTGCAAGAATCGTTAGAGCTTCGGTTCTAAGTGTTAAAGATCAGGAATTTATTGAAGCTGCAAAAGCCATTGGTGCAAAAGATCATGTTATTATTATGAAGCACGTTCTACCAAACTCGATGGCACCAATTATCGTTTACGCAACGCTTAAAGTTGCAACAGCAATTATGGCAACTGCATCACTAAGCTTCATCGGTCTTGGCGTACAACCGCCTACACCGGAGTGGGGAAGTATGCTTGCTGGTGGCCGTGCGTATATCCGTGATCAGATGTACATCGTATTGTACCCAGGCTTGGCTATTGTTCTAACGGTTCTATCATTGAACCTTATTGGCGATGGTCTACGTGACGCACTGGATCCGAAGTTGAAATAGGAGGACTTGGCGTGAGCGAGAATGTATTAGATATAAAAGACTTAATTATTCAGTACCACACAGAAGAAGGTATTGTTGAAGCTGTGAATGGTATTAATATTAACCTAAATAGAGGAAAAACTTTGGGCCTTGTTGGTGAGACTGGTGCTGGAAAGACAACGACAGCGCTTTCGATTATGCGCCTGCTTCAGTCGCCTCCGGGAAAAGTTATGCAGGGCAACATCGCATTAGAAGGCAAAGATCTATTGTCTTTAACTGAAAAGGAACTTGAAAAGGTTCGTGGTGGACTTGTATCAATGATTTTCCAGGACCCGATGACTGCATTAAACCCAGTTATAAATGTTGGTGATCAGATTGCGGAAGCCATTTTGATTCATCAAAAAGTGACACAAGACGAAGCAAAAGTTAAGGCGAAAGAAATGCTTGAAATGGTTGGTATTCCAGGTGCACGTATGGAAGAGTACCCTCACCAGTTCTCAGGCGGTATGAAACAACGTGTTATTATTGCCATCGCTCTTTCTTGTAGCCCGAAATTATTAATAGCTGATGAGCCTACAACAGCACTGGATGTAACCATTCAGGCACAGGTTCTTGAGCTGATGAAAGAACTAAAAGTGAAGTTCAACATGGCAATGATCATGATCACACATGACCTTGGTGTTGTGGCTGAAGTCTGTGATGACGTTGCAATTATGTACGCAGGTCGTATTGTTGAGCAAGGTTCACTTGAAGATATTTTCAGAACGACAAAACACCCTTACACTGAAGGGTTGTT
>Ga0209272_10002057_pt1 | contig 11688 bp, 7 predicted proteins | sample tdDd002_FD_187125 | JGI IMG/M metagenome (GOLD analysis project Ga0209272, IMG submission 187125) | Marine sediment microbial communities from the Atlantic coast under amendment with organic carbon and nitrate - tdDd00.2 (SPAdes)... | ecosystem: Environmental > Aquatic > Marine > Coastal >... | reverse complement strand
AACATTTTTGGTTGGTTCTGAGTGATGTGAGTTTGCAGATCTTTACGTACTTGGTTAGTAAAATCACCCACCAGTTGGTTCATTAGTTCGCCCAAAACATCCGCCACTTCATCTGAAGTATGCAACACAGCTAGCTCTTCTTCTGGCATGCCCATGTTACGCATGTAGTTTGTATAGACTTCCAAGGCAGCTTTGGCAGTAAAGTTGATGACAACCAAACCAGAGAATCCGCCATCAAACAGCACGAAACAACCAAAGTCTGGTTTTAGGCTTGTCTTTGTTATTTTCTGCACCATTGCAGAATAGTTTATTTGCGAACTAGTTGCTGAAGTCAGTACGCCTGATACCGATTGGCAAAGCTTTAATAAGATGTCTTCAGTTGTGATAATTTTATTTTTCTTCATTGATGATTCGCTCATAAAAGCACTCTAAATCAAGTCCATGATTTCTAAGTGTGGAAAAGAATTGCAATAAGTTCCAATTTGACACTGCATTTCTGTTTTGATCACCCTTTTAAATGTTGTAAAGTGACCTAATTCAAAAATTATAACTTAATGTATAGAACCCAATGCTGATTGGATCAGCGTAGTAGGGGCAGGAAGCAAATGTTACCAAGATTACACTCTCAAGCAGATGTCGATCCCATCGTTCTCAAATTTCTGGATAAATTACGCCAATCTGGCTTTACTGGAGACATTGAAAATCAATACTCAAGCCGTTTAGCTGTCGCGACCGATAACAGCGTTTATCAACAACTGCCGCAAGCGGTCGTTCACCCCAAATCGACACAAGATGTTGCCCTTATTGGTAAGCTTAGTCGCGATCCAGACTATGAGCGCATTACCTTTTCACCTCGTGGTGGTGGCACCGGAACGAATGGACAGTCACTGACGAAGGGGATTGTTGTTGATCTTTCTCGTCATATGAATCAAGTGCTTGAAATCAATGAGCAAGAAGGCTGGGTTCGTGTTCAAACAGGTGTGGTGAAAGATCAGCTCAATGATGCTGTTCGTCCATACGGTTATTTCTTTTCTCCGGATCTCTCGACCAGTAATCGCGCAACGTTAGGCGGCATGATCAATACAGATGCTTCTGGCCAAGGTTCTTTGAAATATGGCAAGACTTCTGATCACGTGTTATCTCTGCAAGCGGTTTTTGCCGATGGTTCGATTCTAGAATCAGATCTATCACATGGGCAGCCGGAAGAAGGCGAGTATGCTTATGAAGCACTTCAAGTCACAGAGCGTGTGTGTCGCGAGAAAAGACCACAGATCAATGCTAAGTTTCCTCCCCTCAATCGATTTTTAACCGGTTATGATTTAAAAAATGCACTGGATGAAGAGTCTGATCAGTTTGATCTAACTCGTGTCTTGTGTGGTGCTGAAGGTTCACTAGCTTTTATTACTGAAGCAAAGCTCAATTTGACACCGATCCCTAAAGCACGAACTTTGGTCAACGTTAAATACAACACCTTTGACTCTGCATTAAGAAATGCTCCGTTTATGGTCGATGCGAAGGCACTTTCGGTGGAAACAGTCGACTCAAGGGTTTTGAATCTAGCTAAGCAAGATATTGTTTGGCACACAGTGAGTGACCTACTGACCGATGTACCTGGTAAAGATATGCAGGGCATCAATATGGTGGAATTTGCGGGTCAAGATACCGAAGAGGTTTCTGAACAAGTCTCTGCACTTACAGCACGACTCGATGAAATGCTCGAACAAGGTGAAGCGGGCATTATTGGTTATCAAGTATGTGATGATTTGCCAAGCATTGGCCGTATCTACAACATGCGTAAAAAAGCCGTGGGCCTATTAGGGGCGGCAAAAGGTCGTGCTAAACCGGTCGCATTTGCTGAAGATACCTGTGTACCGCCAGAAAACCTTGCAGATTTTATCGCTGAATTCCGTGTACTTCTTGACGAAAAGCAACTCAACTATGGCATGTTTGGCCACGTTGATGCTGGTGTTCTCCATGTACGCCCAGCTTTGGATCTATGTGATCCTCAACAAGAAGCTTTAATGCACGAGATTTCGGATGAAGTAGTTAAGCTGGTGGCCAAATACGGTGGCTTAATGTGGGGGGAACACGGTAAAGGTTTCCGTTCAGAATATGGACCAGAGTTTTTTGGCGAAGAGCTGTTTACTGAGCTGAGAAGAGTGAAAGCGGCTTTCGATCCTCATAACAAGATGAACCCAGGTAAGATCTGTACACCGCTTGATAGTAATGCTGAGCTGGTGAAAGTGACTGACACCAAACGCGGTTACTATGATCGTCAAATTGACGTGAAAGTTCGCGATAGCTTTAAGCAAGCAATGGAGTGTAATGGCAACGGCTTGTGTTTCAACTACGATACGTCTTCACCAATGTGCCCTTCAATGAAGGTAACGGCTGATCGCAGACATTCGCCGAAAGGTCGCGCTGGTTTAGTGCGAGAGTGGCTGCGTCAACTGACAGAACAAGGCATTGATATTCTCGACCTCGAAAAACAAGCGCTTGAAGATTCTTCTTCTATTAAATCAATGCTAGATCGAGTACGCAATACGTTTAACAAGCGCCATGAGTATGATTTCTCGCATGAAGTCCATGAGGTAATGAATGGATGTTTAGCGTGTAAGGCGTGTGCGAGTCAGTGCCCGATTAAGGTTGATGTACCAAGCTTCCGTTCGCGTTTTTTGAATATCTATTACTCGCGCTATCAGCGTCCTGCGAAGGATTATCTAGTAGCGAATATTGAGACAATGTTACCGCTGATGGCGAAAGCACCAAAGGTGGTTAATGGCGCTCTTAAGCAGAAGTGGGTGCAAGATTTAACAGCATCAACAGTTGGATACGTTGATGCTCCTTTGATGTCAGTGCCAACATTAACTCACCGTCTGAAAGGCCTTAAAGCGTTTGATTTGCAAGCGTTAGCTGCTTTATCGAGTGATGATAAACGTAACCATGTCGTGATTGTTCAGGATCCATTTACCAGCTACTACGACGCTGAGGTGGTGGAAGATTTTGCTAATTTGGTGATTAAACTTGGTAAAACCCCAGTGTTGTTACCGTTTAAACCAAACGGCAAAGCGCAACATGTGAAAGGGTTCCTCAAGCAGTTTGCCAATAACGCGGCAAACACGGCAATGTTCTTACAACAGGTAGCGGATCTCGACATTCCTCTGGTTGGCGTTGATCCTGCGTTGGTGCTCTGTTATCGAGATGAGTATACAGAATCGCTTGGTGATAAACGCGGAGACTTTGAAGTGCTCACGGCACATGAATGGCTGGAGCCACGTTTAAGCGAGTTCGACTTATCTTCCGAGAATGATAGTGAGCCGTGGTATCTATTTGCGCACTGTACTGAAAAAACCAAAATGCCAAACGCGGAAAAAGAGTGGGGCGCAATATTTGCTCACTTTGGCGCGCGTTTAAATACAGTGCCTGTTGGATGCTGTGGTATGGCGGGGACGTTTGGTCACGAAGTCGATAAACTAGAGATGTCGAAGGATATCTACGGATTGAGTTGGAAGCCAAACCTTGAGCAGTTACCACAAGATCGCTGTTTGATCACGGGATACTCTTGCCGAAGTCAAGTGAAGCGTTTTGAAGGAGTGAAAGCTAAGCATCCTGTTCAAGCTTTGCTGACTTTAATTTAAATCGACATAGCCCAGTGAGAAACGCTGGGCTATTTTGTATGGAAACAAGGAGTCGATGAAACCTATGGATAAGTTAGAACGTAAAATCCCACCTGTGGCGGTCTTTGTTATTTTGCTTGTCGTTATCAATAAGGTAGCGCATGAGTTTATTCAACTTAACGTCGCTCTGCCCCTACCTTCTATTGTATTTGGCCTATGCTTCGTTGTAGCCGGTATTATTGGGCTCGCAGGCGTGTATGAATTTCGCCGTGCAAAAACCACAGTTAATCCGGTAAAAGTTGAAGACGCATCATCCGTTGTTGATTCCGGAATCTTCGCGTATACCCGAAACCCAATGTATTTAGGTCTATTTCTACTGTTGCTTGGTTATGCCTATTGGCAGCAAAATCTACTCGCTATCGCCTGCTCATTTTTATTTGTGCTGTATATGAATCGATTTCAGATCCGCCCAGAAGAGCAAGCGCTGGAAAAACTATTCGGCGCTCAGTATCTAGATTACATGCAACGAGTCAGACGTTGGATATAAGTGTGTCGCAAAATTACTTTTTGAAATAATTCACCATGCCTTGGCGTATTTAGTGAACAAGCTTTAGTCCGTATCATCGAACCAATGTATATGATGTAAAAGGATAATTGTTCATGATACGTATATTAGCAACTCCGATGATTGGGGCAGTAGCGCTCCTCTCTCTTCCCGCTCAAGCTCAAGATATTACGCCAAGAATTATAGATGGTGTGGAGGCATCTCAATCTGATTGGCCTTATATGACAGCACTTGTTTCTAAAGGGCAACCAGCAACCGATGGTCAGTTTTGTGGTGGCAGTTATATTGGTGACCGATATGTGTTAACAGCTGCGCACTGTGTGTTTGGGATAACAGCTGATGATCTCGATGTCGTTGTGGGTATCAATGATTTAAAGAACGAAGGAACAGAAGGATCCCGCCTTAGTGTGAGTAAGATTTATCTTCATCATGAATACACTGCCAATTCATTAGAAAATGACGTAGCAATCCTAGAACTGCCTCGAAAGCTTAGTGCCAATGAGGCAATCCCTGTTGAACTGGCGAATGTGAATACGCGTGGTGAAACATACGTAGGCGCTCCGCTTACGGTAGCTGGATGGGGCTCAACGACCCCAGAATATGGAAATCACACTGCGACAGATCAGCTACTTGAGGTGACAGTACCAATGGTGAGCCAAAGTGATTGTGCTACGGCTTTCCCTTGGGTTTTGAATGATGAGAACTCAGCCAAATTCTGTGCAGGCACAAACACGGAGGGGTATGACTCTTGCCGTGGTGATAGTGGTGGGCCACTTGTCGTCGAAAGTACTGGAATCCAATTAGGTATTGTTAGCTATGGCTCTTTGAGGTGTGGGGAGCAAGGTAGCTATGGGGTTTACAGTAACATTAGTTACTTGAACAATTGGATTGAACAGCACAGTTCTGGCTTTAGTTATGTTCGTGAGGAGTTTGCAGGTTACCGCACTCCGGGATCTTTGGAACATGATTTTGTCTTTCAAAACTTCTCCAATGACGCTGTTGTATACAAAGGTGTAGAGCGCAATTGGTTATCTTCAGATTTCACCATTGTAGCCAACTCATGCCGCGAGGATACGCCGCTTTCTTCAGGCTCGCAGTGTGTCGTGAGAGTATCAAAAAACAATCCACACGATTATGGAGAAACAACACTTTCTGTTGATTTTTCATATGAACAGAATGGTAAGAGATATACGGTAGATTCAATTGCACATTTTGAGGTGGCTGATGAATTGCACGAATCATTGGCAGATGCATTGTCACTCTCTAATGGTGAAACGCTCTATTCGAACGAGCACCCTTGGCAGGTTACTTCTAATGGTTTGCGCTCAGCGCCAATTAATGACAATGAACGTTCGACGTTAATCATTGACGGATTGGCACCTGGTATTTATTCGTTTGACGCAAGAATATCTACAGAGTTTGTAGACTACGTTTATCTTTATATCAATGGTCAGATAATCGATGGAATTGGAGGGGAGCACAATTTCAATCAGCAAATTCAGTTATTCAATGAGTCAAATCGCATTAAGTTTGATTACGTTAAAGACGGCTCTATTAGCGAAGGAGATGATGCTGTTTATATCACTAACTTCCGAAAAGGTGTTAAGACTTCGTCAGGAGGCACGAATACGAGCGGTGGAGGCGGTGGTGGTAGTCTAGGCTGGCTGTCACTCCTTGCTCTTCTGCCTCTACTTCGCAGACGCCAATAAAATTAAGCCCCTCAATTGAGGGGCTTAATCGTTGTTACGTCAGGAACTTTTCTTTGGTTAAATGCTTGGCAGAATTGATTCTGGCATCAGGTGATTATGTACCGCTAACTTTAAGAGTGCGTTAGCTTTCTCGATATCTGGCGCGAAGTAGCGATCTTTATCGTAGAAGGTCACTTTCTCACGTAGGATTTGCTTCGCGTCTTCAACGCGAGGTGAAGATTTTAGCGGTGCTCGGAAATCGATTCCTTGCGCGGCAGAAAGGTACTCTACCGCTAAAATACCGCGAGTGTTTTCTGCCATGTCTCTGAGTCGGCGACCCGCAAATGTGGCCATTGAAACGTGATCTTCTTGGTTCGCAGATGTTGGCAGGCTGTCTACTGATGCAGGGTGGGCGAGTGTTTTGTTTTCACTCGCTAACGCTGCAGAGGTGACTTGAGCAATCATGAAACCTGAGTTAACTCCGCCATTATCAACCAAGAATGGTGGCAGCTTACTTAATGCACTGTCAATCAACAGAGCCATGCGGCGCTCAGATAAGCTGCCTACTTCTGCAATGGCGAGAGCAAGGTTATCGGCGGCCATTGCAACAGGCTCTGCGTGGAAGTTACCACCCGAGATAATATCGCCATCTTCAGCAAACACCAGAGGGTTATCAGATACAGAGTTTGCTTCAATCTCTAGGATGTCTGCCGCATTACGAATTTGTTGTAGGCAGGCGCCCATCACTTGCGGTTGGCAACGAAGTGAGTATGGGTCTTGAACCTTTTCACATCCTGTGTGCGATTCACCAATTTCACTCTTAGCGTCGAGCATGTGACGATACGCAAGCGCGGCGTCCATTTGACCTCGATGTCCACGAACGCGATGAATGCGAGGATCAAACGGTCGGCGACTACCTAAAGCAGCCTCAACCGACATAGCCCCACATACCGTTGCAGAAGCAAATAAATCTTCAGCCGCGAATAAGCCTTCTAAAGCAAACGCGGTAGATGCTTGAGTACCATTGAGTAGAGCCAAGCCTTCTTTAGGAGCCAGTGTAATAGGTTCAAGGCCAGCAATTTGAAGCGCTTCTAAGCCAGAGATGATCTTACCATTGTGGCGTGCTTCCCCTTCTCCAAGTAGAATCGTGCTCATGTGGGCTAGCGGGGCTAAGTCACCTGACGCGCCCACAGAACCTTTCTGTGGTACACATGGATAAACTTGCGAGTTGACCAAGTCTATCAAGGCTTGAATGACTTTCAGTCGAATACCTGAGTAGCCACGAGATAGGCTATTGATCTTAAGGACCATCATCATGCGCACCGTTTCATCTGACATCAGTTTGCCGATGCCTGCTGCATGAGATAGGACAATACTTTTTTGCAGAGTCTCTAAATCTTCTGGCGCAATGCGAGTATTGGCGAGTAAACCAAAACCTGTGTTGATGCCATAAACCGTTCGATCTTCGGCAATCACCTGTTCAACAACTTTGGTACTCTCGTCAATTGCTGGAATCGCCTTTGGGTCGAGTGATAGATTGACAGGGGAGCGGCTAACCTGACGCAGTTCTTTTAAGCTAATCTGTCCTGGCTTTAGCTGTAACGTTAACATCTTCATATTCCTTACTTCAGGTTGCTTACTTAAGCTTTTTGAGTTCTTCGTTGAGCATCGGCAAATCTAAACCTTGCTCAGCCGCGCAATTTTTCGCGATGTCGTAACCCGCATCGGCATGGCGCATAACGCCAGTTGCAGGGTCATTATGTAGGACGCGAGCGATACGTTCGGATGCATCGTCACTGCCATCACAACAGATCACCATTCCAGAGTGTTGAGAGAAGCCCATGCCAACGCCGCCGCCGTGGTGCAGAGATACCCAAGTTGCACCGCCTGCCGTGTTGAGAAGCGCATTCAATAGCGGCCAATCAGAAACAGCATCGGAACCGTCCATCATGCCTTCCGTTTCACGGTTAGGGCTTGCAACTGACCCCGAATCTAGGTGGTCACGACCAATAACGATTGGCGCTTTAAGCTCACCATTTTTAACCATCTCGTTGAACGCTTGACCAAGACGCTCACGATCTTTCAGACCAACCCAACAAATACGCGCCGGTAAGCCTTGGAATTGGATACGCTCACGAGCCATATCTAACCAGTTATGCAGGTGAGGATTGTCAGGAATCAGCTCTTTTACTTTCTGGTCTGTTTTGTAGATATCTTCTGGATCGCCAGATAGGGCAGCCCAGCGGAACGGCCCAATGCCTTCGCAAAATAAAGGTCGAATATAGGCAGGAACGAAGCCTGGGAAGTCAAAGGCATTTTCAACTCCTTCCTCTAAAGCCATCTGACGGATGTTGTTGCCATAATCAAGGGTCGCAGCACCGCGTTCTTGAAGCTCCAACATTGCTTTTACTTGCACTGCCATTGATTCTTTTGCCGCTTTCACTACCGCTGCTTCATCTTTTAGACGCATCTCAGCAGCGTGCTCCATTGACCAGCCAAGAGGTAAGTAGCCGTTAAGAGGATCGTGTGCAGAGGTTTGGTCTGTCACCACATCTGGCGTAATGTTGCGCTCAACCAGTTCAGGGAAGATGTCTGCTGCGTTTGCTAGTAGACCAACAGATACAGGCGTCTCTGATTCGTAGATGATCGCCAAAGCTTCATCTAGGGTTGTCGCTTTCTTATCGACATAGCCCGTGCGAATGCGGTAGTCGATACGTGATTCGTCACATTCAACCGCGATCATTGAGAAGCCTGCCATGGTTCCTGCGAGAGGCTGAGCACCACCCATGCCGCCAAGACCACCCGTTAGGATCCAACGCCCTTTTGGCTCGCCGTTAAAGTGCTTTTTAGCGACAGAGACAAAAGTCTCATAAGTGCCTTGAACAATGCCTTGAGAGCCGATGTATATCCAACTACCAGCCGTCATCTGGCCATACATCATCAGGCCTTGTTTATCGAGCTCGTTAAAGTGCTCCCAATTAGCCCAATGTGGCACCAAATTTGAGTTGGCGATCAGAACGCGCGGCGCATTTTTATGGGTTGGAAAGACACCGACAGGTTTACCTGATTGCACTAATAAAGTCTGATCATCTTCAAGACGCTCAAGTACTTCCACGATCTTGTCATAACATTCCCAGTTGCGCGCTGCGCGTCCAATGCCGCCATAAACAACCAAGGCGTGCGGGTGCTCCGCTACATCTGGATCTAGGTTATTCATCAACATACGAAGTGGGGCTTCCGTTAGCCAAGATTTCGCTCTTAGAGTAGTACCGTGCGGAGCACGAATAGTGCGGCTGGTATCAAGGCGCTTATCTTCAACTTGGCGCTGTGTCATGGTCAGACTCCTTGTGATTCACGTTATTTAAGTAGCAAGAGCTCTTCCAACCCAAGCGAACTCGGGTTAAACCCACTACTTATTAATGGTTATTTTTCTGAAAAAGCGTTGGCAATATCCCAGCAAAGTCGAGCAGCTAACCTCGCGGTTTGGCTATCTACGTCATAGGTAGGGTTGTACTCGGCAATATCGGCGATAACCAACTTTTGTTTGTAATGCAAAATTCTGTCTAAGAATGGGGCAATGGTGTCAATGCTTACCCCTCGGGCCGCTGGCGCACTCACTCCAGGCGCGGTTGCAGCAGGAAACACATCCAGATCAATGGTGAGGTAGATGTAGTCGCACTTGTCGATGAAGTGCTGCAATTGAGTTAGGTGATAAATGTGGTTTAAGTGGGCAAGATCTTTATCTTCCACAAACCAAACATTGAGTTCTTCAGCGCGCTTAAATAGCGCCTGTGTATTGCTGGCGCGGCTAACGCCTAAGCATGCGTAGTGAAATGGCCAATCGTGCTTTACGCAATAATCATGGATTTGATTAAACGGGGTACCAGAGCTGGGTTTAACATCGGCATGGCTGCTTTCAAATGCTCGTAAATCGAAATGAGCGTCAAAGTTGATGATACCTATCTTCGGTGGTGTAGCTGGGTTCAAATAATCAAAGTAGCGGGCAAGTCCTTGAAATGACGCCCATGCTACTTCGTGGCCGCCACCTAAGGTAATGACGGGTGTTGAACGCAGCGCCATTGCAATCACATCGGCACATTCAGATTGGTATTGCTCAAGCAAGTCATCTTCACAGACAACATTACCCAAATCGATGAGTGCACTTTGTTTGTGCCAAGCCATATTAGCCAAAGCGCGACGGATCAAGTCAGGAGATTTACGTGCGCCAACTCGGCCCTTGTTTCGAGCGACCCCGGCATCACAGGCAAAACCTAATAGGCTAACTGCATTTCGATACGGTTCTAGTTCACTGACGGGGATCTGTTTTACAACATGATGAACTCGCTTTCCCATTGCGCCATCTTCCGCATCATGGCGGCCTTGCCAATGAAACTCTTGGATAGTCGATGGACATTTAGATTGGTTGAGTTCAGACATGATCGATTTCCCCTTTAATTATGCGAGCGGAAAGTCTTGATACGCCTTGTTGATAGCTGAAATCGGCTGGTTGAGTCACATCCCAAATGGCGATATCTGCATCATATCCAAGTTGTAGCTGACCTCGGCTCTCGCCATAACCTAATGCTTTTGCTGCATGACTGGTCACTCCACGAAGGGTTTCTTCAGGTGTGAGGCCAAATAACGTGCAGCCCATATTCATCATCATAGTCAAATCTGCGAAAGGTGAGGTGCCTGGGTTTAAGTCTGTCGCAAGTGCCATTGGGATATTGTGTTGGCGTAGGAGCTCAATCGGTGGTCTTTGTGTCTCTTTTAAAAAGTAAAAAGCGCCGGGTAGAAGGGTGGCAACGGTGCCTGATTGCGCCAGTGCTTCGACTCCGTGTTGATCGAGATATTCAATATGATCCGCGGATAAGCCGGAGTATTTAGCCGTGAGAGCGGTTCCTCCTAGGTTGGAGAGTTGCTCAGTGTGGCCTTTGACTTTGAGTTCATATTGACGGGCAGCGGCAAACACGCGTTCAGTTTGTTCAAGATTGAAGCCAATGGATTCACAGAATACATCGACGCTGGTGGCCAAGTGTTCTTCGGCAACCAAAGGAATGATCTCTTGGCAGACTAGGTCGATGTAGCTATCGGGTTTGCCTGCAAACTCTGGTGGGACAGCGTGAGCCGCCAGCAAGGTTGTAGATATGCGGATTTTGCGATGATCGGCAAGTGCTTTGGCAGCCCTAAGCATTTTGATTTCGTCTTTCAGCGTTAAGCCGTAACCAGACTTTACTTCAACGGAGGTCGCGCCCGTTCTTATCAAACCGTCTAAACGAGGTAAAGCAAGTTCAATGAGTTGCTCTTCGCTTGCTGCTCGGGTGGCTCTAACGGTCGATAAAATACCGCCACCTTGTTTGGCGATCTCTTGATAGGGCACACCATTGAGTCTCATTTCGAACTCATTTGCGCGATTACCAGCAAAGATGAGATGAGTATGAGCATCGATAAACCCTGGGGTGATTAGTTGGTTTCGGCAGTCATAGCTATGGCAATTTGAAGTGTCAATATTGCCAATTGCTGCGATTTTACCCGCTTGAATAGCAAGAGAGGTTGGTTCACTGACTTGATAGCCTTGCTCGCCACGCACCATAGAAACGATTCTGGCATTGATAAGCACTAAATCGTAAGGAGTAGAGGCTTGCAGATGTGAATGTGTGTTTCCAACCATGTATCAAAATCCATCGATTTAAATGTATATACAAATATTGATTCAGGATGATCAATTGATCAAGTTGGATGTTGCAAAAATGTGATCGATGAAAAAGTATGAAATGCTCTAAGAAAGCAAAACTTTAGAACTTAATTTGTAACGAGT
>Ga0209272_10002055_pt1 | contig 11696 bp, 9 predicted proteins | sample tdDd002_FD_187125 | JGI IMG/M metagenome (GOLD analysis project Ga0209272, IMG submission 187125) | Marine sediment microbial communities from the Atlantic coast under amendment with organic carbon and nitrate - tdDd00.2 (SPAdes)... | ecosystem: Environmental > Aquatic > Marine > Coastal >... | reverse complement strand
AAGTTCAGCTATGTTCTCAGCATGGTCACCAACACGTTCTATATCACTTACGACATGGAAGAGTGTATCAATGGTTTCACGTTGCTCAATAGAAAGTGAAGTGTTTGAAAGTTTGACTAAATAGTTAACAATTTCTTCTTCCATACGGTTGACCTTTTTTTCAGTTTCAAATATCTCTTCTATTTTAGAAGGTGAATTTGATATGAAACCATCCATGGCATGGTCAAACGATGTTTTAGCAAGGTCACCCATAACGAAAATTTCATTCTTAATTTGCTCTAATGCTATATATGGTGTTTCCATGATTCTATCATCTAGTGCAAGTGAGTAATCCTTTTCTTCTTTCGTATCTTGTTGAGGAAGAAGAATGAATACAAACTTTACGATTAGTGGTGCGAATGGTAGTAGAATTGCAGTATTTATAACATTAAACAAAGTATGTGCCCATGCTATTTGTCTTGCTGGATCGTCTGACATACGCTGAACAATATCTACAGTAAAACCCGATAAGAACAAAGCAAAAATTGTTGTACCAATTACTTTAATAGTTAAATGGATAAGCGCAGCCCTTTTGGCAACTCGTTTTGTACCAATACTTGATAGTAGTGCTGTGATACAAGTACCAATATTTGCACCAAGTAAAACTGGGAAAGCTGATTCGATATTAAGTAGACCTGCAGCAGCAAGTGCGATCATAATACCTGTTGTTGCAGAAGAACTCTGAATAACACCAGTAACTAAGAAACCAGTACCAATTGCTAATACCGTGTCAAGTGGTGTACCACTACCAAATCGAGTTAACAAGTTGGTAAATGGCTCATAACTCCTAAGTGGTTTACATGCACTTTTCATGATATCCATACCCATGAAAAGGATACCGAAGCCAATAAGGATTTCTGAGTATTTCTTTACTTTAGCATTTTTAGTGGATAGGTTAATGACTACACCAAGTGCAATCGAAAAAGGTGCCAGTGCTGTTAAGTTAATTGATACAAGCTGTGCTGTGATTGTTGTACCAATATCTGCACCCATTATAATTCCAACAGATTGTGTTAGATTCATTATTCCAGCATTTACAAGTCCTACGACCATAACCGTTGTTGCTGAGGAACTTTGAATAATTGCAGTAACAACCATACCAATAAATACAGCCATAATACGATTACGTGTAAGCGCTTCGATGATGCTCTTCATTTTATCGCCAGCTGATTTTTGAAGACCATCCCCCATGACGTTCATACCGTATAAAAATAATGCTAACCCCGTTACGATTTGAACTAAAATTTCTGAAATATTAAATTCTGCCATTGCTTCTCTCCTTTAGTGAATAATCCAATACTCTTCTATTTTACTAGATTTATTACAGAAATGAAAATGAAAGAATTTTTTTAGAATTCAAAATGTTATTCCTAATTGATAGTGTGAGTAAATAGGTAGAATAATTCATTTCATGTTTAGGAGAATTAAGTGAAACATGCATTGAAAGAATGCAGCCTTCTGTGGTTATACCAATCAAATATGTGCTAATAGACACTTTGGTTAAGGTCAGCATCATTTTCAAAGGTGTACTGATAAATAAACTCAGTTTTCATTATGTTGTAGAAATGCTCCATGGGTATCGTAAGGATTGCCAGCTCTACTCATGCTATGAGTAACACCATTATCTTTGCAATAATTTATGAAGTCTCTTGAAGCAAACTGGGACCCTTGTTCGTTATGAAATACCAAATTGTCATCTGTATTATTCGATGAAAGAGCTTATTTCAGCGTCTCAATAGCCAGATTTGAGCCAATCCATTTACTATTCAGACTGGCAACAATGCTATGGTCATAAAGGTCAATAATACTGCAATTATTGCGCTTAGCACCGTTTATAAGTGTCAAATGTGTAAAATCAGATCACCAAACTTGGTTTGGGTATTTAGTACTGAAATTTTGATCAAGCAGATTTTCAAAGTTACGATGGAAGTAGCCCTTCTTGTAAGTTTGTTTCTTACGTCTGTTGATTGCCTTTATGCCAATTTCACGCATGTAAGCATAAACCGTACCTAAGAGTACTCGACGCCTTTTCTGAGAAGTAAATCACAGATCATGCGGTAGCCGAGTGTGCCATTATGTTTGTGGTATATATCCTTGATTTCCTGTTGTAATTTCTGCTTCTGTCTTTTATATTCTGCTTTACGATCTTTTAGGCAGTTATAGTAATGGTTTGAATATAGTCATGGATAAAAAGAACATTATTTATGAAATGATCAAACAAAAACTTAATGATACATCTGTGGACAATCAAATGGTCATAGAGGAGTTATATATTTTGCTAAATCATGAACAGCCTACTAATTCAAAAAATGATTAATAAATAAGTGTAATATTAATTGATGGCAAATATAGTATATTAAAAATGTTAACTTCAAAGTGGAATTATCTACAAAATATAGTTTGAAAATGGTATAATAAAAGAAAACGTTATCATAAGGCGTGGGAGTCTGTGGTAACATGGGTGGAAGAAAACATAGCTTCGGGAGAAGGTGTGTTTTTTTCGTGCAAAAAAACACATTATTGAGAAGGCCCAAAGTAGCAATATTACAAGTATAATGAATCAAAAGTACTAAAAACGAAATATGTGTTTACAATATATAACGATATGTGTATTATAAATGTATGGGATATAATTACTGCGCAGTAATAATCTTACAAAAATTAAATGGAGGAATCAAAATGAGTTTAGCTAAAAAAATTGTCGCAACAATTGCATGTTTAACACTATGTGTATCGAGTTTCGCATTTGCAGGTAACGGTAATAAAGTTGATCTAAATAGTAAGGCCGATTGGATGATGGATAATGTAAAACCAACAACATTCGTTGGAATTAAAGAAAATCCGTACACTAGATCTGCATCAAGTGGCTGGATTAAGACTCAGACGCATTATACGGATGTTGATGGAGCATCAGGGCCAGTAGCAGGTATGGAAACTCAGGCACGCTGGATGTGTGAAAATCTTGACGTTGTTGATTGGAGTACTGTAAAATTTAATGGCTACTTATACTCAGGTAGTGCTGTGCTAAATTCGCATGATGACGAGGCTATTATGGCGCCAAATAATATTAGAATGATTTATCAAATTGATGTTGTTGATATTACAGGAAGCTATGCCATCACACATTTGTATAACCTACATGGAAATGGTACATATGATTTAAGAATCGAAGATTAGATTTAAGAAAGAAGTTATTATAAATGAAAACCAGGTTAGGTGTAATCTGAACTGGTTTTCATTTATTAAATTACTTAAAGCTTAGATGATAATTTAAGTTATAAGTAATTTAATAAATGGATATTAGCGAAAGTTAAGAGGTAAGAGATTTGAAGAATCAAAAAAAATATATTATTTTAGGGTTAATTCTTATTGTCAGTGCGTTTTATTTCATCAGAGTTCCTGCAACTGATCTTTCTCAACAAGATTTTACTAAGCTAAGTTCAATACAAGAAATGACACCAGGTGATCAGTATGAAGCCATTGAACGTGTATACAATATTTCATTTGAAGAAGGCAAAAGTGAGTTAAGTTCGATAATTAATGATTTTATCAACAATAATAATAATTTGAGCATTGTTGATATACAATTTTATGAAGATGTTCTATTACTAAGAGAGAGCAGAAATGAGAAGAAAACTAATAATGTTTTAATTGATTTAGTTATAAATATCGATAGCGAAAATATCGAACGAAGCAGTGTAGAGGACACAACATATAGTTTAGATAAGGCGCTATATAGCCAAATTAATGAGACTTCCTATGGCTTTTACAAGATTGATACTTTGACTATTACATTTTTAGATAGTAAAAACTATAGAGATTTTACTTATGTACATACAAAATCTAAAATCCATAACGAGTTAATCAGTGAACAAAGTGGAAATGAGTTTGAGACCCGTTCAATTGTCTATGACTTAGTTGCGGGATATAAAAATTACTCTTTAAAGAGATTTGGAATAGTTAAAGAGAACGCTGAACTATATATAGAGATACCAGTTTATGATGTGTATGGTGATGAAGAAAGAAAGAAAACAATTGATAACCTTAAAGAGTTCAGCGATTTATTAAATGAATCGATTGTCGAGTCAAGTGTTTCAAATGAGTATTTAAGCAGTAATGAAATAGAAAAAATAAGGATCGTATTCAATACTCCTTGGAATGATGAGAAATTCGTAACATATACATTTAAGTTAAATTAGCATAATTATAATTTATATTAGCTATATAGAAAATATTCTAATTCCGTTAAAGGTAAGAGGGTGCTTAATTTTACTTGCAGAAAAATTTGCACAGAATTGAATAAAAGCTAACTATGATGAGAACGCGAAGCCACTTCAATTAGAAGTGGCTTTTATTTTTTAAACTAATGAACTTATATAAATGATAATATACTTAAGTCAAAAACTAAGATTATAAGGATAAAGAACTAACAATTTATTCTTATTCAAAGTATAAGCAGAGCATAAATTTCATCGATATTGCAGCCTTGGTGCGTTATGCAACAAGATAAAGATGAACCAAAACTCATGTTTGTACAATCAAATACAAGGTTATAAGTAAAACAGAAAATGTTAACTATACGCTAATTTAGATACAACATTTAAAATCTACGTTAGTGCATTCTAATTACATAGAACTTAAATATTAGTTTGTACTATTTGTTGTATCATCATAGGGTTGATAAGATGCAAAGAAGTAGATTATATGGGTGGCTAAAGCATGGCTTGGGAGAAGGTATGTTTTTTGTTGTGTTTATTTCCGTAACAGAAGTTAGCAAAACTTCAACATGAAAGGAAAAAGTTGCTTATGAGTGATACTCGTGAAAGCCTCAATAGAGAAGGGATACAGAGTAGCATAAGTCAAACGAAGGAAGATTATAAAGAAACTTCAGCAAAGGATGTAGGAGATTCATCGTTAATGAAATCACTCTACAAAGCAAAGGGTTCTAGTCCACTTTTTCAGCCTGAAAAAGAAAGTAGAGTGAGATCATCTCCAGATGGTGGATTTGATGAAACTCACGTCAGAGAGTCTAAAAGAGGACGGCAAATGTCTGAATCTCCCTTTTATTCTGATGTGAGTCAGAGTATTGAGGTTTCCGATGTTGATGAAATGTCCGGCAAGGGTACACAAATGGAGATTGAACAATCTAACGTCAGTAATGAATTAGGGATGGAAGTAGATGAACAATCAATCGAAAAAGAAAGTGGTATAACAACTGTACCTAAACATTATGAGAAATCAAAAGAAGATGAATTAGTAGATAAGGATATAAAAAGTGTAGATTTAACAGATGATCTAGAAGAAGAAAAATCTGAGAAAAAGACTTCAGAAACTGTAAAAGTCATCGAGTTAAAAGATAAAATGATGAACATAGCCACTAGTCTGCTACCAGACTTACCTGATGGATTAGAGAGTACGATAGGATCAGACGGTAAGCTAGTTATTAAAAGTTCAGACGGAGCTCCATTACCCAAAATAAGTTTCACTGAGTATATGGCTACTATAGAAGGCAGACCAAATTTTTTCACTTTACAAGTTGGTGGTAATACAGTAAGTTCAATGTTCCATGCTATTAAAAGAAAGACGAAATCTAAAGGTAGAAAAGATAGTGAAATGCCCATGACAAGGATGAGTGTTGGTAAAACAAACTTAGTTCGTGGACATCAAATACCAAGTAGAGGTACAAAAAAAGCATTAAATGAAAAAGGAACCTCAAATGATCGAATGGACAACTACTCACCTGAATATCCTACTTGGGGAAAGAAACTAAGAGAGAGACTGGAAGCTATTACGTATGCTAATGGTTATTATTTCAAACAATTTAATCAGATAGGGCAGCTAAAAGCTCAAGTTGAGTTTAAGGGGGGAGTACCTGACATTGAAATTGGTATTCCAGAAAAAATTGAAATAACCTTGTTCCGAGATGAAAAGAGTGAAGGCGGTACAACGGAAGGTTTAGAGTATGTTGGTTCTTATGTTTTTGACTTTAATGAGATTGCAAAATCAGTGTCTGAAGAGGGACAGTCACCAGGGGATCTAGCTCTTGCAATAGATAAATATTTTGATGATGAAATAAAAGTTGCAGACGCTAAGGCAACAGAGGACAGATCTGCACTATACATAGTTTTAGAAAAATACAAAGTTAAAGGCACTGATGAACAAAAGTTTCAAACACCAAGAGGCTTTAAGAAAACTTAGAGATAACGCCTTAATAAGTTAATACCGGATGTTAGAAGCGTGAATTTATCATTCAATTGAACAACGGAGGTGACCAAAAATGAAACTAAGCAAAAGAATGGGAATAGTACTAGTAATAGTACTACATGTGTTTAGTATAGGGTACGTCTATAGTATGCTTGGGAAAGCATACGTAGACCAAAAGTATGTTGTTGTAAGACCGAGTAGAAGAGTCAAACTCCAGTTACAAGAGAGAATTGGTTTGGAATCAGAATATGAAATGTATCACAACAATCTGGGTGACTTTATCTATTATCAAACGGATAGTCTAGATACTTCAAATGCAAGGTTCTTGCTAATTAGTCAAAGTGACAGGTACTGTACAGTAGAGTTAACATCATTTGGTGAGGATGACAAAGTCAATTTCAGACCTGAAAAGTCAAATGAGCCTACTAAGTCAGAATACGAAGTTGATAAGTCTTATTTCATTGGAAAACAAGCACGAATAGGTTTTATTGGAGATCATGATGTTTCTCTTATAGAATTGGAACGAGAGCGAATACCTGTCACAGCAGACACTAATCAGAATAGGATTCTGAACATTCTTCCACTAATATTAAGCTCAATTACATTGTTCGTAGTTGATTTTAAACAAGATGATGGTAAAAAGAAGATTGAATAACATCAAGAGTGTAATCGAATTATAAATTCTAATCATGATTACTAAAGTGCCAAATATGTAATGTTCATTGAATCTAAACTTCGCAAGTAGTATCTTAATAAACGGAGTTCCAAAAATTACTACTTATAACAAATGGAGGATTCAATGTTTAGAAAATTGTCACAACTATTCTTAGTCATGCTACTGGTAATGTCTACGTCAATGTCATCATTTGCAGCTGATGCAAATCAGGTAAAACTCACGTACCTTCCAACAACTTACAGCTCAACAGATCAAGTTGAGGACCAAGGCTTCAGTTTTATGCGTTCATTCAACTTAGTACCTATTAGAGTGACAGCAAATTCTGACGGTACAGGCTGTAATGTATACGTAGGGAATGGCGGTGTTGATGGCCTTGACAGTGTAACAGTAACTGTTAAAGCATCTGGATACAGTACACCTAAAACAGAGAAACACTATGTACCAGCTATATTAGGAAAAAACTTCAAGTTTGATTTTCCAATGATTGAAGCTGAAACTAGCTATGATGTTACAATAACTATATACGATGCTGGACAAGTAAAGTATAGAGAAGGTTCAGCTTCAATTGTATTCACGGAATCTGGACTTTCAGGTTTATGGCATAAAGGAACTTTTAGTAGTAGAGCTGCAAGTTTAGAAAGCCATTTTGGAAAGCATAAAGACGAAGTAAATTCTAAAAACTTAGTTAATTATCTTAACCAGGCAATGGGTTATCGTTCAGAAATTCTTCGAGACATAAGTAATGGTGATTTGAGCAAATATAGAGTATCAACTGGTACTGGTTCAATTCCATCAAAAAAATATAAAAGCTTAAGTGATGGAAGATTTATCATACTAAATAATAGTACAGAGGAAGCATTTACTTTTGGAAGATAAAGAGTTCGATAATAGTCAAAGAAATTGAGGTTATATCATGATGAGCAAATGCGAGTGCTGCGGAAATAAAACAGTTAACGGAAAAACTGAAGATGCATTAGGCTACATATGTCCAGTGTGTTTTTGGGAGGTAGATACTTTTATAAATGATGAAGATGAGCCAAGCGATCAGAATCATCAATTAACCCTTAAGCAAGCTCGAGTTAACTATGTGAAATTTGGCGCATGTCATTCAAAGTTCATAAACTCTGTTAGAAAATCCACAGAAGCAGAACGAAGTTAAAACGTAATTCAGAATAATGTTTGTCATTATTTATATAGCCGTAATTAAACAAGTGTTAAGTTGGAATTTCCAGAAAGCCCTCATTATAGGGCTTTTTTCAGTTTATTGACGTAAGACTTGAAGTAGATACTTATAATTCGGTTAAATCATGCCCCAAAACCACCCAATCATGCAATCCCAAACTAACCTCCAACTAAAGGGGTATAATGCCCCTGCACCACTACACAAAATTTAGGAGGTTAACATGAACCAAACAAGAAAAACACTCTTAGCACTACTCTGTACACTCACACTGGTCCTCACAATACCACTTGGAACAGTAAGTATTGCAGAAGCTCAATCAACAGTAGTTATAAGTGAAATTGCATGGATGGGTACAACAACTTCGTATAACGACGAATGGATCGAGCTGTTTAACAACACCGGTTCAGACATATCACTTACTGGTTGGACCCTAAGCGCATCAGATGGTACACCAAGTATTAATCTTACTGGAACAATACCTGCGAATGGCTATTTCTTACTTGAAAGAACAGATGACACCTCAGTACCAGGAATAACTTCAGACCTAATATACTCAGGTGCCATGGGTAATACGGGTGAAACCTTAGTACTCAAAGATTCAAATACAAATGTTGTTGACCAGGTCAACGGATGGCACGCTGGAGACAATTCAACAAAAGCAACAATGGCGCGTATAGATCTGACAGGATCAAGTATTGCATCAAACTGGATGACTTCAACAACGGATTATACAGTTGGCTATGGAACACCATCCAACACTAGCATTACAGTAACACCTCCAACAGGTTCGGGAACATGGACACCAGGAAACCTAGAAATCCACCATATAAACATCGGACAAGGAGACGCAACACTTGTAGTTGGCCCTACAGGTAAATCCATACTGTTTGATGCAGGAGAGTCGTATTGGAATAGCAGTGCAGATGCACAAGTTATGGGTCCATACATAGAAGGTGTATTAGGTCATAAGAACTTAGACTATGTACTAATTAGTCACTTTCATTTAGACCATATAGGATATGTTGGTTATGGTGGGCTATGGAACTTAGTTGAAGAACAAGGCTTCACAGTAGGTCAAATGATACACCGAGATTACAATACATACCTGGGAACTAAAAGTGGCACATTTGAAAACTGGAAAACATACTTAGAAGGTGATGGAAACAGCAAGCTTAATCCTGTTGTAGCAGAGAACGGAACACACCAAGTAGACCTTGGTACTGGAGTAGATATAGACATTATAACTGTAGATGGAAGTGGAACAATTATTCCTGGTGATTTTAGTGCTGATACAACGCCACCTTCAGAGAATGACTATAGTGTAGGTGTACTACTAAGCTATGGTGATTTTGATGAATGGATTGGTGGAGATTTGTCTGGAGAGTATGCTATAAGTGGATTCAACTATGGTTACCATGATGTTGAAACTAAAGCAGCTAAATACATTGGCGACATTGATGTACTTAGGGCCAACCACCATGGTAGTGACCATTCCAATAATGCTACATTTGTTGACCAGCTTGACCCAGAGGTTTCAATTGTTTCTGTTGGAGATGCAAATACCTATGGTCACCCTAGACAAACAGTTATGGATAGACTACTGAATACAAGTACAGTTTACTTAACAGAACGTGGCGATACTTCAACAAATATTGGTTCTGCAATTGTTGCAGGCCATATTGTAATTAAGACTGCAGATGGTGTTAGTTACTCTGTGAACTCAGATAACTACACAGCATCAAACCCAACACGTATTGATAGTGATGGAGACGGATACTTTATTGAAGTAGACCCAGATGATAGTAGTTCTGGATCAGTACCATTGCCTGAAGGTGGGTTGGATCCGGTTTATCAGAATTAGATGAAATAGAACACTGGAATAGATTAATTTAGAGTCTATTCTAGTGTTCTATTTTGTGTGTAAACGATTTGTATAAAGGTGTATACGTTATGTATAAAAAGTACTACTTTTTACAGAAATAAGTTATAATATACTTAATATGGAACTGACGTATGTTAGTTTGAGTTTAAAGAATTTGCATTGTTTGATTTATGGATATAATGCGAGTTGTGCCGGGAAACATTGAGTTATGCAAAAGCATAGATTGCGACATAGTAAACATTATGGAGGAGTGTATGATTCAAGACTATATTGTTACATATAAGTACGCAATGTATACAACTAAGAATGAAAAGCAAAAAAATAAAATAATTGAGAAGATGCTGTTATCCAAAATGGCTGTATTTTCAATCGATGCTGCTATGTTTATATATGTGGTAATGGATAAGAAGATTAATCCCATAGCATTTGAAGTAGATTATAAATATGGTCGTATGGAAGCTACCTTCAACATAGATGAAGAGTTTGAGAGCTTGCCAGATTTTTTCAAAATATACATTACTAGTACTCTAAGTTCGACTGTGTTTGAACGAAATTTAATACCAAACCATATAGAAAATGACTATATTACATTATTCTTAGCACCAGTGATTCTATCTACTGACATTAATAGAATATTTGCCTATCCGATAGTAAAATTCTATAGATCAGGTATTATCATGGTTGACTTTTCAATATATTCTGCTGAAGTTGAAACTGAACCGGATCAATTTGTTAATTTTGTTCTCAATACTAGAATTTGTGATTTTGAGCAAGTCCAAATCGATACATCAGTGTTGGACTATCATCGTGAGAAGTACGATGAAGTTGAGAAAATTGCTACTGATGAAATACAGCGAAATTATGGTGTTTATAATGGTAGTGGAATACACTCATTAAAAGATCTAGCATTTTATCTAGTTTCAACAATGATTGATGAGGACGTGGGTTATATTGCTCGTCAGAACTACTCTATCGAGTCTAGCGAAATTAGTGATACTAGTATCCAATCACTTTTGAATGGGGTTTCTACAGAAGCTATAAAGGATTTCATTCCAGAAGAATATAAGAACTACAGAGAATTTACGAATTCATATAGTCTTTATGCTAATGCAGGAACAACGGTTACGATTGGAGAAATTACTGAAACTCGAACTCCTTCTTTAGTCATTGATGATATGTTTATGTACTTAGCAGTTAAGATATCTCAATTAAGAGCTATGATTAATTCAAATCGAAAGTCGTTAGAGAGTATTAACGAGTTATACAGCGATGTAGTAAATACTCAAGGCTACTTACTTAATGGTTTAAACTCATATTTGTTTTCTAAAAGAATTTTTGATGACTTATTTGCTGAGTATCGCATGCATGATCAAATGAACAATATAAAAGAACTAATAGAAGTTGAAATTAAAAAATTAGAAATAAAAAGAAATAAGAGCTCTATTGCATCACAAAATTGGATTGCCCTTGTTGTTGCATTTCTTTCATCAGAAATGATAGTCAAGTATTTCACTAGGCCACTGTATTTAAGACATTATGCTTTAAGGACTGAGCAATTATCAATTGAAGAGAATATGTTGTTATTTTCTATACCAGTATTATTAGTTATGATGATTATTTTATTAAGAAAAGGATTGAGAGTTTTTAAATAAACTCTGTGACAACTTTAGAAATAAAATAGATTATGTATACAAACTGGTTGAGTAAAAAAA
>Ga0209272_10002052_pt1 | contig 11722 bp, 11 predicted proteins | sample tdDd002_FD_187125 | JGI IMG/M metagenome (GOLD analysis project Ga0209272, IMG submission 187125) | Marine sediment microbial communities from the Atlantic coast under amendment with organic carbon and nitrate - tdDd00.2 (SPAdes)... | ecosystem: Environmental > Aquatic > Marine > Coastal >... | reverse complement strand
AATGCGCTTTACTAATGACGAATAACGCTCAATAAAGGCATGCGGACTTTCCTGATAGCGTCCGTATGTCAATGCTTTATTCACCAATAGAAGCCTCGTTAGGTGCTTGCTTGACCAGTAACTTCTCGACAAAGAACTCGAGATGGCCACCAGCACTGCTAGGCACCGGCCAGGTCATGGCCTTCGTCGCCAACGATGTCAATGCTAATGCTGCCGGGCTACGCGGGAAGGCGTCAACCACAATTTTCTGGCGTTTAACCGACTGACGAACGCGATCATCAAGCGGTACACAGGCGACCAGCTCAAGGTTAGCATTCAGGAACCGCTCGCTCACCCTGGTTAGCTTGGCAAACAATTCCCGTCCTTCACGGTAACTGCGGACCATATTCGCGACAATCTTAAACCGCTGAACATCATATTCGCGACTCAGTATTTTAATCAATGCGTAAGCATCGGTGATAGAGGTCGGTTCGTCACAGACAACAACCAATACATCCTGAGCGGCACGTGAAAAGCTCAGTACCATATCAGAAATACCGGCTGCCGTATCAACTAATAGGACATCAATATCATCTTCCAGGCTACTGAAAGCACGGATAAGCCCCATATGCTGAGCCGCAGACAATTCAGCCATGTTTTGGGTGCCCGATGATGCCGGGATAATTTTCACCCCGTATGGCCCCTCAACAATAATATCCTGAAGATCGCACTGACCAGCCAGAACATGTGACAAGTTACGGCCCGCACGCAGACCCAACATGACGTCGACATTGGCAAGTCCGAGATCGGCATCAAGTACCATTACACGCTTACCTTGCTGGGCCATGGAAATCGCCATGCTCAGGGTAACGTTGGTCTTGCCCACTCCGCCCTTACCGCCAGTGACAGTAATGACTTTAGTGGATGATAATTTTGTCATACGGCGCAAACCGCTCGCTTGATCGTACATTGCGTTCTCAATCATAAAAGTCTGCCGCCTGATTATCTGAACTATCGCTACTCCAGAAATGAGATTGCTGGCTTAATTCTTGTTCTAGTAATTCGTTTGCACGTGCGACCAGGTAATCACCAGTCGCTACTTTAATATCTTCTGGTACTCGCTGGCCATCAGCTAAGTACGATATCGGTAGTGCACTCTGAATCGATACACAAATCACCTCCCCCAAGCTAAGAGACTCGTCCAGCTTGGTCAGGACACAACCTGACAATGGAATCCGTCGAAAGTGCTCGATGGTCTCATGGAGTACACGACGCTGTGCCGTTGAAGGCAGAACCAGAAAACTGCGAATTTGCGAGCCACTGTTCTGCATCAGGGTATCGAGCTGTTCAGACAGCCTGATATCACGCTGTCCCATACCCGCGGTATCTAGCAGAACTAGGCGTCGATGCCGTAACTGATGAAGTATATCGGCAAGCTCCTCTGCATCTTTAGCAACTCTTACCGGACAACCCATAATTCGACCATATGTCGCTAGCTGTTCATGGGCGCCAATACGGTAAGTATCTGTTGTTACCAAGGCTATTTGGTCCGGACCAAAATCCATTGCAGCGCGTGCTGCCAACTTAGCGATCGTGGTGGTTTTCCCCACGCCTGTCGGCCCCAACAACGCGACAACCCCACCGGTTTCGAGAATACAGTCATCGGTGGTAATAATCTGATCAGACAGTAAATCTAACAAAGCCGGCCACGCTTCATTCGCTGGCACGTCTTCTGGAATATAGCAAGCAAGCTGATCGGATAATTCAGGCGATAGCCCCATTTTTTCCAATCGCTTAATCATCATCGCCCGCATTGGCTCGCGACGTTCAACCTCTTGCCACATCAGGCCGGAAAGTTGATGCTCAAGCAAACGTCGAATCGAAGCCATTTCGCTTCGCATCGAATCCATCTCATCACCGGAATGACTCGCTTTCGGATCGTAACGGCTCGGGTCAAGGCGATTGCCACCGCGTGATAATTCTTGCTTCTGTCCTTTGCCCGGTGTTTGCGGCCTGCGATAGTCACCAATATCCAAAGCATGCTTTGGCTGGCGCTGCGAAGACATCGAGCGCGAGGAGCCATTTTGCCCGCTCTGCTGACGACGTTCGGGACGTTGTTCCTGACCAAAGTTCTGACGACGGCCGGCCCCGTAGCCAGCGTCCTGTTGCGGGTAGCTGCTGTTTTGCGGTGAACGATTTTGTGCCGTGCGGCGCTCAGGCTGCATCGACCGAGGGCGCATTGATGGTCGCTCAGGCTCACCGTATTCATGTTCAGAGCTACTGCCATGGTGCTTAGACTGACGTTTTAGCAATGCCGACAACGAGTCTACTTCAGTTTCAGCAGGCTCATCTTGCTTGCTGTCACCGGTGTAGTTCTGCAGTACATTGGCAAAACGGCTTGCCGCTGATTGCTTCAATTGTACTTTGTCATCAACCAGCTTGCGCTTCGCCTGACCCAGCCGTTCCGCCAAGGCTTCGCGGGTTGCCTGTGATCCCTTGGTCGGTTCATTGGCAACATCTGTATCAACGGCAGCAACAATTTCGACTCCGCCTGTCACTTTTTTATTGGACATGATAACCGCATCAGCACCGAGCTCTTCTTTCACTTGGCTCAGAGCGGTTCGCATGTCCTTGGCAAAAAATCGCTTAATTTTCAATCTTGTCTTCCCGTTTAATCACGCTATTGCTTACGGCATCTGTCACGCCAAGCCAGCCATTGAGTGCTTTATCCATATATCCGCTTTAGTTACCCACTGCATTGACAATGCGTATCTGTTTCTCGTCTGGGACTTCCTGATAGGAAAGTACCCGCAGCGATGGAATAGTATTTTTGACAAACTTAGCGAGCGTTGACCGTAATACACCGGAAGTCAGTAATACGGCAGGCTCCCCTTTCAGCTCTTGTTGCTGAGTGGCCTCGGTCAGTGAGCGCTGTAGGCGCTCTGCCAGCCCTGGCTCTATGCCGGAAGATTCACCTCCGGCAGACTGCATTGTTTTATGCAATATTTGTTCCAATTCCGGCACCAACGTAATTACTGGCAGCTCAGGCTCTATACCATTGATTTCTTGACAAATTAAGCGTTTCAAACCAATTCGTACCGCGGCAGTCAAAATGTCAGGATCTTGACTCTTAGAAGAGTACTCGGAAAGAGTCTGCACTATTGTGCGTACATCCCTGATAGGGATCCCTTCGTGCAACAAATTCTGCAGCACTTTCACCACAACACCCAGAGACAGCTGTTCAGGAACAAAGCCCTCCACGAGCTTCGGTGTGGTCTGGCTTAACATTTCAAGCAAGTTCTGGACTTCTTCATGGCCGAGCAATTGAGAAGCACTGTTGGTCAAGATTTGGCTCAGGTGAGTCGCCAGCACGGTCGCTGAATCAACCACGGTATATCCCAGAGCCTGCGCATGTTCACGCTGTGCTTCCATTATCCAGACCGCCTCAAGGCCAAAAGCCGGATCAGTCGTGGCCTCACCGTCAATGGTACCGAATACTTGGCCTGGGTTAATGGCCAGCTCCATGTTTGGGTGAATATTGGCCTCTCCACAAGCAACACCCATCAGGCTCAGGCGGTACGTGTTGGGCGGTAATTCCAAGTTATCACGAATATGAACAGGCGGGATCAGAAAGCCAAAATCTTGAGATAGCTTTTTGCGCACCCCTTTTACCCGTTCAAGCAATTCCCCGCCTTGTTCTTTATCCACCATAGGAATAAGACGATAACCCACTTCAAGGCCAATAACGTCGACAGGCTGCACATCATCCCAAGATAATTCTTTCTGGCTTGGCTGTACGGCCAATTCGGTCGGTGGCGCTTCCGCCTCTGCAACCGCTGCGGCTTTTTCTTTTTTGATCCGCCAGTAAGCAAATCCACCAATGGAAGCCGCCAGCAACAGGAACGGAACATGCGGCATGCCCGGTACAATTCCCATCACAAATAAAATGACACCGGTAATGATCAATGCCTGAGGATTATTGAACAGCTGGAAGACAAGTTGTTGCCCCATATCCTCGTCAGTATTTTGACGCGTCACCATCATTGCCGCACCAATTGACAGCAACAGCGACGGGATCTGGGCAACCAAACCATCACCAATGGTCAACAAGCTATAAATTTGAATCGCGTTGCCAAAGTCGAGACCATGCTGACCCATCCCGATCACCAGGCCGCCGATGATATTGATAAACAGGATCAGGATACCGGCAATGGCATCCCCTTTTACAAATTTCGACGCACCGTCCATAGAACCATAAAAGTCAGCTTCTTTGGTTACCTCAAAGCGGCGAGTTCTTGCCTGCTCTTGGTCAATCAGTCCGGCATTCAAATCCGCATCAATGGCCATCTGTTTACCAGGCAAGGCATCTAGGGTAAAGCGGGCACTCACCTCGGAGATACGGCCAGCACCTTTGGTGACGACCATAAAGTTGATAATCATCAAGATAAGGAAGACCACCAGACCAACAGCATAGTTGCCGCCGATCACCACCGAACCGAATGCGTCAATAACCTGGCCGGCGGCATCAGGGCCTTCGTGCCCGTACAACAACACGACTCGCGTTGAAGCAACGTTCAGGGCTAGACGCAGCAAGGTGGCAATCAAAAGAACAGTAGGAAAAGCTGCAAAATCGAGCGGACGGCGGGTATAGACGGTTACCAACAGGACCACGAGTGCCAGAGCGATATTAAAAGAAAAGGCCATATCCAGCAGTAACGGAGGCATAGGCAGCACAACCATCGCCAAGGTTGCCAAAACCATGACCGGTGCGCCTATTGCTGGCATTGATTGCAGGCGTGATAAAGGTAATTTATCCGCAAAAGGTATCGAAAGCTTCATTCAATCTTATAATTGTTGGTGTGGTACAGATATATAGTGAGAGCGGTCCATTTTATCGCTTTCGACTCCAAACAGGAACCTCCAAAGCAATAATCATACCTTTTAGATCGTCAATAAATTGGCGAAACGATGTATTAATATGATCTCTCAAATTAATACTGCAAGTCCAGTGGAATATTCGTCGCTTCCTTCGAAAGCTTCGGTCTCTCTCCCCTGCCTTTGCGGTATTGCTTTAACTGGAAAATGTACGCAAGTACCTGAGCCACTGCGGCGAACAAACCGTCAGGAATTTGTTGCTCCAATTCAGTTGTGTGGTACAACGCACGAGCCAATGGCGGCGCTGGAACAATATCAACATCATGCTTGTTGGCAATTTCCCTGATCTTAAGCGCTAAATGATCAATGCCCTTGGCAACAACAACCGGTGCCGAATCCATATCTGGATCATAACGCAGTGCTACGGAGAAGTGCTCCGGGTTAGTGATCACCACATCCGCCTGCGGGACATCCGCCATCATTCGGCGCTGGGCCATTTCCCGTTGCAGCATTCGGATCCGCCCTTTGACCTCAGGTTTACCTTCGCTATCTTTAAACTCGTCTTTTATTTCCTGTTTAGTCATCTTTAGCTGTTCGTTGTGCTGCCATATTTGATAAGGGATATCGATGGCAACCACGATGAGCAACGAGCAACATATCAATAAAACAAAACCCGATAGAATATCGAGAGCATGAAACAGGTTCTGTGGATAGATTTCGACACTAAGCTGGAAAAAGTCCTCTAGATTGGACTGCATTAGGTAGAAAGCAACACCTGCTACAAGGGCAACTTTTAAAATCGATTTGATCAGCTCAACCAGGCTCTGCTTGCCAAGCATTCGCTGCAAACCGCTGATAGGATTCATTTTGGATAATTTCGGCCTGGCCGCTTCGGCAGAAAAACTCACCCCACCAAGTCCGGCAGCCCCCACCAGCGCAGCTACAAATAAAAAAGCCAGCACTAACACCAACGGCAAAGCAACATGCCACACCGAGGCGGAGATAACCGCAAACAATTTATTGAGATCGAAGACTTCCTCTCGGCTCAAGGAGAACATCTTCATCATCACCTCGGCCAACCCATTACCGAGAATTTCGCCAAACCACATAAGACCAACAGCACCAGCCACTAGCACAGCTACTGAAGCTAATTCTCTTGAGCGCGGTACTTGCCCCTTTTCCCGCGCCTGCTGAAGCCTTCGGGGCGTGGCGTCTTCGGTACGTTCCTGACCGTCAGATTCAGACATATCAGCAATCCACCCTAATTAAACTGCATATCTGGCCAAACCCGATATCCCAGTGATATTCGTACTGCGGCAACATGGCCGCGACCAAAAACCAGCTGATCACCAAACCAAGTAACAAGGCGAACGAGAAGCCCAGCGAGAAAATATTCAGCTGCGGGGCGGCACGGGTCATCACACCGAACGACAGGTTGACGGTCAGCAGGGCAATGATCCCCGCCAGCGCCATATTCAACCCCGCTTTGAACATATGACCAAACCAGCCTGCAAGCTGGTAATAGTCGACAGGGCGTAGCATTGACTCGCCTATCGGCAAGGTCTTGAAGCTTAGCACCACCATATTCAGCATGGTCAAGTGACCATCAGTAGCCAGAAATAGCATAACGGCCAGAAACATATAAAACTGGCCCAATACCGGTGTATTCTGGCCATTGGCAGGGTCAACCATTGATGCGAAACCAAGGCTCGACTGCATACCCAGAATCTGTCCGAGCAATACAAAGGTCTGAGTGACAAACTGGGTTACCAATCCCATAGAGATACCAATTATCATCTGCTGGGCTGTTATCAAAAAACCGGCCACGGACAACAGTTCGATATCGCTAGGAACCTTTGGAAGTGCAGGCATTACGGCAAAGGTAATCGTCACGGCAAGATAGAGGCGTATTTTGGGTGAGACAAAACGGGCACCAAAAAAAGTCATTACCATCATCATGGCCGAGATCCGTGTCAGCGGCCAAAAATAATTAGCAATCCAATCGAGTAGCAGTGCTGATGGATAGGACATCGGTTTACTCACCCACCATAGTCAATTCAGCCATCTATTAATTCAACCATCCGCTAATACAGCAACTGCGGGATCTGATCGATAATGCGAAAGAAATAATCCATCAGCATCTGGGTCATCATATGGCCGAAAAACATCAACGCCAGCAACGTAACAATCAGGCGAGGCAGAAAGCTCAAGGTCTGTTCGTTAATGGAAGTCGCGGCCTGAAACACAGCGACCACCAGACCAATCAACAAGCCCGGTACGACAATCGCGCAGACCATCAACAGGACCATATATAACGCGTCCTGGAAAATCTCGACAAAAGCTTCAGGTGTCATTCGCTATAGTCTCCTGTACTCAGGTACCGAAACTGCCGGCCAGCGTCGACAAAATCAGGTTCCAACCATCAACCAACACAAACAGCATTAACTTGAATGGCAGGGATACAATCATTGGCGACAGCATCATCATACCCATCGCCATCAACACTGAGGCAACCACCAAATCAATGATGAGAAATGGCAGGAATAACATAAAGCCAATTTGAAAGGCCGTTTTGAGCTCCGAGGTTATAAAGGCCGGGATCAATACGGTGATCGGCACATCCTGCGGGTCGGTCGCTTCCGAGCCTGACATATTGACGAAACTTTCCAGATCCTTAACTCGGGTCTGTTTAAGCATAAACTGACGGATCGGGATCTGGGCGGCAGACAACGCCTCGGGAGCGGTAATTTGTTCGTTGATATAAGGCTGCAGAGCAGTGGTATTTATCTTATCAAGCACGGGAGACATGATGAAGAATGTCAAAAACATGGCAATACCGATGATCACCTGATTCGACGGTGTCTGCTGCAGGCCCATTGCCTGTCTGAGAATAGACATCACTACCACGATGCGGGTAAAGGATGTCATCAAGATGACTATCGCCGGCAGGAAGCCCAATGCCGTCATCAGGGCAAGGATCTGCAACGTCACCGAATAGTCTTCACTACCATCTGGATTAACCGTAACAGAGAATGCCGGGATCCCGCCACCGTTTCCCGTTGTCATCAACTGGGTCGTGCCGCCTTCCTTCTGCATTTCGCTCACGGTCACACTGCTACCAGCCGCAGAAGATAGCCCATCCGCTGTTTCGGCCAAGGCCGGCAATGCCAGCAAAAAGCTAAAAGCCGCCAAAACGGCGGCAATAAGATTATTTCTTATCATTCTTTTTCAGTAACTTCGTCAGTTGGCCGGCAAACTCACCGCCACTTTGAACCTCGTTCATTGACAGGGGGTGTTCCAGCTTGCTCAGTAAAGAGATATTTTGTTGCGTCACACCAACCAGCATTTGCTCTTCGCCAACCTGCAACAGAACAATTCGCTCACGCTGTCCCACGGGCAATTGACGCAAAATTTTAAGTGTTCCGTCGGCCCCCTGGATACCAGGCAGCTTCATTCTTTTGACCAGCCAGGCGAGAAACAGAATTAATACAACCACTAGCATCAGCGCAGCCAGTGTCGTGGCAATATTCATCTCTGCAGGCGCTGCGAATACTGGCGCGCTGACTGTTGCCAACACTGCACTGCCAGCAAACTTAATCGTCCGGAAAAACGTCATACTCAACCCTAGCGCAGCTTCTTGATGCGTTCAGTCTGGCTGATCACATCTGTCAGACGAATACCGAACTTATCATTGACCACAACCACTTCTCCATGAGCAATCAGTGTACCATTGACCATCACATCCAATGACTCACCAGCAACACGATCGAGTTCAACAACTGAACCCTGGTTTAGCTGCAACAAGTTACGGATACTAATTTGAGTTCGCCCAACTTCCATCGAAATCGTGACGGGGATATCCATAATCGAATCAAGCTTACGACGCTCGTCGTCGCTGATCGGTTTACTATCATCCGTCAACTCTTCCAACGGCGCTGGCTGAGCAATATCGTCAATCGCTTGTTCTGCAAGTGCAGCAGCCCAATCATCGGCAATTTGTTGATCATTTTGAGACATAACTTACACCTGTTATTAATCGTCTGGATTTTCGCTGTTGATATTAAGCAGCGCAGAACCTAATTCATCACGGTCTAGAAAGGCCAAATCAGTCTTCACCATATCCGGCCGCTTGAGTTTTTCAGTGACTTTAAGGGCTATATTATCGCCAGATTTACCCATTTTGGCGCGGTAGGATGGCAAGTCTTCAACAAATACCGTCGCCGCTTCTGGCATATCAATCGGGATTACATCTCCCGGCCGAAGCTCCATCAAGTCACGCAGTGAAAGATCGACATCCATGAGCTTGGCACGGATGTTAACCGGCACATCCATGATCTCGTCTCGCAGCGCTTTGCTCCAGCGCACATCGGTGTCCATCTTGTCACTCTGAACACCGGCATCCAGCAGCTCGCGGATGGGTTCAACCATCGAGTACGGCATCACGACATGGAAGTCGCCCCCCCCGCCATCCACTTCGATATGGAAGGAGCTGACAATGATAACTTCCGTCGGGCTAACAATATTGGCCATAGTCGGGTTAACTTCCGAGTCCAAGTATTCGAACTCAACACCCATTACCGGTGACCATGCCTCACGATAATCTTCAAACACCAGCTTCAGCAGCATCTGAACAATCCGACGCTCGGTAGGGGTAAACTCACGTCCTTCAATCTTGGCGTGGAAACGCCCGTCACCACCAAAGAAATTTTCTACCAGAATGAAAACCAACCGGGCCTCCATGGTGATCAGAGCCGTCCCTTTCAAAGGACGAAAACGCACCATATTCAGACTGGTCGGTACATACAACGTATTTTGGTACTCCCCGAACTTGATCATCTGAACACCGTTAATCGACACCTCCGCAGTTTTTCGCAGCATGTTAAACAAGCTGATCCGCATATGGCGCGCAAAGCGTTCATTGATCAATTCCAGCGTGGGCATTCGCCCACGTACGATCCGGTCTTGTGATGAAAAATCAAACGAGTGGACACCGGCACCGTCATCCTTCCCGCTATCCTCATCATCTTCCACGTCATCGACACCGTGTAAGAGGGCATCAATTTCGTCCTGAGTTAGTAAGTCACTCACATTAAACCTATTGCATTACAAAACCAGTAAAGAGTACTCGCTCGACAACCTGGCCGCCGGAGACCTTTACCATGGCATTCTGGACTGAAGATAAGGCCTGCTGACGCAGATCCGCTCGACCATTAGGGGTTCGAAGCTGTTCTACTGTTGCTGCACCGAAAGACTGTAGCAACGTACTTTCAATCAGCGGAATATGTTGACTGGCCGTTGATTCATTACTGTCACCACGCACCATCAACTGCACTTTCACCTGTACGAGACGATCTCGTTTGTCACCCGTTACATTAAAGATAAACGGTTGTGGCAGGATCACATAGTATGCCGGTTCGACCGTCGTCGGCAGTGCCTGGGAAGCGGCTTCGGCAACTTCGGCTTCCGGGGCGTCATCACCCATAAAGAAAAACCACGCGCCGGCACCACCACCGAGCAGCAGTACAACCACTGCAATAATGATTATTAGTTTTTTCTTTCCGCCGGAATTTTCTTCGCCTTCAGCCATAGTGCCTATAATCCTTTCTCATGATCGACCGTCACTTGGAGGTCATTGTTTGGTGGTTATTGTTATTATGCATAATAATCAACGCGATCAGATGGCTGACTCACGTACATATCGACGGGCTCAGAGCCTCCCGACTCCGCTTGCTGGTGACGAGAGTCACCATTGCCCGGCTGACCACCGCTATTATTTTGCTGGCCAGCGTTTGTCTGATTTTGTTGCTGGTTCTGCTGTCCGGCAAACTGCTGTCTTGAGCTATCTTGCTGCACCGAGGTTTGGGCGAGCTGTAGACCTTGCTGATTCAGAAGCTCCCTTAGCCGCGGCATTGCCTGCTCAACCAGATCACGTGTTTGCTGGTTACCCACAGTAAACTGAACCGACGCCTGGTCTTGGTTCAGCGATAATTTAATTTGCAACTTGCCCAACTCAGGCGGATCCAGGCGGATATCGACATGCTTAAGGTTTTTCGACATCATCACCTGCACACGCTCGGCAAGTTCATCGCCAGCCTGTTCTTTACTCAGCTGCAACGGGCTTTGTGCCAGCGCGGCTTCTGCCCGTGCCTGAGCGTTAGCTTGCCCCTGCAGTGTCGTCGGACCTGCCAGCGAATGTGTCAGCTCGGCTGACTTGCCATCGCTACCACTCTCATTCGCGCCAAGCTCCATCGCTGTTACCAATGCGCCAGCTGCAACCCCTGCGGCAGCGCCAGCTGCACCACTAAGTTGGGCTTCAGACGATCCGGTAGTCGCAGACATCAGGGCCGGATTGCCAAAATTCAGAGCCGTCCCCTGCTCTGCCTCAGAAGAAAGCAAAGGCTGACTATTCGCGGCGGTGAATGTCGCGGCGGTAGCTGCAGCATTCGATGTTAGCGCATTGCTTGGTTTGTTCTTGCTATCCAACAGTTCGGGAGAAGCTTGTTGTTCCTTCGTCAACTCCGCGGTTCTTGGATTTGCCGATTGTAGCAGATCAGCCGACGTTTGAGGTGTCGGCTGGACACTTTTAACCTCGGTCCCTGCTGCCGGCACAGCAACTCCCAAGCCAAGCGCCGTCATCGCCCCTTCACCCGTCACATCGGCGTCTCTATCAGAGTCCATCTCTCCCTGTTCTGAGACGTCGGAGCTGACTTGATCAGTCGCTTGGCCTTCTACCGTTTTGAGACCCGAGACGGCAAAAACCTTGGCCAGTTCTTCTTGACTTATACCCGCAACGGACGCTTTCTTCTGCGCCATGCTGTCAGTTTCGACTATATTGTCAGGGCTGTGCCCTTGATGAACGCCAGCTCCT
>Ga0209272_10002050_pt1 | contig 11731 bp, 9 predicted proteins | sample tdDd002_FD_187125 | JGI IMG/M metagenome (GOLD analysis project Ga0209272, IMG submission 187125) | Marine sediment microbial communities from the Atlantic coast under amendment with organic carbon and nitrate - tdDd00.2 (SPAdes)... | ecosystem: Environmental > Aquatic > Marine > Coastal >... | reverse complement strand
ACTTCTGCTTCGTCTACACCTAGCTGTTCAACAATGATTTTCTTTACGCGTTCTTCGATGTTGCTCATTTTTCTTTTCCTTTACAGATTTCGCCTAATGCGATGATTCCGTAGTTTATTCGAACTATGGAAAGTTGCAAGGGGGTCCTTGCTGGTCAAACCACAAAATTAGCGAATTTAACCGAATTTCAATACATTTTTGACTTAAATCATGCACAAATCTTGTGCACGACCATCACAACTTAATGACAGTTAACAGCAACTATAGGCTATTTTTCATAAAGTAAAATAGCTTATTTTGCACGAACTGTGCATTAAACCATGTACATGCCGCCATTTACATGCAAAGTTTCACCAGTAATGTAAGCTGCCTCAGGTGAAGCTAGGAATACTACTGCTGATGCAATTTCACGTGGGTCACCTAGACGACCTGCAGGCACGTTCGATAACGTTGCTGCACGTTGGTCATCATTTAGCGCCTTAGTCATGTCAGTTTCGATGAAACCAGGAGCGACTGTATTAACCGTAACACCACGAGAAGCGACTTCACGAGCCATTGATTTAGTGAAACCAATTACGCCTGCTTTCGCTGCTGCGTAGTTCGTTTGACCAGCGTTACCCATAGTACCAACAACAGAACCTACGTTGATGATGCGACCAGCGCGTTTTTTCATCATGCCACGTAGAACCGCCTTAGACATGCGGTAAATTGGCGTTAGGTTCGTATTGATGATGTCGTTCCACTCGTCATCTTTCATACGCATTAGTAGGTTATCGCGAGTGATACCTGCGTTGTTAACTAGAATATCGATTACACCGAACTCATCATTAATGGTTTTTAGTGTTGCTTCGATAGACTCAACGTCAGTCACGTTAAGTGCTAGGCCTTTACCGTTTTCACCCAGGTATTCGCTGATCGCTGCTGCGCCACCTTCAGAAGTCGCAGTACCAATTACTGTTGCACCGCGTTCAACAAGAAGCTCAGCAATCGCACGACCAATGCCACGGCTTGCGCCTGTCACTAGAGCGATCTTACCTTCTAGATTCATCATGTTGTGTTTTCCTTTTCTTATCGTGAACGAATTACTTAGCAGCTTCTAGCGACGCTACGTCGTTAACAGCTGCTGCGCTTAGTGTTTTCACGATACGTTTAGTCAGACCTGTCAGTACTTTGCCAGGACCAAGCTCAAGAAGATTTTCTACGCCTTGCTCGCTCATTAGCTGCACGCTTTCAGTCCAACGAACTGGGCTATGTAGCTGACGAACAAGTGCGTCTTTGATTTTTGCAGGATCCGTTTCTGCTGCCACATCAACGTTGTTGATAACTGGAAGTTGTGGTGCGTTGAATTCAATAGACTCTAGCGCAACCGCTAGTTTCTCTGCTGCTGGTTTCATTAGTGCACAGTGTGAAGGCACTGAAACAGGAAGAGGAAGTGCACGTTTTGCACCCGCCTCTTTACACAGTGCGCCCGCGCGCTCTACTGCGTCTTTGCTACCTGCAATAACAACTTGACCAGGCGAGTTGAAGTTCACTGGAGAAGCCACGTCACCTTGCGCTGCTTCTTCACAAGCTTTTGCAATCGCTTCGTCATCTAGACCGATGATCGCGTACATTGCACCAGTACCTGCTGGTACTGCTTCTTGCATAAGTTGACCACGTAGCTCAACCAGTTTAATTGCTTCTTTAAAGTCAATCACGCCAGCACATACTAGTGCTGAGTACTCACCTAGGCTGTGACCCGCTAGGTTTGCTGGTTGCTCAAGACCAAGCTCTTGCCATACGCGCCAGATAGCAACAGATGAAGCTAGCAATGCAGGCTGTGTACGGAAAGTTTGGTTTAGATCTTCTGCAGGTCCATTTTGAACAAGCGCCCATAGGTCGTAACCTAGTGCGTCAGATGCTTCTGCAAATGTTTGTTTTACTACGTCATATTGTTCGCCTAGATCAGCAAGCATACCTACAGCTTGTGAACCCTGGCCTGGAAATACGATAGCAAACTTGCTCATGTTGTTTTCCTTTAAGCAAAGTAAAAAGAAATAAGATGCACGGTAGCGCATCTTAAATTTTGAATTCTTATGAAACTTAGAATTTCACCAGAGCCGAGCCCCAAGTGAATCCGCCGCCAAACGCTTCAAGAAGTAAAGTTTGACCGCGTTTAATTCGACCATCACGTACCGCTTCATCCAATGCTGTTGGCACAGTTGCAGCTGATGTGTTGCCGTGCTTATCAAGTGTAATCACGACTTGGTCTAGTGACATCGAAAGCTTCTTCGCTGTCGCTGAAATAATGCGGTAGTTCGCTTGGTGCGGCACTAGCCAGTCTAGTTCAGACTTGTGCATGTCGTTCGCTTCAAGTGTGTCTTTCACTAGCTTAGATAGCTGAGTTACTGCCACTTTGAATACTTCGTTACCCGCCATGTGCAGCCATTTGTCAGCATCTTTGCCACGTTCTGGCACAGGCAGACTCAACAGATCACCAAATTGACCGTCTGAGTATACGTGTGTAGAGATAATACCCGGCTCTTCGCTCGCGCCAACCACTACCGCTCCTGCCGCATCACCAAATAAGATGATGGTTGAACGATCCGTTGGATCACACGTTTTCGATAATGCGTCTGCACCAATCACGAGTACGTTTTTACACATACCTGATTTGATGTGTTGATCAGCAACAGATAAGGCGTATACAAAGCCTGAACAAGCAGCGGCCAAGTCAAATGCTGGACAACCTTTAATGCCAAGCTTTCCCTGCACCTGACACGCAGATGAAGGGAAAGTATGGCTACTGCTAGTAGTAGCAACGATAATTAGGTCGATATCATTTTTATCAATGCCGGCCATATCGATAGCGTTTTCAGCTGCGTAGAATGCCATGTCTGCAACAGTTTCATTTTCTGCTGCAATTCGACGCTCTTTAATACCCGTGCGAGCTACGATCCACTCATCACTTGTATCTACCATTTTCTCTAGGTCTGCGTTAGTACGCACCTGAGATGGCAGGTAGCTGCCAGTACCTAATATTTTGCTATGCATGAAGACTAATAATGCCTCTCGAGTAAAACCGCTTCCAAACGATCGCTAATACGGCTTGGTACTTGTCGTTTGACCTCGTGTACTGCCTCGCCAAGTGCATTGACAATCGCAGATACATCCGCACTTCCATGGCTTTTTATGACAATGCCGCGCAATCCTAGCAAACTTGCGCCGTTATACTGGTCGGGGTTCAGTGTTTTTAGTTCATTAAATAGCCGAGAAAACAACTTTCTAGCAATCCATCCCTTTATCGTTGATGCCATCATGCTGGTTTTAAGTTTTTCGATAAAGAGTTGTGCTGTTCCCTCGCTGGCTTTTAAGCATACGTTACCGACAAAGCCATCACAAACAATGACATCGGCTACGTCATGCAAAATTTGATTACCTTCAATATAACCCACAAAATTAATTGCGTCGGTTTGAGAAAGCATTTCTGCACAGCGCTTGACCAAATCGTTTCCTTTGATTTCTTCAGCGCCAATATTCAGTACAGCCACACGAGGTGGATGACCGAGGTGCTCCTCTGCTAATGCACTGCCCATCACTGCAAACTGGAACAAACTGTCGGCATCGCACGACACATTCGCACCAAGATCTAACATCCAGGTACGCTTGCCGCTGATAGTTGGTAATGCGGAAACTAAAGCAGGACGCTCAATACCAGGAAGCAGTTTAAGAATGAAACGTGAGAGCGCCATAAGCGCACCGGTGTTACCACCACTCACACATGCGTCTGCTTCGCTTTCAGAAACAAGGTCGATGGCCATACGCATAGAGCTGTTTTGGCTATTGCGTAATGCTAAAGATGGCTTTTCTGAGTTTGATATCACTTTCTCGCTATGAAGAATGCTCAAACGAGAACTGGTAGAGGCACCTAGTTGAGATAATTGAGACGTGATCAGAGATTGATCACCTATAAGAATCACTTTTAGCTCTGGGAAATGAGACAGTGCCTGCACGGCGGCAGGCACTGTTACGCGTGGACCGAAATCCCCGCCCATTGCATCAAGTGCAACGGTAATACTTTGCAAAGGTTCAACCTTACTTGTTGATAACCTTTTGACCACGGTAGTAACCTTCAGCAGTTACGTTGTGGCGTAGGTGAGTTTCACCAGAAGTCGCGTCTACAGATAGTGCAGCTGTAGTTAGCGCATCGTGTGAACGACGCATACCGCGCTTAGAACGAGTTTTACGGTTTTTCTGTACGGCCATTGACCCTACTCCTATACTATTGGGTTAAAAACCTAAAGAAGAAGCGGCTACCACACCAGTTACTTTTTCAGATTTTTCAAAACGTCGAATGGATTCGGTTTTTCTTCCTCAATTTCTTCAGGAATCTCACCAAAAACCATGTTATTTGAATCAACGCTACAATCCGCTTCATCGTGCATTGCGATTTGAGGTAATGTTAAGATGAACTCGTCTTCAACTAGTTGTATAAGGTCTAATTCACCGTACTCATTTAGATCTACCAAATCATAAATTTCTGGTGCTTCCTCTTCCGTCTTCTCACCGTAGTAAGGAGTGTAAAGGAATTCAACTTCACACAAATGTGTGAATACCTCATTACAACGCTGACACTCTAAATCGACTTCGATGTTAGCTTTACCAGAGATAACAACAAGTCGCTGTTCATCAATATCAAATGACAATGAGACTTCTGCGTCGCGTTTTACGCCTTCAGTTGTTTCCGCTAAGCGCTTGAAAAGACTAGCTTGGATGATGCCATCGTAATCTAATCGTTTCTGTGCGGACTTCGCCGGATCAACCGTTCGCGGTATTTTTACCTTTTGCATAGGGCGCGAATATTATCTTCCAAATCAAAATTAGTCAAAGAAAAAGGAAAAAAAGTTGTACTTTTTTACGCTTATCATACAGAGCATTAGCCAGAATCGATTTTGATCGATTATCCTAGTGAAAATGCTTGTGCGAATTGTAATTCAAAATGAAAAATTACCAACTGGTTTTAGCCTCAACCTCTCCTTTTCGTAAACAACTGCTGGAAAAACTAGCAGTACCTTTTACTTGCTTATCACCAGACTGTGACGAGACGCCTTTACCCAATGAAACCCCTTTAGATCTCGTTCAAAGGCTCGCGATTGGAAAAGCGACGTCTTGCCACACAACTCAGGACAGTTTGGTCGTTGGCAGTGACCAAGTTTGTGTTATCGACGGTGAAATTGTGGGTAAGCCGCTAAGCCGAGAAAACGCAATCAGACAGCTATTAGCTCAAAGCGGTAAAACCATCACTTTTTATACCGGGCTTGCAGTACATAACACCGCTACGAATCATACTGAAGTCGGCTTCGATACCTTTGAAGTACATTTTAGAGATTTGGCTCGCGAGCAAATCGAGCGTTACGTTGACAGAGAAGAACCGTTTTACTGCGCTGGCAGTTTTAAAAGCGAGGGTATGGGGATTTGTCTGTTTAAGAATTTAGTCGGCAAAGATCCGAATACGCTAGTCGGCCTGCCACTGATTGATTTGATCGATATGCTGCAAAAACAAGGGTTAGAGGTTTTATAGGGAATACAGAAGACTCCAAAGGGCTTATATGGACGGTTTAAGCAGTAACATCAAGCTAATGACTTTGCATCTCAACCAGAGATTCCCGACATCGCTCCTTCGTCGCTTTCGGGAATGACGCCGTATAACCTCATCCATCAAAAAGTAAGTCATAACCCACTTAAATTCAGAATTCACTGCACGTCATCCTCAAGAGTGAGGAACGAGCGAGTTGGGGATCTCTTTCAACGGTACTACTGAGCACAAAGTTCTCATAACTCAACAGACAAAGCTGCCGCTATTCCCTAAGAAGCTTTCTACGATCAAAAAAGCCGATGTATTAACATCGGCTTTTACATAGCTTTTTGCGACCCCGAAGGGTGTAGATACTCTTGCCTCTACTTTTTACGCAAACCCGCTAAGACTTTCTCTAATTTCGCTTCCATCGGCGCGTTGATCTCCATCCACTCATCATTCGATGGGTGCTGGAACTTGATGTTCGCCGCATGAAGGAACAAACGATCCAAGCCAACTTGCCCAGTATAAGCATCAAAGCGGCGGTCACCGTAACGATCATCCCATGCAATTGGGTGCCCTGTATATTGGGTATGCACACGAATCTGGTGAGTACGACCAGTAATCGGGCTTGCTTGGATTAGCGTTGCTTGGTCGAACTTTTCCAAAATCTTGAAGCGTGTTTCTGACGGTTTACCATTTGGGTTCACTCGAACAATACTGTTCACTTCGTTTTTTAGCAGTGGTGCATTAACAACCTTACAGCTTGCTTTCCACTCCCCCATGACAAGTGCAAAGTAGAACTTCTTCACCGTCTTTTCACGGAACTGTGCTTGTAAGTGGCGTAGTGCCGAACGCTTTTTCGCGACAAGCAATATACCGGAAGTGTCACGGTCGATACGGTGAACTAACTCAAGGAAGCGAGCTTGTGGGCGCAAAGCACGAAGCGCTTCAATCGCGCCAAACTTCAAACCACTACCACCATGAACTGCGGTTCCAGAAGGCTTATTAAGAATCAGCATATGATCATCTTCAAAAATGATCTTATCTTCTAACTCTGCCACTTTGTTTAGCTTGGTACTTGGTGCAACGTCATCTTCTTTCTTTTCTACCGTAACTGGAGGAATACGAACAAGATCGCCTGCTTTTAGTTTGTACTCGGCTTTAATGCGCTTTTTATTTACGCGTACTTCGCCCTTGCGCACAATTCGATAAATCATGCTCTTTGGGATGTCTTTTAATTGGTTACGCAAGAAATTATCAATGCGTTGACCCGCCATATCTTCGTCGATATCGACGAACTGGACTTGTGTTCTTATTTCGCTCATGCGCGGTATTGTAAACCCAAATCTGTACGACTTCACATTATTCTTGCCACAAAAGAAATACTTGTCGCCATAAATAGTACTAAAACACGCCAACCTTTTGTTTCAATTATCAAAACTCTTGGCCAACTTCTCAATCTGCTTTGCCTCTTTTTCAATTTTCTAGACTCAACTGCTTATGAAACAGCCAGTTATAAATTACAAAACTTGAATTTAGCGCCAAATTTTCCAACGTTTGCGTGAAAGCAGATTGCTGATATCCACCTGCACTGCTATAGTTCACAGCTGCTAAGGAAGGTTTGGTTACATTTTGTTCATTACCAATCATTTATCCCCAAGCAATGTGAGTAGATTGTTGAAGCTCAGGTGCTGCATTGGCGTAAGACATGCTGAATTCAACACACTTGTTACTCTACTCCTCGCATATTCACGTTGAGTATCTACCGCACCATATAGCGGGTCACAAGCCTGCGTTTCCAACGAAACCTAAGCTAGACTTGTGATGACTGAAGTGCCCAAGAGCATCCCCTTCCAGCCGGGAGGCTGCAAAATATAGCCATGGGATCAGGCACCGTGAAAGAGCGAAAAAACAGTGACAAGTTGACTAGAAAGACAAAAGAAAAGACAACGAGAAATTTTCAATGAAAAGAATGTTAATTAACGCAACTCAAAAAGAAGAGTTGCGTGTCGCTCTGGTTGATGGCCAGCGACTTTTCGATCTTGATATCGAGAGTCCAGGTCATGAGTCCAAAAAAGCGAATATCTACAAAGGACGTATCACACGTATTGAACCAAGCTTAGAAGCCGCATTTGTTGATTACGGTGCTGAGCGTCATGGTTTCCTTCCTCTTAAAGAAATTGCCCGCGAATATTTCCCTGAAGGTTACACTTACCAAGGCCGACCAAGCATTAAAGAAGTGCTGACCGAAGGCCAAGAAGTAATCGTACAAGTGGAAAAAGAAGAGCGTGGTAGTAAAGGTGCAGCCCTGACTACTTTCATCTCTTTAGCTGGTAGTTATCTAGTTCTGATGCCTAACAACCCTCGAGCTGGCGGTATTTCTCGCCGAATCGAAGGTGATGAGCGTACGCAACTAAAAGCTGCATTGAGTACTCTTGAACTACCGCAAGGTATGGGTTTAATTGTTCGCACAGCTGGCGTTGGTAAGAGTGCTGAAGAACTAGAGTGGGATTTAAACGTACTCCTAAATCATTGGGGAGCGATCAAAGGTGCTGCAGATTCTAACCCTGCTCCATTCTTAATCCACCAAGAAAGTAACGTTATTGTTCGTGCAATCCGTGACTACCTACGTCGTGATATCGGTGAAATCCTGATCGATAGCAACACTATCTACGAACGTGCGAAAGAGCATATTCAGTTAGTGCGTCCAGATTTCATCAACCGTGTGAAGAAATATGATGGCGAAGTTCCACTGTTCAGCCACTACCAAATCGAAAGCCAAATTGAATCAGCTTTCCAACGTGAAGTGCGCTTACCGTCTGGTGGTTCTATCGTTATCGACCCAACAGAAGCACTGACTTCTATCGATATTAACTCTGCTCGTGCAACAAAGGGTGGTGATATCGAAGAAACAGCACTTAACACTAACCTTGAAGCTGCTGATGAAATTGCTCGTCAGTTGCGACTGCGTGACCTTGGTGGTCTGGTAGTTATCGACTTTATCGATATGACACCTGTACGCCACCAGCGTGAAGTTGAAAACCGTCTACGTGAAGCCGTTCGTCTAGATCGCGCTCGCGTTCAAATTGGTCGCATTTCTCGCTTCGGTCTATTGGAGATGTCTCGTCAACGTTTGAGCCCATCTCTAGCAGAAGCAAGCCACCACATCTGTCCTCGCTGTACAGGTACTGGTGTTGTTCGTGACAACGAGTCTCTAGCGCTTTCTGTACTTCGTCTAATCGAAGAAGAGGCGTTAAAAGACAATACAGCTCAAGTGCTGGCAGTTGTCCCTGTTCCAATCGCATCATACCTTCTAAACGAAAAGCGTCGCTCTGTGAACCACATTGAGCGTACACAAGAAGTGAAGATCACGGTTGTTCCTAACTCAGAGATGGAAACACCGCACTTTGAAGTGATTCGTGTTCGTGAAGGCGAAGAGTTCGACCTGCTTTCTTACCTACTTCCAAAGAAACTGGAAGCAATGAAAGAAGCAGAAGGCAAAGAAGTACCAGAGACTGAATTAAAGCCTAAGAAGATCGAAGAACCTGTACTAAAAGGCTTTGCTTCTTCAACTCAATCAGCTCCAACGCCAGCAGCGAAACCTGCTGCTGCGGCTGCCGCGCCTAAGAAGAAAGACTTAGAGCAAGAAGAAAAACCTGGTTTGTTTAGTCGTTTGTTCAAAGCATTAAGCAGCTTCCTATTTGGTTCTAACGAAGAAAAAGAAGAACCTAAGCAAGAAGAAACTAAGCCTGCACGCGACAACAAACGTAACAACCGACGTGATCGTAACGACCGTCGCCGTAACCCACGTGACAACAGAGATAACCGCGATAACAAACGTCGTCGCAAGCCACGTGATGAGCAGGCAACAGAGCAAAACGAAACACAGCAGCCTAATAAACAGCAAAACCGTAACCAAAAACGCAAACCAAAAGCTCAGCAAGCAGATAAAGCTCAAGAGCAGAAAGCAAACGCTAAGGTAGCGGAAAAAGGTCTACAGCTTGCGGCTGAAGCTCGTACTGGCTCTGAAGCGAAACCTGAAGAGAGCAAAGCGAAGTCAAATGCGAAAGCAGAAAAAGTTAAAGAGCGCCGTCAACGTCGCAAACTTAACAAATCTGTACGCGTTAAAGATCAGCAAGCTTCAGAACAGGTAGCTGAGGCTCCAGTAAAAGCGATTGAAACTCCTGTAGAGAAGCCAGTAGAAGCAGTGGCTGAGACTCAACAGGACAAAGATAACAAAGCAGAATCAAAACAACGTCGTAACCGTCGTTCACCGCGTCACCTACGTGCAAGCGGTCAACGTCGTCGTCGTGGTCGCGATCGTCGCCCTAACCCATTCCGCCTACGTAAAGGTGGTGTAGCATCTCCTGAGATGGCAATGGGCAAAGTGATGCCACGCTACATTCCAAAACCAGCGCCTAAGAAGGAAGAGCGAGTGAAGGAAGAAGCAGCGGTAGTAGCGACAGCAGTACCTGCAATCCAAGGTGGTTTTGCTTGCCCTGAAATGGCGATGGGTAAAGTGATCATTCGCCGTGAACAACCTGCAGTCGTTGAAACGCCAGTGGTTGAACCAAAAGTTCAACAACCTGTAGAAACGAAAGTAGAAGCTCCAGTTGTAGAAGCACCGGTTGTAGAAGCACCTATTGCAGCAGCACCTATTGCAGCAGCACCAGTGGCTGAACCAGCAGTGGTAGAGCAAGCTGAAACCACCACAGAAGCAGCTCAAGAGCCAGTAGTTGAAGTGGTAGAAGACACTGTAGAGCAAGTTGCAGTAGAAGCACCAATCGCTGCACTAGCTCCTAAAGCTGAAGTTATCAAAGTAGCAGCTAAGCCACGCGCTAGTGCTCCGATGACTAAAGCACCAGGTCCTCAAGAGCTTCGCGAGATTACTGTTTCAGCAGCACCGTTTAAAGCTGAGCGCTACGCACCAAAAGGTGCAGGTAGCCAAGTAGCGACTAACCGTGCATCTTCAGGAATGACCAAGCCTAACTTTAACTAAGTTTTAGCTTGTCATCGCATTAAGCGAAATAAGAAGCAAAAGGCTGCCAATTGGCAGCCTTTTTTGTTGAAGTAAGTGTTAACTCTAATTAGCCATATTAATATCAATGACGGATCACATTTGTGCGTCAATATCCCCTTCATTCTTGAACTTAATCACACTTTTCGGTAGCATTCGCCGACTCAAGTTTTCGACACCATTCTGATGCTGCTCTTTTTTACTACGGTTTGCGCTGATACGAAGTAACATCTTCGACCACCAGTGCTTGTGCAAATACGAATATGTGTCGAGAGAAATTCATCGCCAAGAGAACTCAATACAAAACATGTTCGAATTCCCTCAATTTTCTAAGCACTCCGTAAAAAACGACGTGCTATCAGGCCTAACTGTTGCATTAGCACTGGTCCCTGAAGCCGTTGCATTTGCATTCGTTGCCGGTGTTGACCCTATGGTTGGCCTGTACGCAGCCTTTATTGTTGGCCTTATCACCTCTATCTTTGGTGGTCGCCCAGGTATGATTTCTGGTGCAACAGGCGCAATGGCCGTTGTTATGGTATCGCTGGTCGCGACTCACGGCGTTCAATACCTATTTGCTGCTATTATGCTGGCGGGTATTCTTCAGATCGCAGCTGGTCTATTCAAGCTAGGTAAATTCATCCGAATCGTACCTCACCCGGTAATGATTGGTTTCGTAAACGGTCTTGCTATTGTTATCTTCTTAGCACAATTGGGCCAGTTTAAAGCACCAGACATCAACGGCATGCTGACTTGGCTACCACAAGACCAAATGCTGCTAATGCTGGGGCTCGTTGCGCTAACAATGGCGATCATTCACTTCCTACCAAAGCTCACAACTGCGGTACCGTCTTCTCTAGTAGCAATCGTGACGGTGACGGCTCTTGTGGTTGGCTTGGATCTAGAAACGCGTACAGTTGTTGACTTCCTGCGTACTATGTCTGGTGACGAAGCAGCGACTTTGGCGGGCTCTCTTCCGACCTTCTCTATTCCAGCTGTACCTTTCACTCTTGAAACACTTCAAATCATCTTACCTTACGCAATCATTCTTGCGGCTATCGGCCTGATTGAGTCTCTACTGACGCTAACGGTGCTAGATGAAATGACCAACACACGTGGTCAATCTAACCGTGAATGTATTGGTCAAGGTATGGCGAACA
>Ga0209272_10002049_pt1 | contig 11736 bp, 8 predicted proteins | sample tdDd002_FD_187125 | JGI IMG/M metagenome (GOLD analysis project Ga0209272, IMG submission 187125) | Marine sediment microbial communities from the Atlantic coast under amendment with organic carbon and nitrate - tdDd00.2 (SPAdes)... | ecosystem: Environmental > Aquatic > Marine > Coastal >... | reverse complement strand
TTGTATCAATTTGGTGAAGTTTCGAAACTAAGACAACGCTACCGTGAAAGGTTAGCTAACTTATTATGATGTGTGTTGCCTATAATTATCCTATTTTGGGGGTGTTATATGACTCTCTTTTGGCGCGGGTGCTGGGTTGTCGGCATTGTGATACTGATTGTCAGCTGTGCCGATACCCGTCACGAAAGGCTGGCTGATTTGGGGTTTACCCGAAATTACCTCGATGGTTATCAAGATGGCTGTAGTAGCCGGAAAGAGGAGGCTCTGACTTATCACGATGGTTTTCGTCGCGATCCGGAACGCCTGCTGACGGATAGGAAATATGCCAATGGCTGGAGCGATGGTTTTGACCAGTGTTATGCAGATAATGCAGAATTTTTCTAGGTGTAGGTTGAGAAAAAGCAGCCCGGAGGCTGCCTTTTGATGTTATTGAAACTAATGTCTGGCTATAGTTATTTGGGCTGATAGAAGCGTTTTAGTTCATGCATGACCTGCATCAGTGTGGAAAGCTTTGGCTTCCCCTCACTCTTCAGCTTATAGTCCTGATCGTATACTCGATAGTTGCCATGTTTATCCACCACCGTGGTCGTGTTTTTCTGCAACACGACGATGTCTCGGCCGCTTCCGGCCAATACCCAGCGACGCTTGGGGGTGTTTTCAAATAAGTTAACACCACTGCTATAGTCAGAGGCTGGCGTGGTTGTCGCCAATAGTGATTCCATCAGTGTCGGCACAAGGTCTAAATGACTGGTAGCACGCGTGATTTGAGTCGGAACAGTTCCCGGCCAGTGCATGATTAATGGCACTTTGAGCTGATAGCGGCTGTAGTTGGAGTTTGCCCCCCAGCTATTGGTGCCGGTTTCATTAAACTCGTTACCGTGATTGGCGGTAACGATAACTACTGTATTTTCAAACGCGTTGTTGGCCACTAGTTGCTCAAAAATATCAATAAGTAGCTCATCGATATAATAGGCCGCATTCCGGTAGCTGTTTTTTAACAGCTGGTTGGTATCGACACCTGCCGGGTTCGCGTTGGTACTGCTAAGAGAAGGTTCAAATTGCGGGACATAGGCCCCCCCTTCTTCAAAGTTCTCGATTGATGCCAGTTCAATATAACTGAACCATGGCGTGTCACTGTTTTGTGTGCCGAGCCATTTTTTCCAATCAGCAATGGCTTTTTTGTCGCTATTACTGCTGCCATTACTGTCGTTTTTGTCTGTTTGCTCAGGGAGCTGACGGCGAGAGAAAATGGCATCCGAGTAGATTTGTGTCTCGAATCCATCACCACTGAACAAACCAAATTGATAGTCGCGCTTTTTAAGCGTATCTAATAATACGGGAGAGGAGCTCGCAAAACGAACGCTATTCATATATCCGGCCGGCAAGCCGTAAAAGAGCCCGAAGATGCCTTCAGCATTTTCATTGCTGGCGCTGTAATGGTTGCTATAGTTCAGGTTTTGCTGGGCAAAGGCTGCAAGGTGCGGCATGGTTTCATTGTCGACCATGTCACCGCGTAAACTATCAACCATGATGATTAGCACATTTTGACCAGTACCCTGATCATTGAACGCTAGCTTGTTGAGCGGATAACGAATATGTTCGCTTTCGGCAATACCTTGCGCATCTAAGCGCTTGGCATACTCTTGGCGATCCAGCCAGCCGTGTTTTTCCATGAAGGACTTGGCCGTCATCGGATAGGATAGCGGGAAGTTAGAGCGTTGTACTGTAACGGGGCGGTATAGGTTTGCATCCGCCCAGATATAGATCAGATGGCTGCTCAGGAAGCAGAAGCCGAAAATAGCGGCAATAGGCACGCCGACATGTTTGCGCGTGAGTTTCCTGAGTTTGCGCCACAACCATTCCGACAGAATTAACTGCATGAGGAATATAGCGGGTACTGCAATAAACAGATATTGCCAGCGGGCATTAAGTTCTGTTTTCTCTCCACTTAACAGTAAGTCCCAAACGAGTGGACTCAGATGCAAATCTAGAGACTCATAGGCATGTGTGTCTAGAAGCAACCCTGTTAGGCCAATAGTTCCGACCAATACCGCAAACAACCGCATCAGGCGCTGTGAGGGGATTAGAAAGCTGGCTGGAAAGAGAATTAGAATGTAAAAGCCAAAGACAAGAAACCCGAAATGTCCGATCCAACTTAATCCGAGATAAAGTTGTCCCAGAATGGTCTCAGGCCATTCAGAATATGCAATATATCGCGTGCCAAGCAACATGGCAGCGATGATATTGAAAAAACTGAACCAGTGCCCCCAGCTGATCAGCTGGGACACTTTGTCTTTATAATTGTTACCGCTGGTGACCATAGATGTCAGTAATTCCCAGTCTTGATTGTGACGCTAACAAACAAACTTAATCTTCCTTAATTGAGGAGAGCAGAGCTTGAGAGAATTTTTCTGCGATTGCTTTCCTTTGCGATGCAGGAACATCGGCATTGATAACGTTGGTAGCGATATTACCGACGATCATTAGCGCCAGTTCTGCTGAAGCATCATGCTTCTCTAGTACATCGAACACGTCATCAATGATTTGTTCAACTTTTTTATTGGTGTATTTTGAAGTAATTGGCATAGGAAGTCTTGTTTAATGTTAAAGAAAGCGACTTATAATAACCTACACTTTAGATTAACTGAAACATTTCCATTATGAGTCTTACGCTTTCGAATGTCATCCTTCACCAGTTGACAAAAAATGAACAGGATGAGCTTGACGTTCATCTTAGAAAACAAACACTTGAAAATAACCAATCAACTGAGGACCTCGTTGCCGAACTACACCGGGTCTATAGTAGCAAAGGAGCAAAAGGTTTCGCCCACTTCGCAGAAGACAGTGAATTCAGCCATTGGCTGAAACAAAGTCGTACCGGTGAGCTCGATTTCCTGACATTTTCTAATCAATCGGCACAAAAGCTACAAACAGAGCTGGCAAAATATCCGTTTGCTGATGCCGGTACGTTGGTTATGGCCGAGTATCAGTCTCTGGCTACCGACTATTTGTTTATCGGTTTGTTGCCGACTTGCCATAGTATGAAGGTTACTGAACAGCTCGATATCAGTGCGACAGATTATTTGGATGTCGGCAAAATGGACATTGTTGCCCGTATTGATCTCTCGTCATGGGAAACTGATTCCGAATCGAATCGTTACCTAACTTTCATCAAAGGGCGGGTGGGTCGTAAGATCGCAGACTTCTTCCTCGACTTTCTGCAAGCAGAGGTCGGGCTGGATGTCAAAGAGCAAAATCAGGTGCTAATGCAGGCGGTTGAGGACTACTGTGCAGACTCCCGTTTGGAAAAAGAAGAGAAGCAACAGTACCGCAAGCAAGTTTATGATTACTGCAATGGTCAGCTGCAGGCTGGTGATGAAGTCACGGTGAAAGAGCTAGCTGGAGAGTTGCCGACGACTGAAGACGGGACCGATTTTTATCAGTTCACGGCAAACCAAGGCTATGAACTGGAGGAAAGTTTTCCTGCCGATCGTACTGCAATGCGTAAACTAACCAAGTTTGTTGGTTCAGGTGGTGGTATTACAATTAATTTTGACAGCATGCTGTTAGGTGAGCGCGTTTTTTATGATGCCGAAACCGATACGCTGACGATCAAGGGGATCCCGCCGAATCTAAAAGATCAGTTGCAACGTCGATTGAATACCGATAGCTAAGTTCTTGCGTAAATAAAGCAGCCACCTTTATCTTTGATGAAGGTGGTTTTTTTGTATCTTGAACTTCAATATGACATTGTGAGCATAATTGGCTGTTGGTAATAGTCACTTGTTGGAATATGGTAAATATGTTGACTAAAGTTATTGTTAGCAATTCCAGATGGCAATGACTGGCTTTCTTTTTAGTTGGAGCGACTTATTTAAAACTAGAACGAGCCTATCGTTGCCCGGGATTGTTCGGAGACTGGCAAATAATGTGCTTTGTTCTACTTGGGTTGGAGAGAGGTTTACCAACGGGATCTTGTGATGCGTAGATAGGGGTTAATATGGAAAACAAAGAAAAGCCTGTATCGGATCTTGCTGAAGATTCAAGCCAACAGGAGTCCGTGCGATTGACGGTTGGTCGGGGTAATAGTTTGTCATCAGGCATTTTAGCGTTTGGCCTGGTGTTGCTTTTGATCGGAACTGGCGTTATCGCTTATTTGTCTGTTCTTTCTGCCTCCACCCTGAGTTTTATCAGTTCGACCTCAGAGCTCCAGAATGAAGCTGAACAGCTTAGATGGCGAATTATCACTCTATCAGCAGACTCATCCCGACCTCTTGCCAGTACACACTCAGAGCTGACAGTCTCATTTCGCAGCCGTTTAGCCGAGTGGCAAAATGGTGATATCCCAGTCTCTGCACAGGATAAGATGCGCCACATAGTACGACAAGGCAGGCAATTTGCTGATCAAGCTGAATACGCCTGGCTTGCCCGTGATCGTTTTCGCTATGCAGATAATATGGCAGCAATTGAAAACGTCGATATAAATCCTTTCCTCGGCTCGCTATACCAGCTGCAATCATCTTTAGTTCAAGCAGAGACAAAGCTGACCTGGCTAACGTTGTTACTTGCCGTTCTGGTGGCTCTCACAGGTTTTGGCGGAGTGAGTTATGGCGTCGGGCTGCTGGGGCGAGAGCGAAGAGAACGAGAAGTGTCAGCAACGTCAGCCTTGTTGGTATCAGCTTCTGGTGGGGTAGTGGCCGACTCTGAAAAGGATTCTGGTTTGATTGCTAATGACGCTGGAACTACTCGCGTTGTATTTAAAAAAATGTCTGTGCCGACGAAACAAGATCAAGTCGGCAGGAATGATACAGTGTTGGACACGGAGCAGATGCTCGACAGTATGGACGGTGACAGAGAATCTGTCGTTCTGTTGTTGGACATCTTCATGAAAGAGCATGTCGGTGATGCCAAGCGACTTTCTGCTAGCCTAGAGCGTGGACAATATGACGAAGCGAGCTTAATTGCTCATAGCTTAAAAAGTGTCGCCGGCAGCTTTGGCGCAGTGCGGTTGCGACAGCGTACCGAATTTATCGAGCATTGTTGTAAACAAGGCATTGCAATAAGCGCCGAAGATATCGAGCAACTAGATGAGGCGCTAGGAGAGCTAAAAGCAGCCATCTTAATGTATTTGGCGGAGGAAGCCGAAACTGTAGAAGAAGATGCTGTTCAGATTGAAGAGTACACCCGTGAAGAAGAAGCTACTGTGGCTGAGCCTGAAGATATTTCGGATGCTGAACTACAACCAGCTAAAGCTTCTTCGCCTAAAGCGGATGAGCATTTGGCCTTGCTGAATGTGGTTTATGTACTGGAGTCTATGGATGATGACGTAGAATCCGTCAAAATGCTGCTGGAGATATTTATTGGGGAGCATGCGCTTGATGCCAAGAGGCTCCAGCAGTTGGTCTATCAATGTGCGCCAGATGAAATAAGTGAGACGGCATTTAGGCTCGTTCACAGTCTCAAAGGGGTAGCGAGCAGTTTGGGGGCCGAGGCCTTAAAACGGCAGGCAGAAGTTATCGAATCGCATTTTAAGCAAAAACAGGTTGTCGCTGATTCTGAATACCGGAAACTGGCGAGCGTGCTGGACGATACCATCGTCGCTGCAACTCGTTACCTGACACAGCAAGCGGCCGTGGTTGCCTAATCTTCTGTGCCGCTTCGCTTAATGAGGTATTGTCGGCAGACTAAAAGGTGTTGTTTTGACCCAAAAGTTTAGTGGGAGATTGACTTGTTGCAGAATAACAGCCATTCAGTTTAATTCTGGTTAGATGTTTATGCTGCTCTTGCGACTGATTTGGCGGATTAATTCATTCGATAGGCAAAATTGATCTTTATCAAAGGTTGTTATCGGCTGCAATGGATAATACCGCCCCTATGATAGTTCAAATGAAACATTCAGTTCGTAAGCAGCGTGAACTGGACACCGCAAAAGCGATGATTCGCCTATATTGTAAAACGCTGCACCGTGGGGCGATTATCTGCCCTGAATGTGAAGGGCTTATTGAATATGTCGAAACGCGGGTGGCAAGCTGTCGCCTAGGAGAAGATAAGCCTAACTGTCTGCAATGTAAAAGTCAGTGTTACCATCCAGCCAAGCGGCTGCACTTTTCCCACGTGCTTCGTTGGTCTTCGCCAAAATTTGCCTGGCGACGCCCGTTACAAGCATTGAAATTCAAACTTGCCAGCTTTCGTTCAGAGCGGACGGTGGATGCACAGTCCATGTCTGTCAGGTAGTCGGTGTTTATAAGGTAAGCAAGACGCGCTACACGGTATATTTTATATAACAAAGGCTGCAAAATGCAGCCTTTGTTGGTTATAAACGTTACCACTGGCAGTGGGATAATAGCTTGGTGTTAAGCTGAAAGCCCTAGAGTAGCCAGCCAGGTTGCAATACGATCGTCGGTAAGCTCAGGTTGACGATCTTCATCAAGTGCCAGACCGACAAATGTGTCATCCTTTACTGCACGTGAATCATTAAACTCGTAACCGTCAGTTGGCCATTGGCCGACGAGTTCGCCTCCGGCTTCAACAATCAGATCGGCAAGATCACCCATAGCATCCTGGAAGCTATCCGGATAATCAACCTGATCGCCCAGACCAAACAGGGCAACTTTTTTTCCGCTTAAGTCGGCATCTTCCAGCTCAGGTACAAAGCAATCCCAGTCCGGTTGCATTTCACCATAGTTAGCGGTTGGTGTACCGAGGATCAGCAGATCAAAGTCATCAAAAACTTCATTGCTGCAGCCTGCAATATCGTTGGTTTCCAGCTCTAGCCGGGTTGCGATTTTCTCTGCAACTTTCTCTGTATTGCCTGTGTCACTTGCGAAAAAGATACCAATATTAGTCATGTTCATCTCCAGCTAACTTGTTTTGCTGATGGTTCAGTCTGTTTATGTTTGGTAAGGCGTAGCAGAGAGGTGCCACGCTTTATGTTTTATTTCTTTTCTGGCTTCCACTGGCCGAGTTGTTCCAGCAACAGATACTTATGGGCAACTTGCTGGCGTAATCGTTCCAGATTGGCCTGATATTGTTCAGGGTTACGTCGCAGGATCTGCGTGAAACGGGCCTCACGGCCGATCAGCTCCTCAACGTCTTTTTTCGGTGCCTTGGAGTCCATTTGCAGAGCGGCTCGGCCTTTGTCTGTCCGGCGCGGATCAAAGCGGAACAGCGGCCATAGGCCTGTTTCTACCAGTAACTGCTGATGCTCGACGCCTTCGGCCATGTCAAAGCCATGGGTAATACATGGTGAGTAGGCGATGACCAGCGACGGACCTGGGTATGCTTCCGCTTCCTGCAGGGCCTTGATGGTCTGGTTCATATTGGCACCCAAAGCAATTTTGGCGACATAGACATTGCCGTGCATCATCATATTCAGAGCAAGATCTTTGCCGTTGCTGGTTTTACCCTGAGTGGCAAATTTGGCAACAGCGCCGGTTGGGGTCGCTTTTGACTGCTGCCCACCAGTGTTGGAATAACCTTGGGTGTCCATGACCAGTACATTGACGTTGTCACTACCGGCCAGAACATGATCCAGGCCGCCGAAGCCAATGTCATAGGCCCAGCCGTCACCACCGACAATCCAGTTACTCTTTGCCACCAGATCGTCTGCTCGCTCGTTCAGCTGACGGTGGCTGTAAGGTAGCTCGGCACGTATGCGACTGAGGTTCTGGCGCTGGCGGATGACAGCGGTTTCGCTGCTGTCAAAGGCATCTTGCTTGATTTGCTCTAGTAGCTCGGCCGGTAAGAAGTCGGCTGTCGTCTCCAACAGCCCCAGTGCATTATCACGTTTACTGTTCAGTGCCAGGCGCATACCTAGACCAAACTCAGCGTTATCCTCGAACAAGGAGTTCGCCCATGCCGGTCCGCGTCCGTGTTTGTCGACGGCATACGGTGTGGTCGGCAGGTTACCGCCATAGATTGACGAGCAGCCAGTGGCATTGGCAACCAATAGGCGATCGCCAAACAGCTGGGTCAGCAGTTTCACGTAGGATGTTTCTCCGCACCCCGAACAGGCTCCGGAATACTCGAACAATGGCTGCAGCAACTGGCTGGTACGGGCATCGATACGTTTGATATCAATGCGTTCAAGTTCTGGCAGGTCAAGGAAGAACTCGTAGTTCTTGCTCTGAGATTCCAGTATCGGTTGTTTCGGCGCCATGTTGATGGCTTTACGCGATGGATCGGCCTTGTCACTGGCTGGGCAAGCCGTTGTACAGAGGTTACACCCGGTACAATCCTGCGGCGAAACCTGCAATGTGTATTGTTGGCCTTTAAAGTCTCGCTGTTTGTATTCGGCGCTTTTGAACTCTTCAGGTGCAAGTTCCAGAGCATCGGCACTGACCGTTTTGGCACGGATTGCAGCGTGCGGGCAGACAAGGGTACAGATATTACACTGGGTACACAGGTCTTCTTCCCAAACCGGCACTTCCTGGGCAATGTTGCGCTTTTCCCACTGACTGGTGGCCGTTGGCCAGCAGCCATCGACAGGAAATGCACTCACCGGCAGCAGATCACCTTTATCTGCCATCATCATGGCACTGACGCGCTTGACCAGATCGGGGGCCTTTTCATTAACGACAGGCGGACGGCGGAATAGGCTGGTGGCCAGCAGCGGGACGTCGACCTGCTGCAAGCGGGCAACCGTTGCATCGACAGCTCTGTGGTTGGCCTCGACAATAGCCGGACCGCGTTTGCTGTAGCTTTTCTCAATTGCCTGCTTGAGCTGGGCAATTGCCTGCTCGAGTGGCATCAGCTCGCTGAGGGCAAAGAAGGCCGTCTGCATGATGGTGTTCAGGCGGTTCTTCAGCCCGAGCTCACGGGCCAGCTCTACGGCATTGATAACATACAGGTTGAGCTGTTTGTCGATGATGATTTTTTGAACTTCCTGCGGCAGGTGCTCCCAGATATTATCTGCGGAATGCGGACTGTTGAGTAGCAGAGTTCCCTGTTCGGCAGCGTGCTCGAACATCTCCAGTTTGTTGACGAACTGGAACTGGTGGCAGGCAATAAACTCCGCCTGCTCGATGAGATACGGAGCTTCAACCGGAGTCGTATCGAAACGCAAATGCGAGACAGTGGTACCGCCTGATTTTTTGGAATCATAGACGAAATACCCCTGCGTATGCAGGTCGGTGTTTTCGCCAATGATTTTAATGGTGTTTTTATTGGCACTGACGGTTCCGTCGGCACCCAGGCCATAGAACAGGGCGCGCAGGCGGCTGCTTGGCTCTGCATCGACAGCAGGGGCTGTCGGCAGTGAGAGGTGGGTGATATCGTCGCAGATCCCCACCGTAAAGTTATGGTTGAGCTGCTCGTCGGCCATGGCATTGAAAATGCTGACGGCATGGCCCGGATTGAACTCTTTCGATGACAGGCCGTAGCGGCCGCCCTTTATTGCAGGCAGGTGCGGGTATTGTTTAGCTGCGTGTGCCTGTTGGATCGTCGAAACAACGTCGAGGTAAAGTGGTTCACCGACGGAACCAGGTTCTTTGGTACGATCCAGGACCGCGATCTGCTGAACGCTGGCTGGCAGTACCGACATGAAATGCTTGAGCGAGAACGGGCGGTAAAGATGGACACTGATGATTCCGATCTTTCGGCCGGTCGTCAGCAGGTGGTCAATGGCCTGTTCTACGGCCGAGCTCGCTGAGCCCATGATGATGACCACATCAGTGGCTTCTGGGTGACCATAGTAGTCAAATAGCCTGTATTCCCTGCCGGTCAGGTTGGCAAACTGGGCCATTTTATCGGCCACGATATCCGGGCAGGCGTGGTAGAAACCATTGGCTGCTTCGCGTGCCTGGAAGAAGGTATCCGGGTTTTGAGCCGTCCCGCGAATGCTTGGGGCATCGGGTGTCAGTCCGCGCTGGTGGAAACTATCGACATGGTCTTCGGCGATCATCTGACGGATCGTGTCATCGTCGATCATCGCGATCTTATTGATCTCATGTGAAGTTCGGAAGCCATCGAAGAAGTGGACAAACGGGATCCGGCTTTCCAGAGTTGCAGCCTGACTGATCAGAGCAAAGTCGTGGGCCTGCTGGACAGAATTGGCCGCCAGCATGGCAAAACCGGTCTGGCGTACCGCCATCACATCGGAGTGATCGCCAAAAATTGACAAGGCATGGGTGGCAAGCGTCCGTGCTGCGACATGCATGACAAATGGCGTCAGTTCACCGGCAATTTTGTACATGTTCGGGATTTTGAGCAGTAAGCCCTGAGACGAGGTAAAGGTTGTGGCCATCGAACCAGCCATCAATGCACCATGAACCGCACCTGCAGCACCACCTTCGGATTGCATTTCAATAACCCGAGGTACTTGTCCCCATAGGTTTTTTTGTCCTTGGCTTTCCCATATTTCACACGCTTCCGACATCGGGGAAGAAGGGGTGATGGGATAAATGCCGATGACTTCATTGCAGCGATAGGCGACGGAAGCAGCGGCTTCATTGCCGTCCATCGTGGTATAGGTGATGTTTTGATTATCAATCCGTGGATTTTTAGGCATAACTTACTCCAGCGAACAAGCACTGTGTGTTTAAGCAGAACCTGATGGTGTCTGATAATCGGATACCGTCAGGGATTCAGCTTGGCTGTCTTATTATTTTGAATCGGACCGGTCTCTGTGTAGGTAGGGTGAGGCCGGTCCGGTTGAGCGAAGGGAGCGAAGCGACTTAGGCTTCGACTACCTCAATCTCTGGCTGAGGGTTCAGCATTTTGGCAAGATCGTCTTCAACATTGCCAGTTAGCTGCAGGTTGAACTGCTGCTGCAGGAATTCGAAGATTGCCTCGTTGACAAATTCCGGTGGGTTAGGACCTAGGTAGATGTTCTGGATACCCAGGTTGAACAGGGCAAGCAGGATCAGAACTGCTTTCTGTTCCATCCAAGACAGGACGATGTTAACCGGTAGTTCGTTAACTGGCACACCCATCGCATCGCTAAGTGCCAGCGCGATCATCACGGCGCCATAGCTGTCGTTACACTGGCCAAGGTCAAGATAGCGAGGGATTTCTGTGCCCGGGATCGTACCGAAGTCATGGTCGTTGAAACGGAACTTACCGCAAGACGAGGTCAGGATAATGCAATCATCCGGGATTGACAGCGCCAAGTCGCGGAAGTAGTCGTTTGGCTTGCCTGGTTTGTCACAACCGGCAACCACGAAGAACTGCTTGATCTTGCCAGCGTTAACGGCTTCTAGAATTTGCGGAGCAAGTCCAAGAATCGTTTTGTAGTTATGGCCGGTCATTAGGGTATCGTCGCTATCGAAGCCTTCGATATCAGGCAGGCTTAGCGTTTGTTCGATCAGCGGTGCAAAGTCATCTTCCAGCTGGCGACAGTTGTCGATACCCACAATACCGTAGCTGTACAGGCGGTCAGCATAGTCGGCACGGCCTGTCGGTGGGACGATACAGTTAGTCGTTACAATAATGGTACCGTTCCACTTCTGGAACAGTTGTTTCTGGTCAAACCAGGCTTTACCGATGTTGCCTTTAAGGTGGCTGTACTTACGTAGCTCAGGGTAGCCGTGGGCTGGCAGCATTTCCGAGTGGGTGTAGATGTTGATGCCTTTGCCTTCAGTGGCAATCAGCAGGCGCTCTAGCAGCTCAAGATCGTGACCGGTAACAAGAATACCTTTACCTTCGGCTTTGTTCTGCGGTACGCATACAGGAGTAGGGATCCCGAGGCGACCGTGGTGAGCTTCACCGAGGCGAGACATCATTTCGCTACCAGCACCA
>Ga0209272_10002045_pt1 | contig 11745 bp, 9 predicted proteins | sample tdDd002_FD_187125 | JGI IMG/M metagenome (GOLD analysis project Ga0209272, IMG submission 187125) | Marine sediment microbial communities from the Atlantic coast under amendment with organic carbon and nitrate - tdDd00.2 (SPAdes)... | ecosystem: Environmental > Aquatic > Marine > Coastal >... | reverse complement strand
ATCGGAGATATCTGCTGGACGGAGAAATGGAACATGAGCACCATGAGCCTCGGCAACGGCTGCAATTTCCGCATCGTCGGTCGAAACGATAACTTTATCAAAGCAGACAGAGGCAATGGCTGCTTCAATAGAGTAAGCAATCATGGGTTTACCATGAAATGCTTTGATATTTTTTCTTGGTATGCGCTTACTACCACCACGAGCTGGAATAATCGCGACTTTCATTAATCCCCCTGCAATACATCAGTGAGCACTTGAACAACCGTATCTTGCTGTTCTTCACTCATTGCATGGAACATCGGAAGAGAAATCGCTTCGCGGTAATAGCGTTCAGATTCTGGGAAATCACCTTCACTGAAGCCCATTTTTTCATAGTAAGGTTGAGTATGGACTGGGATGTAATGCAGGTTAACTCCAATACCTTTATCTCTCAGTGCTTCAAACACCTCTTTGTGTGTTAAAGAGATCTTGTCCAACTGCAAACGTATTACATATAAATGAAGCCCAGAGTAGGTGTTTTCCAATTGATACGGCAATACCACTGGCAAAGGTTTCAACAGCTTGTTGTAACGGTCTGCAAGGTGATGGCGAGCAGTAATGAAATCGTCCAAACGATGCATCTGAGACACACCCAGTGCCGCCTGAAGCTCGGTCATACGGTAGTTAAACCCTAAATCAACCTGCTGATAATACCAACCACCATGGCTTTCACCCTCCATTTGCTCAGGGTCACGAGTAATACCGTGACTTCGAAGCAAAGTCATCTTGTCAGACAAAGCCTTTTGGTTGGTCATTACTGCACCACCCTCCGCTGTTGTCACAATTTTAACAGGGTGGAAGCTAAATACGGTGATATCAGAATATTCGCAATTCCCTATCGGCAAGCCTAGGTATTTGCCACCAATAGCATGTGAAGCATCTTCAATGACTTTGAAGTTGTACTCTTTCGCCAGTTTGGCGATCGCCACCATATCGCATGGTTGACCGCATAAATGCACCGGCACAACAACTTTAGGAAGCTTACCTTCAGCTTTCGCTTTGATTAGCTTTTCCTCAAGGCGCTTCGGGCACATATTATAAGTATCAGGGTCAATATCTACGAAATCGACCTGTGCACCGCAGTACAAACCACAGTTTGCTGACGCCACGAAGGTTACAGGAGACGTCCAAAGCCAATCCCCCTCACCTAATCCTAGAGCAAGGCAAGCAATGTGCAATGCTGATGTAGCACTATTCACTGCCAGTGCATAACTTGCACCTGTATGATCGATAAGTGCTTGCTCAAATGCAGGGACTTGTGGTCCCTGCGTCAGAAAGTCCGAGTTCAAAACATCAACAACACTGTCAATATCTTGCTGATTAATATCTTGCTTACCGTAAGGAATCACAACTATTCTCACACTGTAAAGTTTGGATCAACGTGCTCTACAATTAGCTCACGTAGGCTTTCGATACTTTCCCACTCTGTATTAGTACCTGAGTTATACTTGAAACCAAACGGTACTTTCTCTGCTTTGTGGTGATCAAGATATTCTTGCTCTGTGTAAGTAAACGAAACAGAAGGCAGAATAGCGTAGTATTTGCCAAGATCGATCGTGTTTAAAGAGTCAGTATCTGTGATCATTTCTTCATGAAGCTTTTCACCAGGGCGAATACCAACCACTTTAGTTTCGCACTCAGGAGCAATTGCTTCAGCGATATCTAAGATCTTGTAAGACGGGATTTTTGGTACGAATATTTCACCACCAAGATGATTTTCTAGCGCGTACATCACCATGTTTACACCATCTTGGAGTGAGATGTTAAATCGCGTCATTTCTTCGTGAGTGATCGGCAGCACACCTTCTTCACGCTTATTTAAAAAGAATGGGATCACAGAGCCACGAGAGCCCATTACATTACCGTAACGTACTACACTGAAGCGAATATCTTTAGAGCCTTTGATGTTATTCGCTGCCGTGAACAATTTGTCTGACGTTAACTTCGTCGCACCATAAAGGTTAATAGGTGCACAAGCTTTATCTGTTGAAAGTGCTACAACATCCTTGACGCCACATTGAAGCGCTGCATGAATCACATTTTCGGCACCATCCACGTTTGTGCGAATGCATTCTGTTGGGTTGTATTCCGCAGTATCCACTTGCTTGATGGCTGCAGCGTGGATAATTACATCCACACCTTCACAAGCTTGGATCATACGGCTTTGATCACGAACATCACCGATAAAAAAGCGTAACTGAGGAAAGTCCTTCGTAGGGTATTGCTGTTTAATCTCAAACTGTTTAAGTTCATCACGAGAATATATGATGATTTTTTTTACATCTTGGTAGCGCTCAAGAATTGTCTTGATAAATTGTTTACCAAAAGAACCTGTGCCACCTGTGATAAGGACCGATTTGTTATTTAACATAGAACTTTCCACTTTATAATTCATAGCCACAACGTGACATTTTTCGTTTAACCATCTCAGAAACTCTTTAACTACCTGAGACACTTTATTTTATTTAATTTAGAAACAGGGCAACTTGTCCCCTAATTAATTGTTTGTTTTCGCTTAACTCAGTAAATAAACCACGACAAAATTACGAAGCCCCTGTTCTGCAAGGGCTTGCGAAAGGTCGCCGTTGCTAAGGTTCGTTTTTTCCTGATTTCTTCTGTCAGCAGGTTTAAAGCAATATGCCTTATAACAGCTAGGTTCTCACCAGCTTGCTCTCGACGTATTCGACACTCATCTTCTTTTAGCCAACGCCTAACCGCAGTACATCTGATTTTCAATACTCCAATATGCTCGCGTGTTCTCTAGTAAAGCTTTAGCAGTCAGTTTTGCTGAGTTTATGTAGCGCTTTATTTACATTGTTTCTGCTAGCTTTTCACCTTTTTGACAAATTGAAACGACCATGCAAATGGTGGAGAACCCTACCTAATCAAGCGCTATATCATCAAAACTACTAAGCATACTAGAGTTGAACACTTGGCCAATCGCTTACTCCAATCATTTTTGATTACCTTTGACTGCTAAGTCTTGAGCGACTATCTTTTCAGCTATATTCTTTTGTCATGCCATAGCATCAACCATCACCAAACAATCTCGCAAAGAATGCATCTCCAACAGTTCAGGGAACGCTTTTATTTCGTTACTTTTATCTGCAGTATTAAAGGCACTGACCAAATGAATTGATCCACGCAGTAAGCATCGTTGCAGTTGCTTAGCGGAAATAAGATGAATAACTCGGGCAATGGTATAGTGCACCAGTATGCCTTGCTTGAAGTCACCATACTGTCTAAGCCAATCTAACTTATCTTCACTATCCTCCCAAAATTTCAATCACTGCTGAAATAATTTAAAAGATAAAATCGGTTAGCGTACGACGCACTTTGCAAGTTTAGTGAGAGTCTCTAAAAACTTAAATATGGTCCAAAAGGCTTAAGCCGTTCATTAGACTAAGCACCTATTGTCAAAAACAATATATGATTAAACCTAAACCTTATTCCATAAGGCATTTTCACAATCTTGCCCTGAAGATTGCAGTTTCCGAAATTATTATAGAATTTCAGAATTTAGACACGCTACCGCCCCTAGGTTTGGCTCCTAATAGCAGATTGCAAACATCCAAGTTGTAGGTAGAATCCTAATTTTTGCAGCAGTATACAGAACTATCGGTTAAAAATAAAAGGCACAATACACTATTAATTTGGTGCCAGCTTTCGACTTTGTATTGAGTAGTATTTCTTAGAGTACACATCTCATAAACATACAGATTTATTAACACAAAAAACAATAACAACCCAATATCAACTCAGCGTTTTACTATTAACTTCGTTTGGTGCTATTTTGAACTCAGTTTTACGCTGCGTCTTGAACAGACCTCTCAGTAGGCACTTCAACTAGGTTTCTTTATCTTCCACTGCAATTCCTTTAGAATGTCTGCCTATCTCATCTCTCATAAACCTTGGATATGCTGATTCCTTTTATCGACCTCGCATTTTTGTTTTTCTTCTCACTCACTACGATTTTTGTTTTAAGGAAAACAGCAAGAACTGTGGGCCTTGTTGATAAACCCAACGAACGTAAGCTTCATACTGGTGCTGTCCCTTTAGTCGGCGGGATTAGTATCTGCATCTCTTTGCTCTACTTTTTGTTCAACAATCCGAACATTATTCCTCACGCTCCTCTTTATGGGGCTTGTATCATTGTTCTTGTTACTGTTGGCGCTTTAGATGATAAGTTCGACATTAGCTTTAAAATTCGCTTTGCGGTACAAGCGCTGCTATCTGTTGCGATGATGGTGTTAGGGGATATTGAGCTCGCGACCATTGGAGATATGGTCGGCACAGGCGAGATCATCACGTTAGGGTGGTTTGGCTACATTGTGACTATCCTAGCTGTTATAGGTGCCATTAATGCATTTAATATGGTCGATGGTATAGATGGGTTGTTGGGTGGACTATCTATTGTTACGTTTGGTGGGCTTGGGATCATGTTAGCTTATGATGGACAATCAAACATTGCTTATCTTTGCTTGGTGATGATCGTCATCATGCTACCTTATATTATGCTCAATCTTGGTTTGTTTGGCAGACGTCGTAAAGTGTTCATGGGAGATGCTGGCAGTATGTTGATCGGCTTTACTGTCATTTGGTTTTTGTTGCTATCAAGTCAAAACGGCACTAATCCACCGTTAAGGCCAGTGACTGCACTTTGGCTTATTGCCATCCCGCTTATGGATATGGCAGCTATCATGATTCGCCGTGTCCGTCGTGGAGATTCGCCATTTAAACCAGATAGAGAGCACTTACATCATATATTCCAGCGTATTGGCTTTAGCTCAACAAATACCTTGCTGGCTATTTGTGGCCTAGCTTCGACCTTTGCAGCAATCGGTATTCTTAGTGAGATTTACGCTGTCTCTGAATATATTATGTTTTATTTATTTTTAGGATGTTTTGCCATATACAGCTATTTGTTGGCAAATCTTGGAAAGAGCACGCTAAAAAAATAGGGGCTTATCCCCCTATTTCTGCGATATTAATAAGCTTGCTCATAAAGCCTAGTAATTTCTTTCCATGTGTAGCGCTCATTGGCTATAACCTGCATCAACTTACCATTTTCGAACAATCGATTTTGGTCTAGATTATGCAACATCTTTATTAAGACAGAACTATCAGAGAAGTAATCTGCCTTATCCTCCGTACTGTAGCGGTTGAAACTACAATCGAATGCGAAAATCGGTACACCAAAATGCATCATTTCTACCAAAGATGGATTGGTTCCCCCGGCGGAGTGGCCATGCAAATACAAAGAGCAGCTTTTCCTGAGTTTGTATAACTCGTCTAAATCGTAGATAGGATCCAATAATTCTATATTATTAAATTGCGCGTATTTGTTTTTTAGCTCTCGACCAAATTCACTGGCTTCCCAGTTTCCGACAAACTTCAGTTTTTGTTCAGTGTTAGAAAAGGCATCAAGGATCAAATGCACGTTGTTTTCTGGCTCTATTCTACACAAGCCTAATGCGAAGTCATCGCAGGTCGGGATTTGGTCATCCATTGAAGGACGGAGCGCGTGATCACCGCCATAGGCGATCGTGATGTTAGATTTAGCGTATTCAGAAGTAACGTAATCACCAATCGCTTTGTTATCTGTAACGACAACATCTGAAAACTTCACCGCAATTGCTTCTGAAAGCTTTAAGAATTTTCTTGCCCATTTTCCCCACTTATCTCTCTTCCATTCTAAACCATCAATATTGGTGATAATTTTAGCGCGAGAGAAGAGTTTAAAAATCGGTAAAAAGCAACAACCAGATACCCCCAAGATTAATACCGTATCAGGTTTCATTCTCCAGCACTTCATCAATGAGAATATGTCATACGGGATGCTTTGTATGCCATTCGCACTTAGCGGTAAGTAAACTAGCTCAGCCTCATTGTAAGATACCAGTTGCTCTTTATATGACTTACTCGAACAAAACACTTGGTAATTAACATTGGCAGAGCGATATTGAGTTAAGTTTTCGACTAGCGATTCAAACCCACCGTAACAGGCAGGGATACCAACTGTGCCGACAACTGCGATTTTCTTCATTACAGCAGCACCTGAGCAGACATTGGTTGTGCGTTTAAGTCCTTTTCACTGAGGCTAGGCTCAATTGTGATAGGCCATTCAATACCGATATTTGGATCATTCCAAATAATAGAGTGTTCAGCGTTAGGGTTATAGTAGTCCGTGCACTTGTAGACGAACTCGGCCTCTTTGCTGGTTACGTAAAAGCCGTGCGCAAACCCTTCAGGTACCCACAATTGACGACGATTTTCAGCAGATAGATATACACCAACCCATTGGCCGAATGTCTCAGAACCTTTGCGAATATCCACAGCGACATCAAAGACCTCTCCTGAAATAACTCGCACGAGCTTTCCTTGGGTATTCTCGGTCTGATAATGCAAACCGCGGAGGATACCCTGCCTTGATTTCGAATGATTATCTTGCACAAACGCGGTTTCCCTGCCTGTGACCAACTTTTCAAAACGCTGCTGGTTCCATGTTTCCATAAAAAAGCCTCGCTCGTCTCCAAAAACGTTAGGCTCAATAATTTTAACGTCAGGTATGTCTGTATCGATTACTTTCATGGATTAACCGTTTTCTTGATAAGCTGATAAGTTGTTCAATGCTCGCTGCCAATCACTCGCTTCAATTGCAAAGTCATTGTAAATTTTATCAATGTTTAATTTGGAGTTCGCTGGACGCTTCGCCGCTGTAGGGTATTCCGATGTCGTTATAGACTTCAATACTGGTTTATTAGAAATGAGCATTTGGCTTCCAGCAGCAGAAAAAATAGCATCAGCAAATTCATACCAACTTACGTGAGGTAGTCCAGAGAAATGGTAGGTGCCATATTCCACATCTCTACCCGTCGTGATCTGTTCGCTTATCAGCACTAGAGCCTTTGCTATATCCAACGCGTATGTCGGTCCACCCGATTGATCCCCAACAATGCTTAGGTTGTCGTGCGTTTCAGCCAATCTCAGCATGGTCTTTACAAAGTTATTGCCATACTCACTGAACACCCACGCTGTGCGCAAAATAATATGCCGCTCGCAGACACTAGCAACTGCGAACTCACCTTCAAGCTTAGTTTTACCGTATACACTCTGAGGTTCTGTTTGATCTTCCTCAGAATAAGACCCAACTTTTTTTCCATCAAAAACGTAATCGGTAGAGATATGCAGCAGTGCCGCACCAATCTTTTGTGCTGCTTCTGCAAGAAACAATGGGCCATCACGATTGATCGCTGTTGCTAGCTGTATATCACTTTCGGCTTTATCTACAGCCGTGTACGCAGCGGCATTAATCACAATATCAGGTGCAAAATCGGCAACAATACTGTCGACTTCTTGCTTGTTCGTAATATCTAACTTATCGCGATCCAGAGCTCTCAGCTCTACGTCGTTGCGAGCCTCAAGCAACCTGACTAAGCTCTGCCCAACCTGACCCTTAGAACCGGTAACCAAGATTTTCATCACCAAAACCTCACTAATTAGCCACTAAGCGCGCTAAATACTGCCCATACTCATTTTTCATCATAGGTTTCGCGATATCTAAAATCTGCTCAGATGAAAGCCACCCGTTGCGCCACGCAATTTCTTCAAGGCAAGCCACTTTCAAACCTTGGACATTTTCAATTGTTTGAACGAATGAAGAGGCCTCATGCAAACTTTCATGAGTACCCGTATCTAGCCAAGCAAAACCTCTACCTAAAAGCTCTACATTCAACGAACCGTCATTTAGATACATTTCGTTTAACGTGGTGATCTCTAACTCTCCACGAGCCGAAGGCTTAACTTGTTTAGCCATATCAATCACGCGATTATCATAAAAGTACAAGCCAGTGACTGCGTAGTTTGATTTCGGCGCAAGCGGTTTTTCTTCAATAGAAATCGCTTTCATCTGGTCATCAAACTCAACAACACCAAAACGCTCAGGGTCTTTTACTTGATAACCAAATACAGTTGCTAATCCTTGAGAAGTGAGCTTGCAAGCACGAGTTAGTTGCTGACTAAATGACTGGCCATAGAATATGTTATCGCCAAGTACTAAGCATACTGAGTCATCGCCTATGAATTCTTCGCCAATTAGAAAAGCTTGGGCTAACCCATCAGGGCTTGGTTGAATAGCATATTCAAGGTTGATGCCGAAATCTGAGCCGTCTCCAAGCAAACGCTTAAAACCCGCATTATCTTCTGGGGTCGTGATGATCAAAATGTCTTTAATCCCTGCCAGCATCAGTGTAGAAATCGGGTAGAATACCATTGGCTTGTCGTATATCGGTAGCAGCTGCTTTGATACCCCCCTTGTAAGTGGGTACAAACGAGTGCCTGAGCCTCCAGCTAAAACGATGCCTTTCATGATGATGCCCCTGGATTTGAGATACCTAAACGTTCACCGGCGTAAGAGCCATCAAGTACACGTGACCACCATTGGTTATTGTTTAAATACCACTCAACGGTTTTTCGGATACCTGATTCAAATGTTTCTTCCGGTTTCCAGCCTAGTTCGCGTTCAATTTTTGAAGCATCAATCGCGTAGCGAACATCGTGACCAGGACGATCGGTTACGTAGGTAATCAAATCGAGGTACTGATTAACGCCTTCAGGTTTATTTGGCACCAACTCTTCTAGCAATGAACAAATGGTCTTAACGACGTCAATATTCGCTTTTTCATTGTGACCGCCAATATTATAAGTCTCCCCTACTTCACCTTCAGTGACTACCTTGTAAAGTGCACGTGCGTGATCCTCTACAAACAGCCAATCGCGGATCTGCATTCCATCACCATAAACTGGCAGTGATTTACCATCCAGTGCATTCAAGATCATGAGTGGGATTAGCTTTTCCGGAAAATGATATGGGCCGTAGTTGTTAGAGCAGTTTGTCACAATCGTTGGCAAGCCATAGGTACGTAACCATGCACGTACTAAATGGTCTGACGATGCTTTTGAGGCTGAGTATGGGCTAGATGGCTCGTAAGATGTCGTTTCCGTGAACAAATCATCTGTACCTTCTAAGTCGCCATAAACTTCGTCTGTTGAGATGTGGTGGAAACGAAAAGCCTGTTGCTTCTCTTGAGGTAATTCATTCCAATAGTGGCGTGTCGCCTCAAGTAAGGTGTATGTACCAACAACATTAGTCTCAATAAATGCCGCAGGGCCATCAATAGAGCGATCAACGTGGGATTCAGCTGCCAGGTGCATTACCGCATCGGGTTGGTGAGCGTGAAAAACTCGATCAAGCTCAGCTCGATCACAGATATCAACGTGCTCGAACACATAGCGCTTACTACTCGCTATAGCTGTCAATGACTCGAGATTGCCAGCATAAGTAAGTTTATCAACGTTGATGACCGAGTCAGTGGTATTGCTGATTATATGGCGAATAACTGCTGAGCCGATGAAGCCGGCACCACCTGTAACTAAAATTTTCACTTTATACCTACTTATTAATAACTACTTTGCTAAGTTTCATACATAGTTTAAAAGGCAATTTGATAAATGAGTAGTTTATAAAAATAAACTTAACCTTACCCACGAGACTAAATGATTTAATTAGCCATATTTTTCTAAAATGAGAAAAATCATAATCAAACTTGCCTCTTTTTATAAATAAATTCATATCGTTTCTAGAAGTAACCAACGACGAATCGATACTATGAAACTTCATGTTCAATGCATCAAGATACCGTTCTTTCACAACAGCACTACTATGCACACGTAAAACTGAGCGAAATAAACTGTCGGAAGAATATTCATCACTATTTATAGACTCCAGTAATGTATTTTTCCTTACAGTATCAAGTGGCGTATAACCACAAGCATCACTAAATATTGCAACTGGTCTCAATGAATTTAAATACATTTCAACAAACGCTGTCCCTCCTCCGATAGGGGAGGTGTCAATACAAGCATCACACTTCTTGACTATATCCATGTACTCATTGTAAGGCAGAGTTTTTCTTATCTTAATACGATTTGGAAACTTTAACTTCAAAGGCCACCACCAGTAATCTGTCGTCTTTGCCCCTATAACGTTTAAACTATATTCTTCATTTAAGCTAAAAAGGTGAGCTATCTCACGTTGAATAGAAGTCCTGTCATTAGGTTTCATCTTATAAGACGAACCTGCAATGATTAGGTTTTTAACATTTCCACCAAATGCAGGCCTTTTGTTTACTTCGACAGGAATCCCCAAAAAGCTATTAACGTATTCTTTATTTTCTATTTTAGATTCAATGCAAAATCCACGAAAAGATATATCTAGCATGATATCTATTACTGAACGTCCATAAGAGAATAAATGATCTGCATGATTAACAAACAAAACCTTAATCTCGGGGTTTACCTTTCTCAAAAGACCTACAGCTATTACACTCTTAATATCGTCAGGATGTATATGTAGAACCAACTTTGAATATGAAGACATAAATTCCACCATTTCAAGAATTGAATCCACTAATGCATTAGTATTGATACATTTAATTACTGGAAAAAATGAAGATAGTCGATCAACTACTTCTTTATCATAGTCTCTTGTAACCAACAGTGAAGATTCTTTACCCTCCATTGTTGACAACTTTTCGCACAACCTTGTATGACCACCTGTCAAGTAGGGCGTAGATATCACATGACATATATCTCTATCTACTTTTTTCTGGTTGAAACCTTCAAGGATATGCGAAAAATCTTCTATCAATTTTTTTTCAAAATCAATTGCTTGATAAACCGGATACTTTAAAACTAATTCAGCATATAGTTCAGCGATAGCAATTTTCGACTCAAGATCAGTTTCAATAAGAGCTAGATTTGGCAGGTCTAAAATATTCATATTAATTAGAAAACTTATTGATCACATCAATACAGTTCCTAACATCCGTTTCCTTAATAACTGCACTCATAGGCAAACTTAAAACATTCTCATGTAACTCTTCACTAATAGGAAGATTCTTATTATTCCACTCTGTATAGGCAAGTTGCCTATGCGGAGGAATAGGGTAATGAATTAAGGTTTGAATACCATTGTCACTGAGGTATCTTTGCAATTCTTCACGATACTTGGTTTTAATCACAAACAAATGCCAAACATGGCCTTCCACATTTGTTACGAGTGGCAGTTCCATTAAAGAGTTGTTGATTCCTTCTAAATACTGCTTTGCAACTGCTTGCCTTGCTTTAGTTTCACGCTCTAAATGTCTCAGCTTAACACGTAGCATCGCAGCTTGAATTTCATCAAGACGACTATTTACACCTTTATATTTATTCTTGTATTTTTCGTGTGAACCATAGTTTCGTAAAGCAGTAAGAACTTCAAATAACTCGTTGTTATCAGTTATAATAGCACCAGCATCCCCCAAAGCTCCCAAGTTTTTACCTGGATAAAAACTGAACGCTCCGGCATCGCCCCAAGTTCCCGCTTTCTTACCACCAAGAACTGCACCATGTGATTGAGCACAATCTTCTAAGATTAGTAAATCGTGTTCTCTAGCCACGCTGGCAATCTCATTCATCGGAGATATCTGACCATACAGGTGCACTGGTAGAATTGCTTTGGTTCGCTCGGAAATAGAACTCTTGATACCTTCTGCTGTTAAATTAAAGGTACTAACATCTGGCTCTACAAGAACAGGCGTTAAATCATTCTCTGAAATAGCTAGTATTGAAGCAATATAGGTATTAGATGGTACGATAACCTCA
>Ga0209272_10002043_pt1 | contig 11766 bp, 9 predicted proteins | sample tdDd002_FD_187125 | JGI IMG/M metagenome (GOLD analysis project Ga0209272, IMG submission 187125) | Marine sediment microbial communities from the Atlantic coast under amendment with organic carbon and nitrate - tdDd00.2 (SPAdes)... | ecosystem: Environmental > Aquatic > Marine > Coastal >... | reverse complement strand
AAATATTTTGTCGTTGAAAGACTGGCTCGCTGCATTGATTTAGAGGCTAGTCAGAAATCAATTCATTTACAATGAGTTTACAGAGGTGTGATTCCCATCGCATGATAGGAATTATGCAGAATATCGAACACTTCGATTCTTGTACTTGTGGTATACTCCATTTCGCGAGGAGTGATATTTAATAATGGCATAACAAAACAATTAAATGTTACAATTGCATGCTTTGCGAAAATATATAAGATAGGTGAACGAATTATAGAGAATTTATAATTCAGTGGTGTAGACCTGATCTTAAACTTTATGTCGCGAAAGCTTCAATCCAATTAAATAAGACAGGTCTCCTGGCTCTTCCTATTTGCAACGCCTTCCCATTCGATTGTAACGAACAGTGGCTTTAGTGTTGCAAACTGATATTGGAATTACAGTTGCGCGTCAGCTCACGATTTTAACGTGATTCCCTATTAAACTCTTGTTACGGAGTATCTCATTTTTTAACTGTACAAATATAGAGAATAAAGATTTTGAAAAACAAATCATTTTAACAAAAAAATATAACAAACCACAAGACACAACAGTTTAAAGACTGTACACCTGCACCTTAAGAATATTAAAAATTAGACATGAAAAATCATTTTCATCCTAATCCGATCCAAATTTATCTGAAAAACGATTTTAAAATCTTCTTAAATAGGCATTTTAATAGATGAATACTTCTTAAAAACAGATCGAAATTTCAACATTTATTTAATGGACTAAAAATTTCAACACGGGCTTTTCTTTTCCTACTAATATGATAATTGTGTATACTTTATTCAATTTAAATATAGATCTATCATTAAAATTATTTCTTCGTATTTAAATAGATGATTTTGGAGTTAGGGGTACAAAAAAAAGAGAGCTTCACAAGCTCTCTTTATTATTTTACGTTTGGGTGGGTAAGACTAATTAGCCACATACAGCTTAAAGCCTATTTCACGCCCCTGATCATCAAACTGATACTTTACTTTTGTCCCCTTCTTACCTTCAGCCTTATAAGAACTAAAGCGGATACTTATATTTGATTTATCATTGTAAACAAATCGATTTTTTTTAACCAAGCCCCCATCTGCATCACGCTGATATTTTTCTTTGATTTGACCTAAATCGTCATATTTATAGGTTGTGAAATAAGCACTTGTTAATTCTCCATTAACATCATAAACCGAATAAACAATCTGATCTCCTTCTCTATTATAAGTATAGCGAACTTCTTTAATCAATTGATTATTTTCACGATACTCTGTTCGCATTTTTTCACCCAAATTATTATAAAAATGCTGCTCATTAATTGTCTTCTTACTCGTATGATCTGTTTCGGCACTCGTGATTACCTGATTTTCATCATCATAAGTATATTCAGAAGTCACGACTAAAGTACCATCAGCTAAATATTTCTCTAATTTAATGACATTACTTTTTTCATCAAAGGCATACAGATTTTTATTAACCAACGCGTTATTAGCATCAAAACTCAATTCTTCAGAACGTTCACCTTTAGCATTATAAGTGTATTTGCATACACTACTCAATTCATAATTATTTTTATCCTGTCCCGTAGTCATTAGACTACTCAATAGAAATATCAAACAAATTGCCAATCTCATCTTATTATAATTTTGATTAAAATTCAGTTTAAGCATATTTAAAGCTCAAATCCAGATACAAACAATTCTTTTTCAGATAGATCATAAAAGATCCTAGTTCTTCAAAAAAACTTGTTTATAATCGAGACTTTCAACAGCTCTTTTGTTTTCTGCCATACTCTCCATAAAAAGTTAAAATTAATCGTACTATTTTTAACCTTATCTCTTTATTTATGCAGGAAAGGACGGTAATTAAAGGAGTGCAAATAAGCCAAACTTTATTATAATATCAAAATCATATTCAATAGTTTCCTCACTTTTCTAAACAATAAGCAATCTTGTGGTTCTAATTATAACTTGAGGTCTAAAAATTAATCGAGTATATCATCAATGCTGTTGAGTTCATACATAGGAGGAATACCAGACATGAACCCAGAAGTCAGACTTTCACTATCCAATAATAACTTATCCCCATCAATGATTTTCTCATTACGCAATTGCTGAGCCCAGTTTATGATACTATCAATGGTAGGAACGTCAAGAGAAAGTTGATCCGCAATCCACTTAGCAATGCATAGGCCATAATGAATATCGTCGGTGAAGAAGCGATGATCCTTGTCTATTGTCCATTCACCACTTTCCAATTGAACAGTAGGTGGTTTAATAGCTCCCAAGGTTAATGATGTTGTAAATGATTCTCGAATATCAGTATTTTCCGACTGATAGGATAATCGTTCAAGCCCCATATAATCGAGCATGTATCGAAAATCTTGATCCGAGTATTTTATCTTGATAGCCTCACGTATTTTAGAATAATCTGCGTCTAATTCCTGTAGAAGATCGGCTGATTTTTGATCATAGTCGCGATAGAAATAAGGAATCTCTTCTTTGTTGTCCCATTTGCCCTCGTGTTTTAAAAACAAGCCATAGCAACGTGATGGATGTATAATTTGGTTATCGACAGATAGAGTTAATGATAGAAAGTTGTCGGCCTGTTGGAATTGACCTTTTTTAAGCCATCGCTCGCAAATATTTTTCAAAAAAACTTCATTCAGTTCTTCAAAACGATCTGGCGGCGATACAGCCACAACGTTTAATTCTTTACAACCATAGGTAACTCCAACTTTACCATACTCAATAATACGGCAAATCCACGGAATTAAACCAATGGCAAAGGTTGTGATATTGCTCAAGTCAAACTTTTTTGTAATCTCATCAACCATCCAGTTAAATCCTGCCTGACCATAAATGGTGCCAACAAACACCTCTTTGTCTTTCGAAAGATGTGGCGCCAGTGAATGAAGAGCAGTTCGATATTTGCATACTGGCATGCATAAAATAACAAAACTTGCCTGTGGAATAACCTCCGCCGGATTATCACTGATTTTCGTCAGCGAACCACTAAATTCCTCTTGGAGTTCCCCATGAATAGAATGCAATTGCAGGTCGATCTTTGGCGACCATTCTTTGGGTCTTCTCGTGAGAATATTAACAGTAAAACCCGCTCCTGAAAGAAATGGAATCAAAATATGGGCACTGCTCCCTCCACCTACAATCGTCACTACTTTTTTTTCTTTTTTAGTCATATTGCATTCTATTTGTTCATCATTTTTATTAATTAAACATTAATAAATGATCTTGTTTAAATTGACTTGTTTCAATAGTTCGTGAGATTTGAGACATGAGATCATTAGCAGACTGAAAACACTTCAAGTTTTCAAACACACTCATTATCGACATAAAACGAAGCTTGCCAAACCATTGTATTTAGTACTGGCACTTAATTTCACCTAAAGTATTAAATTTAGGTTAAGTTTCATACTGTCAAGTTTGTCAAGATTCTAATACATATGAATTCCATGTTACAGATGCTCTTTCCTTAATTGGTAAATACACCAATTAGCTCCGATAACTTTTATAAGTTTAATAAATGAATCACTATTGGGAATATGAGGATTATAAGAGATTAGCGAACATATAAATAGATTCCCATAAAGTGGCAAAAGCAGCCTATAAGAACCAAAATATGAAAAATGGCATGATTATATGGGATTCGTTTGATACTGTAGAGAATCGCACCAAGTGTATATGCCAGGCCACCTGAAAAAAGCCAATACAAACCCTCAATTGGCAAATTCTGATACAAAGGTTTGATGATAAAAACCATCATCCAGCCCATAAACAGGTACATGAGTGTCGAAAATACCGAAAAACGCCCCGTAAAAAAGAGTTTGATACCAATTCCTAGCAAGGCAAATACCCAAACAACTGCGAAAACAATCAGACCTGTTTTTTCTGGTAAGGTCACCAAACAAAAGGGCGTATAAGTTCCCGCAATTAAAACATAGATAGAGGTATGGTCGAATATTCTCAAGCGTGCTCTTTTAATTGGGTTCGTTGCACGATGATAAAATGTTGATGCAGCAAACAGAATCGGCATACTTAGGCCGAAAATACTAAAGCTAAGTATATGCTTAGATTCTCCAAATAGAAAAGCCGTTCGAATCAGAATAATAAAACCAATTAGGGAAACGATAAACCCTAAAGCATGAGAATAGATGTTTATTTTTTCTTCCAGTGGAGAATAGCTTTTAATAACAGATTTGCGCATAAAGAATTAAGATCTAGTGATTTTATTATGATCTAAAATAGATAATAATTGTTAAAACGATCCTTATATCTTAATGTATCTCGATTGAAAGAAGATAAAATGTTACAAACCAAAAAAATTATAAAGAAAAGGCCTTAGAGATATTAAATCCAAAGAAGATTTCTCCCTTAAATGGATCACCTGTTGTTTCACCAATAAAGGCTTTTTCTGCAACTTGAGTCGAATTACTCAAGAACAGTTGGAACACATGAGCTCCCGTCTTAATATCTAGACCAACAGAAAGAGGGTTTACAAACTCGACATCAGACGATTGGGATTGTGATTGATTCACTAAATAATATTCGAAAGTCAAAGCAAACCGATAGTTCAGCTTTAAGCTCCCTCCCATTCCCAAAGCAAACAGATCATTCTTATCGTCCTTATATTTCACTAGATTTCGATGGACCCAAGTTGGCAAAATCTGTAAGGAAACACGATCAGAGAATTTACGAGCTAAAATCAACTGAGTCGTGTAAGCGTATCGTGAACTTTCCAAATTATCTCTATCGGGATTCGTCCACTTTTCAGCCACATAAGCAGTATTAAAATAAAGAGCCAACGAAAGTGGCGTATTTTTCTCGCCTTCACACTGCTGAAGAAACTTATATTTGCCAAACATCTCGTAGGTTTTATGCAGGCTACTTCGACGCAATCCAAACATCAGATCATCAGTAAAACCATATTCCAGACTCAAACTAGTGGTAGCCTGATCGGCTCCAAAGAAATCGTATAATCCAGATTTAATTTCACCAAAGCGATGGTTGATTCTAAAATCCATTACACCTTTATCTAGCGACTCACTACTTTGTCCGTGAATCAGATGAGGCGATTGGAAGATTTGAATCGGTAGGGTTTCATTATTTTGCGACTTCGCACTCGTAAAGGCAAAAAAAGCGATCACTAAGCCTAAGCTGAATCTATAAAGCATACTCGTTTTTTCGAAAATGAAGGGTTTAGTTTTTCTCGGCACCTTGGTCAATCCAAGCTTGAATCTGAGCTATTTTACAATCGTCGGTCATGGGACTTGAAGGTGGCATTGCAGAAAATGGGGCTACATGTTGTATGCTTCCTAAAAAACTACCATCATCAATACCTTTTTTAAGTCCTTCGAAACTTGAATAATTCACATTGCCTGAAGGCAAATTAGTATTATGACAGGAAAGACAAGTATTCTCGACATAGGGTTTAATATGAACAGAATAACTAATATCATCAGTACTGCATTCTGAATAAAGGTCTTCCTCATTATTACTAGCACAGGCTGAAAAAAAAATCAAGCCTGATATATACAATAATCGTTTTTTATTTAACATACTTAATTTAGCTCCTAGTAAACAAATGTAAAACTGGCAGCGAAGTTAGAAGCCATTTTTCAAAAAAAGAATACCTACATCTAGGTATTTCATAGCTCTATGTAAAATTTGGTGAGCAAACGCCTACAATTACAAAAATCGTTTCACGATGACCAAAACTTACCAAACTGCCCATAAACATTAGCATTCCATCATAATATATGTAAGATAAGGAGATCTCATTTTCTCAATTATAAAGGACATATACATTTTATAAATAATTATAAATCCAATTTAAATCTATATTGAACCCAGCTCGCACATCCTTTAAATTCTGAAATACCTACATATTGGTATTGTATATAATTTTTGACTCTACTTATTTTGCATCGAGATTTTAATCTAATCAGAAAACAAATAAAATGTTCAAAAAAGTTTTTTTCAGCACTCTCATACTACTTGCCTTGCAAATGCAAGTAAACGCACAATTGGTAAAATCAAATGATCAAGATAAGGCGCCAAAAACTGAATCGAAATTCAGAATGGGTGGTTATGGCGAGATCTTATATCAACGCATGGATTATGGTGCCAACCCAAAAGCAACAGCTAATGGCTCGAAAAGTGAAAACAGAGCGGTTTTCAGTCTTCCTCGACTGATACTAAGTTTAGATTACGATTTCACTCCCAGCTTAAGTTTCTCCACAGAGATTGAGTTTGAAAAAGGTGGAACCGGATCTGCTATGGAAATTGAATATGAAGAGTTTGGAGAATATGAAACAGAGTTAGAAAAGGGTGGTGAAATTGTTTTGGAGCAATTCCACTTAACCAAGCGTTTCTCTAATGCATTTAATGTGAGAGCAGGACATTTTATTCTAGCCTTAGGTCAGATTAACCAACGCCATTTACCTAGTGATTTCTTTACAACGATTCGCCCTGAAGGTGAAACGGCTTTTATGCCATCAACTTGGCACGAAACAGGTTTTGAATTTTTTGGGCAAATTAACGATTGGTCTTACCAAGTTCAAATCGTTACTGGTTTAGATGCTAATGGATTTTCATCAGCCAACTGGATACGTGGTGGATATCAAACGAAATTTGAAGATGTTAAAGCAACAAATTTAGCCTATATCGGCCGAATTGAATACAAAGGCTGGCAGGGTCTAAATATTGGGGCTTCCTACTACACCGGAAAGTCTAGCGAAAATGTAGCTAAGCCAGAAATCATGGGTGATATTGATGGGCGTGTCAGTTTACTTTCCTTACATGGCCGTTATAAAGAGGGACCATGGATTGCACGAGCTAATTTCTTACAAGGAAACCTAACAGACGCAGCACAAATTTCAAAAATCAACAATTCCTTATCAAGCGCAAGTCAAAATCCAAGAACTCCAGTAGCTAAAGGAGCCTTGAGTTATGGAGCCGAACTTGGTTTTAATGTTCTGAAGTTTTTCCCACAACACAAAACAAAGCTCTATCCTTTTGCCAGATACGAATATTACAACACTATGGAGGATGTTGAAAAATCGCAAATTGCCGATGCACGTTTCAAAAAAGAGGTCTACACAGTAGGCTTGAATTATTTTCTAAAATCGAATGTTGCTGTTAAACTTGATTATTCAATGAGAAAAATTGACGGTGGGAAATTTAACGACGAAAACACCTTAGGACTAGCTGTTGTATTCTCAGGCATGTTCATAAAATAATCATATAAACAAAATTTAATAAAGAGGAATAATAAAAGCTTCCTCATACTTAAAATTTAATCGATGTATGCATCGACTGGGCTAGAACTGCCAAAAATCAAGATGCGACATCAACTATAATCAATAGATTTTTAAATAAATACTTAAAATAAATCAATTTGTTATGAAAAATTTCAAACAATGGCTGAATGCCAGCTTATGTGTCTCAATTGTAGGATTAGGTGCCATTTCCTGCTCAAGTAGTGATGACAACAAGGAGGATGACTTTATTCAATATGACTTTAGCAAAGTCGCTGACACATATGTAAATAAAACGGTTATACCGACTTATGCCAGCATGAAAACGAATGCTGAAAAGCTAAAAAATGCCGTAATAACTTATCAAGCAACTCCTTCTCAGGAAAATTTAGATAAAGCTTGTGCTGAGTGGGTTGCAACACGTGTTGATTGGGAACAAAGTGAAGCTTATGTTTTCGGCGTAACAGAAGATTATGATGAAGCACTAGACTACTGGCCATTAGACAAGGTTCAGTTAGATAAAATATTAGCTGACACTAAGCCTATTACAGATATTGAACTCACCAGAGCTACTGGAGGTTTTCACACATTAGAGTATCTTCTTTTTAGAGATGGTCAGGCTCGGCCAGCTGCTGGTTTTACAGATAAAAGAGAAATTGAATATCTAGTTGCAGTAGCTACAAAATTATACAAGGACACTGATGGGCTACATACAAGCTGGAAAGGTGAAAGAGTAAACAAATTTTTGGCAAAACCTACTGAAGCAATTACTCAGATTATTGATGGCATCAATGGTATTGCTGATGAAGTTGGGCCTGGTAAAATAGGGGATCCTTACAAAAGTAAAAACGTATTGGAAGTAGAGTCTTGGTATTCATGGAATTCATTAACCGACTTTAAAAATAACATTCGCTCTATAGAAAATGCTTATTTAGGAGGATTTGATGCAGACAACAGAGGAGATAATTTAAGTGCATACATCAAAAGTAAAGATGCAAATCTTGATGCTGAAGTTAGAAAAACCATTCAAGATGCGATTACAGCAATCGATGCTATTCCTGAACCTTTCAGAAATCAATTAGATAATCCAGAATCTGCTGATGAAATTGAAGCTGCGATTGAGGCTTGCAATAAGATCGGTGAAATGTTTGCAGGAAAAATAAAGCCACTAGTGGTCTATTAATCATACACCAATTTTACAGTAAAACTTCGAGACTCTCACAAGGTCTCGAAGTTCTTAGGTTTATAAATTTTTCAATTGACTATAATTTAAGTTAGGAAAAAGGATGAGAAGAAACACGAATTATAAATCGGAGGCTAATAATCTTATACTAGGTTTAATTTTATCAATTAGCCTTATATCCTGTTCGAAACAAACAGAAGAAATTATATATACTCCAGGAAAACATGTCGCAGATACCAGGTCCTTATCTGCTGATGAATTGACCATATTCACTTCTTCGAATATGGCATTTGATACGCCTTCGGATCTCATAACTGGTGATTTAATGACACGCTTTTTAAATGGAGATAAGTTATACGATCAACCCCGTGTTGCCAATCCAACCGAATTTGAAGGCGCTGGTGGATTAGGTCCACTCTATGTAGGATTTTCATGCGGTAGTTGTCATAGTAATGCTGGGCGTAATCGATCTACCCTTCACACCCATGGCGGAACAGGAAATGGTTTTTCTTCGCAATTGGTCTTCATTAAAAGTAAAAATGGACAATACTTCCCGGAATATGGTCGCGTTTTGCATGACCAGGCAACATATGGAGTCACCCCAGAAGGCCGAATTAATGTAGAATATACCGAAAAACACTACACCTTCCCCGATGGCGAACCTTACAGCCTTATCACACCAAAATACTGGATATCGGATTGGTATGCAACGGAAATTCCAGACGAAGAACTCGTGATGAGTGTTCGCACCCCATGTAGTCATGTTGGATTAGGACTTGGTACTGCAGTTGATCAGAATGAAATTTTAGCCTTGGCGGCAAAAGAATATCCTGAATACAATATTAGCGGAGAGGTCAACTGGGTTTATGAACGTAATCAAAAATTACTGGGTACAGGTGGTTTAAAAGCACAGCATGCCGATTTAACCGTAGAACTCGGTTTCTCTTCGGATATGGGCGTTACCAATCACCGATTTCCTGATGAAGTGGGTAAAGATCAGAGCCAAACAACTGAAGACTTTGGTATCGAAATCTCTACTGAAGATATGGCTGATGTAGAATTCTATTTAATGAGTTTAGGCGTACCCGCCAGACGAAATGTAAACGATCCTCAAGTTCTTAAAGGAGAACATAATTTCAGAGAAGCCAAATGTAATCTGTGTCATGTAGAAACCCTTCACACAAGTACAGATCCAATAGAATTAATGGATGGTACAAGAATGACACATCTTGCTGGTCGCACATTTCACCCATATACCGATTATTTGATTCATGATATGGGCCCTGAATTAGGCGACGATTACGACCAATACAATGCTTCGGGCGACGAGTGGAGAACCGCACCTCTTTGGGGACTAGGTCTTCTTGAAACTGTGAGCGGTCATACTGGCCTCCTGCACGACCAACGTGCACGAAATATAACAGAAGCCATTATGTGGCACGGTGGCGAAGGTGCTTACTCACGTGAAGTATTCCGTAATATGTCAAAAGAAGATCGAGATGCCATGATTGCATTTCTAGAATCTTTATAAATCTGATTGGATCAATACAAAAACAAATAATGAATTATAACAACATCTATTACCCGGATCTAAATACTCAAGTTGACGCTTCTATTTTCACAAGAGAAAATGGCGTAAGTGAAATCCATTTCATGATTAAACCTGATACTAAAACAGGTTTTGCCAACCAGATGGATGACTTGCAAGCCGCTTGGAACCGCAGATTAAAGGAATTAAATATAGAATCAGAAACGGTTATTCTAAAGCGCTTTTTCATGAGCGATTTAGTTAACCAATATCCACTTTTCAAAGAAAAGTTAGCTAATGGTACAGCAAGTGAAGAAGGAAGTTTTGGGGTTTCAATCGTGGAACAACCACCATTACCCGATAATAAAATTGTGATGTGGGCTTACCACATTATTGACGAGAAGAAAGAGGCAAAAAAATTCATGGAGAAGAACAATTGGGTTTGGGAACACAATAATTGCCGCCAAATTTGGACCACACAAATGATTGATGCTAAAGTAGAGAGTTCATTCGATCAGATGGATTCTATTTTTAAAAGTTATACGCCAATGATTGAATCGTATCAGCTAAGCCTGAGAGATGATGTGATTCGAACCTGGATTTATGTGCAAAATGTAGATGCCAACTACGAAGGTGTTGTGGTATCTCGTCGTGAGTTATTCGAGGAAAAAGGATTAACTAAAGAGACCAATTTCATTACCAGTACAGGTATTGAGGGGCGCTTTCACAATCCTGCCGTTAAGGTCAGTATGGATGCTCTGGCAGTGAGTGGTCTACAAAAGGGACAAGTTCAATTTCTAAATGCTTTAGATCATTTGAATCCAACCCATGAGTATGGTGTGACTTTCGAACGAGGCACAAGCGTTGAATATGGGGATAGAAAACAAATCTTCATTTCAGGAACAGCCAGTATCGACAATAAAGGTGAAGTTGTTCATGTGGGTGACGTTTACCAACAAATGCATCGTGCAATTGAGAATATCGAAGCTCTGCTTAGAGATACTCAAGCCGAACTAACTGATCTAGCTAAAATCATTGTGTATTTGCGTGATCAAGGTGATTATCAAATTGTAGATCAATATCTGAGAAATCGATTTAAGGGCTTGCCTTACGTTATTGTATGGGCACCAGTTTGCCGACCAGGTTGGCTCATTGAGATTGAAGGCATCGCCTTAACTGAAAACCGAAACAAAAACTACAAAAACTTCTAGATCATGAAAATCGCAAATAAATTAATATTAGGCGCTTTTTGCCTTACTTCTACCCTATCTGGTATCGCTCAAACTCAAGAGGAACAAAAGGATATCGATAAATACATTGAAAGTGATGTGATTTCACTAGTTGATAGAGCTGGTTTTAGCTGGCAAACATCAAAAGGAGATTTTAAATTGAAACCATATATGTTAATCTTCACACGTGGTGAGTATAACTACGTAGATGATGAAGGTTTAAATATTGCTGAAGTTGATAATGTGATAAATACCGGTTTCGGAATTCCTAAAGCAGTATTGGGTTTTGCGGGTACAGCCTTTGGGAAAATCACCTATAATTTCGCTCTTGATGCTGCTGCTTCAGGTGGGGCTTTATTGAACCAAGCTTGGTTCGATATTAATATGAAAGATGAGTTTCGTTTGAGAGTCGGCAAATTTAAAACACCAATGAACCGCGCTTACCAGGTCAGATTAGGTCAAAGTTTAATGCCTGTTCTTCCTGCTAACCTAAGCACTCAGGTTAATGTGCCTTACAGCTTAAATTCGGTAAATCCGGTTA
>Ga0209272_10002040_pt1 | contig 11771 bp, 8 predicted proteins | sample tdDd002_FD_187125 | JGI IMG/M metagenome (GOLD analysis project Ga0209272, IMG submission 187125) | Marine sediment microbial communities from the Atlantic coast under amendment with organic carbon and nitrate - tdDd00.2 (SPAdes)... | ecosystem: Environmental > Aquatic > Marine > Coastal >... | reverse complement strand
ATACCTTCTACTGCCTGACTGATACGTTGTCTTCCCTCGAAACGAAAAGGGATGGTAACAATACCAACAGTAAGTATTTTCATGTCTTTTGCTGCCTTGGCAATGATAGGCGCAGCACCAGTTCCGGTACCTCCACCCATGCCAGCTGTAATAAATACCATTTTGGTATTATCTTCTAATACAGCGGTAACATCGTCTAAGTTTTCAATAGCTGATTGTTCGCCTTTCTCAGGCTTGTTGCCAGCTCCTCGTCCTTCTGTTAAAGATTCGCCGAGTTGAATTTTCTTCGGCACATTGCTTTTTGCTAATGCTTGTGCATCTGTATTACAAATGACAAAATCAACATCTTTGATGCCTTGCTGATACATATAGTTAACAGCATTGCCACCACCACCACCAACTCCAATTACTTTAATAATTGAAGGTTCGTCTTCTACCAAGCCAAAATCCATTAATTCTTCGCTCATTAATTTTATTGTATTTATCCTTTCTTGGATGTGTGTGATTCTATTCTAAAGTATTTAAGCTTTTTGCGCTGCAAATTTAGTGCTTAATTAGTTACGATTGTATATTTCATCTAGATTTTCTAAATGAAATATAACTTAAGTGAGAGAATTAATATATCTATACGTATAATTTACATTGAAGTGTCTTCCGTATCGAATAAAGAACCCAGAGTATCTTTGAACCATCCTGATTTCTTATCTTTTTTGACCTCTTTAGGCTGAGGTGCAACAAAAGAACTATTGGATTGACTTTTCGTTGGCTTTTCTTCAATATCGTCTACGATCTCTTCATCAACTGATTCCTCAAACATTTCTGTCTGACTAAGATTTTTCATCTTAGGCGTAGCCGTTTTTCTTTTAGAGTTGTTGGCTTCAGCTTCCAGCATTTCTGGGTTTTCAATTATTAATTCTAGCTGAGGCTCCTTATTTTCTTCATGTTGTCGGGGCTGGATATTTAGTTCAGGAATAGGATTGTCAGAGAATCCTGTTGCTATAATGGTCACGTTTAATTCATCTTTACAAGATTCGCTAAACCCATTTCCCCATATGATATTAACATCGTTTCCAACAACAGCTTGAACGTATTCAGTAATTTCAGTTACCTCCATCATGGTTGCTTCTTCGCTACCAGATATAATATTGAGAAGGATGTTGCTTGCGCCATAGATATTATTGCTGTTCAGTAATGGTGAATTAAGAGCCTGCTTGATTGCTTTTATGGCTCTGTCTTCTCCAGCTATGCTTGCTGATCCCATAATTGCAACCCCAGAGTTACGCATTACAGTTTCCACATCAGCAAAGTCGACATTGACATAGCCATGTACCGTAATAATTTCAGCAATGGATTTGGCAGCGATTGATAAGACACTATCGGCTTGAGCAAAAGCTTCTGATAGCTTTAAATCGCCAAACATGCTTCTTAATTTTTCATTATTAATGATCAATAAAGCATCTACATGTTTCTCTAGATTTTCAATGCCTTCTAAGGCTTGCTGAACACGACGTTTCCCTTCAAAAAGGAAAGGAATAGTAACTATACCCACAGTAAGGATGTTTTTTTCTTTGGCAAGCTCAGCAATTACTGGTGCTGCACCCGTACCCGTTCCGCCACCCATACCAGCAGTAATGAAAACCATCTTGGTTTTTTCTCCCAGAAGCTTATTAACATCATCTATACTTTCTATAGCTGATTGACGACCTTTTTCAGGCTTGTTACCTGCGCCTCGTCCTTCTGTTAAACTTTTCCCTAATTGTATTTTAAAAGGAATTGGGCTATCAACTAACGCCTGAGAGTCGGTATTGCATATTACAAATCCAACATCTTTTATACCTTCTTTATACATGTGATTGACAGCGTTACTTCCACCGCCTCCAACACCAATAACTTTGATCATTGATTCTTCTTTTGTTTCGAAATCAACAGGTAGTATATCGTCAATCATAATTTAGGGTTTATCGTGTTTTTAATAATATACAAATTGATGCGATTTGAATTTAATACGAATATTTAGGGGATTTCAATGGCATCATAAATTTGTCATTCTAATCTTTATATTAGTTGTCGAAGAGAGTTTCAAAGAAACGTTTAATGCCTCTCTTTCTAGTTTTAGTATTTGTTTCTTGCGATACACCGTCGTTTGGCTTATGCTGAAGTTTATTTAATCCGTTCAGAAGTAAACCAATACTCGTTGCATACATTGGAATATTAATGGCTTCGTCAACTTTAACCATATCTGAAGCATTAGGATACCCAATTTTAACATCTACACCTAGTTTCTCCTTAGTTAAAACATCCAGATTTTTAAGCATAGCGCCACCACCTGTCAGAACAACTCCGGCACCTAACTTATCACCGTAAGGCGTCATGTCTATCTGATATTTTACACGATCTAAGATTTCTTCCATGCGGCACTGAATAATTTGTGCAACAGTTTTGAATGCAATCTCTTTGGGATCCCAACCACCAGTTTGAGGTATATTAACGACTTTGTCGCTATCTGCCAATTGCTCAACAGCTTCGCCAAATTGTACTTTTAAAGCTTCAGCTTGTTTAAGTAATAAATGACAACCTTCTTTGATGTCTTTTGTTACAACATCTCCTCCAAAAGGAATAACAGCTGTGTGTCGAAGAACACCATCGAAATAAAGTGTAATATCTGTGGTTCCGCCACCTATATCTACGAGCACAACACCGGCTTCTTTTTCTTCCTTAGTAAGCACAGCAAGTGAAGATGCTAGAGGTTCAAGTACCAGTTCTTCAATATCAATATCAACAGCTTTTACACAGTTTTCAATGTTTCTGGCAGAAGCTGTTCTTCCAATAATAATATTAAAATTACCGTCGATTCTACGTCCCGCCATACCAAGAGGGTCCGTAATACCTTTATCTTTATCAACCACATAGTCTTGTGGTATAACGTGAAGAATCTGTTCGCCTACCTGAATTGGAATCCTGAAATTTTCTTTTAGAATGGTATCAATATCCTCTTGAGTAATAATTTCAGAACCGTTTTGGATGTATTTAAATTGTCGATTCTTTAGGCTTCTAATATGTTGTCCGGCAATACCAACGTATGCCTTATCGATCTTAAGATTCGTATTTTGTTGTAATTTTTCCACCACTTCACGAATAGCTTCAATCGTTTGGTTGATGTTTTGAATAACTCCCTTAACCACACCTGTAGATTTGGTCTTCTCCAATCCCAGTATTTGAAGTTCTCCGTTGGATGTAACTTTCCCCGCTATGGCAACAATTTTAGTTGTTCCAATATCTATAGCCGCTATAATTTCGTTTGTGTTGATCATCCTATTACTTTTTTGTACATACGATCTGATTCTCGTATTTCAAATTAATCTTCTTGTACTTGTTCCAACCTACAGTTGAAAACCCATCTTTATATAATGCATAGAGCTTATCGAATTTCCTTTCGAAATTTTCAATTTTCCCCAACTCAATTTTCTGACCACCTACTCGAGGTATTAAAATATATTCATCTTTCGAATCTACATAGATTTGATTGATTTGCGAAGACCAAAATTCATCTTTTGTGATAAAATTTACCAGTGGCATTAAATCTGTTTCAATCGTCTTATCTTTTATGTGTCCGGAAACCACTAAAACCCTTGAGGTATAGTTCGAAGACAGTGGCATTCGCCTACCTTCTTCATCAATATAAAAGCCTTTTCCCTTTAATAACCGAACAATAGGTCGACGTTGTTCAATTTCAAGATGTAAACAACCTCTAAGTGAGGTGAAAACTTCTGTGTTCTTAACTGATGGAATTTTATTGATAATTTGCTCTAGCTTCTCCTTGTTGATACTCTTTGTATGCTTACCGATAATATCCGGATGATTCTTTAATATGAGATTTTTGATCTCAGAATCAGATATAAAATGCGTGTTTAAGCTATCAATAATATTGATGTCAATACCTGTAACCAGCAAGGCATCACTTTTCTTATTCACAAAGGCGAAAGTGAAAATGATGTAGGCAAATAATGCCAGAGTGATTAATATGGGCTTGATCTTTTTTTTCATTTTATTCTTTGATTCAATACCTGTTCTATAGGTTCTACCAATTTATCAATATCACCCGCTCCCAAAGTTAACAATACTTCTATTTTGCTTTGTTTAATTTGGTCAATTAATTCATCTTTTGAACATATTCTACCTTTGCTTTTCATTTTGCTTAGAATCAAATTAGAATCAATACCTTCAATAGGTAATTCTCTGGCAGGATAGATATCTAATAAAATAAGTTCGTCAAGTAAATCTAAACTTTCTGCAAATCCATCAGCAAAATCTCGTGTTCTGGTATACAGGTGAGGTTGAAAAATACCTGTTATCTTTTTATCAGGATAAATGGCCTTAACGGACGAAATACTTTCCCAAAGCTCTTTTGGGTGGTGAGCATAATCATCAATAAATACCAGGTTTTCATGCTTGATTCTATAGTCAAAGCGACGACGAACACCCATAAAGTTATTCAGAGCCATACGAAGTTCTTCCTGGCTAATTCCGCATATTAAAGCGACAGCACTGGCAGCAATGGCATTCTCAACATTAATTCGACCAGGATATGAAAGTTTTAATCCCTCAATACAACCCTTAGGGTGTACCAAGTCGAATTGATATAAGCCTTGAATCAATGTTAGATTTTTAGCGTAGAAATCAGCCTCTTCTTCCAAAGAATATGAATAAAGATTGATATCACTAGGGCTCAGGTCTAAACCTTTTTTATAAACTAAATGGCCACCTTTTTTTATTTGTCTGACGTAATCCTGAAAAGTTTTTTCCAGTTCCTCTTTCTCACCATAGATATCCAAATGATCAGCATCCATTGATGTGACAACAGCGACTTGAGGGTGAAGTTGAAGGAAGGATCTGTCAAATTCATCGGCTTCTAATACAACCCAGGGACTCGTTTTAGAAAGGAGTAGGTTGGTGTTGTAATTTCTTGCTATGCCACCTAAAAATGCGTTGCAATCTAATTCAGAGCTTTTAAATATATGAGCAGTTAGGCTTGATACAGTGGTTTTTCCATGTGTACCAGCAATACCAATTCCATTCAATGGATCAGATAAAAATCCTAAAACTTCAGCTCTTTTCATCAAAAGGAAATCTTCTTTTTTGAAAAAAGACAATTGCTCATGATTTGAAGGAATAGCAGGTGTGTAAACGACTAGAGTTTCATTTTTGTTGAGATAAATCTGAGGGATTCTATCAACACCATCTTTGAAAATAATTTCAATTCCTTCTTTTTCCAGTTCACCTGTAAGTAAGGTTTGTGTCTTGTCGTATCCAGATACATTTTTCCCAATAGCTTTGAAATAGCGCGCAATGGCACTCATCCCAATACCTCCAATTCCTACAAAATAGATGTTCTTAAAATCCTCTATATTCATCATTCTACTCCCTGTATATGAACTAATTTAAGTCTCGGAGACCTAAATTTATTGCTTTATCATTTTTAATATCTCTTCTGCAATTTCGTCTGCAGCATTGGGTTTTGCCAATAATGAAATGTTCTTTTCAAGTTTGTCAAGTTCCGAATCCTTGTCTAATAGCGATAAGGCTTCTTTAACCAATCTTTCTTTCGATTCAATATCTGGTATTATTATGGCTGCATCCTGATTGACAAGAGCCATGGCATTTTTAGTTTGATGATCTTCTGAAACATTGGGGGAAGGAACTAAAATACAAGCTTTTTCCACCAAGCAAAGTTCAGAAATAGTTCCTGCTCCAGCTCTTGAAATCACAAGGTCGGCAGCAGCATAAGCCAAATCCATTCGAGCTAAGAAATCTGAAACCTGTACATTGTCAACATTGGCTTGTGCAAGCTTCTCTTTCATCTCTTTATGGTAGAATTTACCACACTGCCATATGACTTGAATATTTTTGTCTTTAAACGCCTCTATGCTTTCAATAATGCTGTGATTAATGGTTCTTGCACCTAAACTTCCTCCAATAACCAGTAGTGTCTTTTTGTTTGGATCAAGACTGAAAAAATGTTGAGCTTCTGTTCTCAAATCTTCCAATTGAGTGAGATCTTTTCTGACAGGATTTCCAGTCATCAAGATTTTATCAGCTGGAAAAAAACGTTCCATACCTTGATAAGCCACACATATTTTATTGGCTTTCTTAGCTAGAAGTTTATTCGTAATACCTGCGTAAGAATTTTGTTCCTGTATGAGTGATGGAATGCCCATCTTGTTTGCCGCATGCAATAATGGGCCACTGGCATAACCACCAACTCCAACGACAGCATCAGGCTTAAATTCTTTTATAATTTTCTTAGCCTTGCGAAGGCTTTTAAATAGTCGAGAGAAAAATTTTAAATTCTCTTTGCTGAAATTTCGTTGTAAGCCTCTAATGGGAAGCCCAATGATTTTGTAACCTGCAGCAGGAACTTTTTCCATTTCCATTTTACCTTCGGCACCTACAAATAAAATTTCGATATTATCTTGTTTAGCTTTAAGAGTATTGGCAATTGAAATCGCTGGAAAGATATGTCCTCCAGTTCCACCTCCGCTAACTATTATTTTAATCTTCTGCATGGTTTAATTCTTCTTGTTCTTTAACTGATCTGCTCACACTTAAAATCATTCCTAAGGCTACACTTGTAAAAATCAGTGAGGTTCCCCCCAAACTGACCAGTGGTAGGGGTTGACCTGTGACTGGAATTAAATTGACTGAAACAGCCATATTGGTTAATGCTTGTGCAACGATACTTAAGCTGAGTCCAATGACGAGGAAAGCTGGAAAAGTCCGATCGCATTTCCTCACTATGGAACCTGCCCGATAGATGAGAAATAAGTATAGAGCTAGGATTCCAAATCCACCAAACCATCCGAGTTCTTCAAGAATGATGGCATAAATAAAGTCGGAGTAGGGATGAGGTAAGAAATTTCGTTGATCGCTGTTGCCAGGACCTTTACCTATTATACCACCGGAAACGACTGCTACCTTTGCCTGATCGACTTGATAGTTTCGATCGTTGTCAGTTTTTTTCTCGCCCATACCAGCGAAGTTTAATATTCTATTTCTGACCGTATGAATACGTCCAAAACTATCAGGCAAGAAGGGGGCTATTATGAGTAAGATGATGATCAGACCTAATCCAGCTCCCATAGTACCAAGAAGGTATTTGGCTGCAATTCTTCCAATAAACATGAGCATAAGACATATGCCTCCCAAAAGGGCAGAAGTCGAGAAGTCATCGAGAAAGATAATACCACATACCACACCAATTGATGCGATAATTTTCCAAAAAGCTTCTTTTTGACATTCTCTATCCGTTTGGAATTTAGATAGTATACGTGAAACGAATAAGATTAATGCCAGTTTGGCTAATTCAGAAGGCTGAAAGTTAAAGCCTATGACTGGAATGGTGATCCATCGAGATGCCTGATTTAAATTAACACCAACAATTTTGGCCAATAACAACATACCTATTGCTATGAGTAAACCCATATTGGCCCAACTGGAATAATGTTTATAGGGGATTTTGTGAGTGACCCAAATAATAAAATAGCAACCCAGTAATAAGACTAGTTGCTTGATGAAAAAATAAGACGTATTTCCACCTTTAACCTTATAAGCTAAGGTTCCAGTTGAACTGTAGACTACTAACAATGAAATGATGGATAATAGAAATATAATAATCCAAATCACTTTATCACCTTGCAGTCTGTAATTACTGATAAATCGTCCCATTTAATTCTTACTATAATTTTCGCACTTCTTTTTTAAATTGATCGCCTCTGTCTTCGTAACTTTTGAAAAGATCGAAACTTGCACATGCCGGAGATAATAATACCGAAGCTTCTTCGTTTGCTAATTCGAAGGCTTTTGTAACGGCATCCTGCATTGATTCTGTATCTACAATTGTATCGATGACACCATCAAATGCCTGGTGAATTTTTGAGTTGTCAACCCCCAAACATACAATTGCTTTCACTTTATCTTTTACCAAGTCCATCAACTCAGAATAGTCATTGCCTTTATCAACGCCTCCAACAATCCAAACCGTTTCGTCGTCCATACTTTCAAGCGCATACCAGGTTGAATTGATATTCGTTGCCTTTGAATCGTTTATAAATTCAACCCCACGAACATTCGTTAATTTTTCAAGGCGATGTTCCACTCCCTTAAAATCACTAAGACTTTCTCTGATGACCTCCTTACGAATACCCAGAATGCTTCCAGCAATACCTGCAGCCATCGAGTTGTAAGTGTTGTGTTTCCCTTTTAAAGAAAGGTCTTTCTGTTTCATATTAAGATTGATATTTTCATTCTTAATAATTAAATCTTCATCCTTCAAACTTGCGCCTTTTGGTAAACATTCATAAATACTAAATGGATGTTTTTGAACCTGAATTGATATTTGTTTTAACTCTTTTGTTATGGTTTCGTCATCCTGACAGAAAATGAAAGCATCATTCTCAGTTTGATTCTGAATGATTCTGAATTTCGAATCGATATAATTCTCCATCTTATAATCGTACCGATCCAGATGGTCAGGTGTAATGTTCATTAAAATGGCAATGTCAGCCTTGAATTGCTGCATGCCATCAAGTTGGAAACTACTTAATTCAACCACATAGTGACTGTGATTTTTCTCTGCCACCTGACGAGCCAAACTATGTCCAACATTACCAGCCAAACCTACATTGATACCTGCCTTTTTCAACATGTGATAAATAAGCAGGGTTGTTGTGGTTTTCCCATTGCTACCTGTGATGCATATCATTTTAGCATCTGAGTAGCGACCTGCAAATTCAATTTCTGAGATAACAGGAATACCTATACTATTTAATTTCTTTATGAGAGGAGCGGTATCAGGAATCCCTGGGCTTTTGATAACCTCAATTGCTTCAATAATACGTTCCTCGCTATGCTTCCCTTCTTCGAAAGGAATTTCGTATTCGTTCAGAATCTTGCTATAGTTTGATGTGATTTGTCCCTTATCTGAAACAAATACATTAAAGCCTTTGCTTTTAGCTAATATAGCTGCACCAACACCACTTTCTCCAGCACCTAAAACAACTATGGTTTTCTGACTATTCATTTATCTAATTTTAAGAGTCACAATAGTGATAACTGCTAATAAAATACCGATAATCCAGAATCGTGTTACAATTTTAGCTTCAGGATATCCCTTAAGTTGATAATGATGGTGTAAAGGGGCCATTCTGAATATTCGACGACCTTCACCGTACCTTTTTCTTGTATATTTAAACCATGAAACCTGCATCATAACAGAAATGTTTTCAACCAAGAAAATTCCGCAAAGTACAGGTATTAAAAGTTCCTTATGGATGATGATTGCTAATACAGCAATAATTCCGCCCAATGAAAGACTTCCGGTGTCTCCCATGAAAACTTGTGCAGGATAAGAATTATACCAAAGGAAACCAATCGTAGATCCAATGAATGCTGCTATATATACGACCAGCTCACCTGAGTGAGGAATGTACATGATGTTTAGATAACTTGCATAAACTAAGTGACCAGAAAGATAGGCCAGAATACCAAGTGTTGAACCAATGATGGCTGAAGTTCCGGTCGCGAGTCCATCGAGACCATCTGTCATATTAGCGCCATTGGAAACAGCTGTAACAATAAATATGGTAACAATAATAAAGAGTATCCAAGCCAGAATTGATGAATATTCTCCTCCAAAACGAACTAAATCTTCATAATCAAACTCATTGTTTTTAAAGAATGGGATAGTTGTTTTAGTTGATTTGATATCCTTTGTCATTTCAGTTGCATCCGCACGATCTGCCACAAAACCTTCATCAACAATTTCGGTAGGAGTACCGATGTCATAAATATTAGCTTTTTCACGGATAACAACATCATCATTCATATACAGAGTCAGGCCTACGATTAAACCTAAACCGACTTGTCCAGCTATTTTGAATCGTCCCTTTAAGCCTTCTTTATCCTTTTTGAAAACTTTAATGTAATCGTCAATGAAACCAATTAATCCCAACCAAACTGTGGTGATAATCATCAGGATAATATAAATATTATCGAGTTTGGCGAATAATAAAACGGGTACGAGAATGGAAATTAGAATAATAATCCCACCCATTGTTGGTGTGCCTTTCTTTTCAATTTGTCCGGCAAGGCCAAGATCTCTTACAATCTCACCAATTTGTTGTTTTTGTAAATAGTAAATGATTCTTTTTCCAAATACAGTTGCAATTAAGAGTGAGGTAATGATACTCAATGCAGCACGAAATGAAATGTAATCAAACATCCCAGCTCCTGGGAAATCTAACTCATGTAGGTATTTAAATAGATAGTATAACATGCTTATTGATTGAATATTTCGTTAATAATTTCTTTATCGTCAAAGTGATGTTTCACACCATTAATTTCTTGATAATCTTCGTGGCCTTTTCCTGCTACAAGAATAATATCATCTTTTTTTGCCAGCATAATTGCTGTGCGAATGGCTTCTTTTCTGTCTGAAATAGCGAGCACTTTTCTTAAATTCTCAGCGGAAACGCCCTCTCTCATTTCGGTAATGATTGTTTCAGGATTTTCGGAACGTGGGTTGTCTGATGTTAAAATGACTTTATCACTATACTCAGCACTAACTTTCCCCATTAAAGGCCGTTTGGTCTTGTCTCTGTCGCCACCAGCACCTACAACTGTAATAACCGTTTCGTTTCTGGTTCGAAGTTGATCTATTGTGAGTAAAACATTTTTTAAGGCATCAGGTGTGTGTGCATAATCAACAATTGCCATTATACCGTTTGGAGATATGGTGCTTTCAAAACGACCTGCTACAGATTTGAGTTCACTCATTTTCATCAGCACCTCTTCTTTCGACTGATCGAGAAGTCGAGCAGCACTGTACACAGCTAAAAGGTTGTGTGCATTGAAATCTCCAATAAAATTGGTCCACAATTCAAGGCCATCCATTTCCAATAGCATACCATTAAAATGCTTTTCTAGAATTTGAGCTCTAAAGTCAGCAAAAGCACGTGTTGAGTATGTGAACTTATGAGCTTTTGTATTTTGAAGCATAATTTTCCCATTCTTGTCATCTGCATTCGTAATGGCGAAGGCTGATTTCCCCAGTTGATCGAAAAATCCTTTTTTTGCTCTTAAGTAAGCATCAAAAGTTTTGTGATAGTCTAGATGATCGTGAGTTAGATTGGTGAAAATGCCACCTTTGAAATCTAATGCTTTGGTTCTGTGTTGATCAACGGCATGGGAACTGACTTCCATAAAACAAAAATCACAACCTTCTTCAACCATTTCGTTCAGCAGTTTAGAAATCTGTATCGCATCTGGTGTTGTATGTGTTGCTTTAACTTCTTTATTGTCAATGAAATTTGTAACAGTAGAAAGTAAACCGACCTTATAACCAAGATTCTTGAATAATTCATAAAGCAAACTGGCAATGGTTGTTTTGCCATTTGTTCCTGTCACTCCCACAAGTTTTATGTGATTCGATGGGCAATTGTAATAATTGTGAGCGACAGTAGAAAGTGCTTTCGATGTGTTTTCTACTTTTATATAACTAACCTCAGAGTCTATGTTTTCAGGTAAACGCTCACACAAGATTGCTTTTGCACCACTTTCTATTGCTTTTGCAATGAAATTATGACCATCGGATTGTGTCCCAACCTGAGCAATAAAAAAATCGCCTTCTTCAACTTTCCTGGAATCGAAATGAATTTGTTTGATTTCGATATCAAGTTCCCCTACACTCTTTATTATGTCGATTGATCTTAATAGAT
>Ga0209272_10002035_pt1 | contig 11781 bp, 12 predicted proteins | sample tdDd002_FD_187125 | JGI IMG/M metagenome (GOLD analysis project Ga0209272, IMG submission 187125) | Marine sediment microbial communities from the Atlantic coast under amendment with organic carbon and nitrate - tdDd00.2 (SPAdes)... | ecosystem: Environmental > Aquatic > Marine > Coastal >... | reverse complement strand
AAAACTTGAAATAGAGCCCTTTGGGGGAAAGGGCTCTTAGGGGGAGGAGCTTAAGGTTTAAGCTTTCACAAGAGTCGCTGCGTTACGCATCGCTTCTTTCGTTGAACACTCAACAACGTTTGCTTTTGCAAAGCGGTGAGCGTCTTTTACTTGGATATCGTGAGCTAGAATAACCAGCTTCGCGTTTGCTACATCTAGGTCAGTGATGCGGTTCTGGATACCGTTTTGACCTTGAGTTTCTACTTTGATTTTCAGACCTGCTGCTGCACCTGCTTTCTCTAGTGCTTTTGCTGCCATGAATGTGTGTGCTACGCCAGATGGGCAACATGTTACTGCTACGATGTCGTACTCGCCTTCGCCTGCTGCTGGAGCCGCTTGAGCTTGTGCAGGTGCTGCTTCTGCGATTTCGTCTTCTGCTTCTTCTTCAGCTACTGGTTTCCAGAAGCCAACGATAACTGCTGTTGTTAGTGAGCCTAGTGCGATACCCACAACGTACATTGGGATGTTGCTTGATACAGGTGCTGTGATTAGACCGCCCCATGGTGCGTGTAGTAGTACGTCTGTTAGGAAGCCGAATACACAGCCAACGATACCACCAGCAACGATTGAAGGAAGAACGCGTACAGGGTCGTTTGCTGCGAATGGGATAGCACCTTCAGAGATACCGATAGAACCCATGATTGCTGCTGCTTTACCTGCTTCTTGCTCTTGCTTAGTGAACTTCTTCTTGAATAGGAATGTTGCTAGTGCCATACCTAGAGGAGGCGTACAGATTGCGATACCAACACCACCCATTAGCCATGGCTGTGTATCAACTTGAGTTTGTGCGAATAACGTTGCTACTTTGTTGATTGGACCGCCCATATCGAATGCAGTCATACCACCAAGAATCGTACCTAGAACCACTTTAGAAGCGCCAGCCATAGAAGCTAGGAATTCGTTCATAGAAGCCATGAAGATCTTGATTGGCTCACCGATACCCCATAGAACGATACCTGCAGAGATAAGCGTACCTAGTAGAGGGTAGATGAAGTAAGCGCCCAACGCAGTCATGTTAGCAGAAAGAGGGATCTTCTTAAGTTGGAATACCACACCACCTGCGATGAAACCCGCTACGATACAACCAAGGAAGCCGCCGCCCATGTCAGCCATGATGCCAGAAGAGATCATCGCTGGTGCTAGAGCTGGTTTGTCTGCAATTGAGTAACCGATGAAGCCACCAAGAATAATTGGGAACAGCACCAGACCTTTAATACCGATATTAGAAATATCAGCCAATAAACCGTCCGCAGGAACCGCACCTTTACCTGATGCCATTACCGCTAGCGCCAGTAGTACACCACCCGCAACGATAAATGGAAGCATGTGAGAAGTACCGAATAAAAGGTGACCTTTCATGGTACTTAGGATTTTTTTGAAATCGCTATTATTACTAGCTTGAGCTGTGATAGTACTCATAATTTCACGCCTTATGAATTAATTAAAATATTTAGTATTTGGTTTTCGTCTTTTGCGTTATGAATATCTTCAATAAACTCTTCGCTAAATTTACCGAACAATTCTTGAAGAACATAAATATGGTGGTCGGCACCGTTATCTGGTGAAGCAATCATGAAGAATACGGTCGGTTTGACTCCCTCTTCGTCGCCATACTCGATGCCTTCGCGCTTTACGCCAACAGCGATTGCAGGCTCTGTAACCGCTTTGCTTTTTGCGTGTGGGTAAGCGATGCCGTCCATTGAAGTCACGCTTAATGCTTCACGTGCTTCGATGTCGGTTAAAAAAGCCTCTTTGCTGCTAATTCGATTATTTTCGAATAGCATCTGTGCTAGCTCTTCAAAGACTTCTTTTTTATTATTTGCTTGAAGGTTGCCTTTAATTAAATTGACGTTTGTTAGTTCTGTAATCATTTTTTGACTCATTGGTACTGAAGTAATGAGGCAAATTTAATTAATGTTACGGTTTTCTGAAATAGTAAAAAAAATCCAATAACTATACTTTTGTATCACTGAGAGCTAAGTGTGATAGAAGTCATTAATATCAATGAGCTAGAAGGGAATTAGTATTGTGACTTATATTCCATTTATTTTGTAATTAATAATGAAGCTTGAAAATAAACGAGAAGGGAATCAAATATGGTTCAATTTTGCTATAAAAAAGAGGCTTTGTGCTAATCCCCTTGATACACATTGGCGAATGTAAGCTCCGAATTTGAAGCCAAGGGGAGGTTAGGAAGAGGTGTTATGCTGAATTTGGCTAATCCATTAAGACGGATTTTTGTACTTATGCAGCAAATCTAACGGGATATGGCAGTAGTCGTTTGGAAAGCGCGTGAGTCGATCTTGGTGCTCATCATCACTTGGTACATAGTTTGTGAGTGGCAGCACTTCTACGGCGATCTTCTCGGCATCTGGTCTTGCTGCGATAAATGCTTTAGCGATGGCTAGGTGTTGTTCGTTTTGGCTGTAGACACCAGTACGGTACTTCTCACCTACGTCTTCACCTTGCTTGTTTACACTGTGCGGGTCGATGATCTCAAACAGATATCCCATTAAAGTTTCAACCGAAACTTGTGCAGGGTCGAACTGGGTTTTCACGCATTCGGCGTAGCCATCGTATTCGGATTGAGTGTTATCCGTTGAGCCATTTGCTCGTCCTGCTTCGGTGCTGATTACGCCAGGAAGGTGGCGCATAAATTCTTGAACGCCCCAAAGGCAGCCGCCTGCGAAGTAAATTTCTTCCATCATTCTGTCCTGAAAAACTTTGCGCCATTATGGGCATCACTTCCACTCAAACACAACTCCAACCATAAAACAGGAACAACTCGGTGGTGATTTGCTCTCTTTTTTGTGCTGCTTTTCCTCGTTAGATTGAACGCAGTTAAGAGCTAGGGGGAATCCTAATGAAAATTGAACATATCGCGATTTGGACTGAACGTTTGGAAGAGCTTAAAGCCTTCTATGAGAAATACTTTAACGCGCTGTCTAACGATAAATACCACAACCCAACTAAGCAGTTTTCATCTTACTTTCTTTCGTTTGAAAGTGGTGCACGATTGGAGTTGATGTCTATGGAAGGTGTGACCGCATGTGAAAAACCTCATGCGATGCAGGTAACAGGATTAGCACACTTTGCCTTTGCTTTAGGATCAGAGCAGGCAGTGGATCAATTGACCAAAACCTTAGTAGATGATGGCTACCAATGGATCGACGGTCCGAGACAAACTGGTGACGGTTACTACGAAAGCTGCGTGTTAGATCCGGATGGCAACCGTCTTGAGCTTACGGTGTAACGCAGCTTAGCTTATTTCTATCGTTCACAGGCTGCTTTCATATGAAAGTGTTCGGGCGTATACTGCAAGCTCATCAATAAGGAGCGAGCCTGTGAACTCAAGACAAAATGAAATCCTGCAATTGGTTAATGACCGCAAACGCGTTCAAGTGACGGAGCTTTCTGACATCATTGGCGTGTCGGGCGTGACCATCAGGCAGGATTTGAACTTCCTTGAGCAACAAGGCTACTTAAAGCGTGTACACGGCGCTGCGACGGCGCTGCAAAGTGACGATATTGATACGCGACTTGAAGTGCGCTTCGACATCAAACAAGCGTTAGCCAACAAAGCGGCAGATTTGGTATCACCAAACGAAACCGTATTGATCGAAGGCGGAAGTGCTAATGCGTTATTAGCCCGCACGTTAGCTGAACGTGGCGACGTCACCATCATTACCCCATCGGCGTACATTGCCCACCTCATCCGAAACACCTCAGCTAACATCATTTTGCTCGGTGGTGTGTATCAGCATCAAGGCGAGAGCTTAGTTGGACCGTTAACCAAGCTGTGTATTGAGAACATTCATTTCAGCACGGCTTTCTTGGGTATTGACGGTTTCCATCAAGACACAGGCTTTACTAGCCGAGACATGATGCGCGCAGAAATCGCTGAAACCATCATTGCGAAAAAGCGCCGTAACATCGTGCTGACGGACTCAAGCAAGTTCGGACAAATCTACCCATCTTCGATTGGTAAAACGAGTGAAATCTCGGTGCTGTTAACTGACGAAGCCGCTCCGAAAAGCGACCTCGAACAGTTGAGAAAGCAAGGTGTAGAAGTGGTGTTGGGCTAACTAATCTACTTTGCCCTTCTCTTAGCAAGTACGGCGGCAGGGGAGAAGCCTGTCACCAACATCGTTCCACTAAGCACTAGAATGGTACCTATGATGGTATTGAAACCGATCGGCTCGCCCAGAATTAAATAGCCCCATAGGATGCCAAAGACAGGGACAAGGAAAGTGACCGTGAGGGCTGAAGTCGGGCCAATTTCAGAGACTAAGTGGAAATAAAGTAAGTAGGCTAAGCCAGTACATAGCACACCGAGTGTAACGACAGATCCCCATTCAAAGGTGCTTGGTTCTGCCCGCATTGGCAAGAATGGCAGCAAAGGAAGTACCCAAATCACGGCTGCCCACATACTGCCGTGAGCATTATCAAAGGCTGGTACTTGTCGTGCATTCTTGGTGTAGTTGGTTGCAATACCGTAGCTGAATGAAGCCATTAAGCTCGCCCCGATAGGGAATATTGCTTCATTGCCAATGGTTGAAGAATCCAAGCCAACAAGAACGGCGACACCGCCAATACCTATCATCATGCCAAGAATCGCTTTTGCGCTTAACGGGCTGCGATACCAAACAAAGCCAATTAAAGCCCCCCATATCGGTGCTGTTGAGTTGAGAATAGCTAACGTTGATGCATTCAGTGTTTGTGCTGCATACGCGAAAAGCAGAAAGGGTACGGCACTATTAAACAAGCCAATAATGAAAAAGTGTTTAATGTGTTTGAAGAAGACAACTCTCTTTCTGAGGTAGAGGGCAATCAACAATAATGCTACTGCTGCGAAGGCTACCCGAAACTCAATTAAGTAAGCGGGTCCAAATGTATTGGCGGCGACTCGCATAAATAGAAACGAACCTCCCCAAATAGCAGCGAGACAAAGTAAGCGAAAAAAACTGGCTGCACTCATGTTACATCCTTGGTCGAGGTCTAGCGCCTCATTGATTAATTGTAGCGCTAACAGTGACTTAAACCAAAGGTGAGATCAACCAGTAATCCAACGCCAGTTCCGATTCTGGCTTATAAATTAATGGCTTTCAGACCAGACCGCGAACTCATTGCCACTCGGTTCGGTGAAATGGAAACGACAACCTCCGGGGAACTCAAAAATCGGGCGGATGACTTGACCACCGAACTGCTCAACTTTGGCTAACGTGGCGCGAATATCTGAGCTATAAAACACCAGCAACGCAGCCCCATTTGTCGTTTGGCTGACTTGCTCCGCTACATAAAAGCCACCGTCTAAACCTTGACCTGTAAATGCGCTGTACTCGGGGCCGTAATCAACGAAGCTCCACTCAAAGGCTTGCTCGAAAAACCGCTTTGTTGCGCGGATGTCTGGTGTGCCAAACTCAACGTAATTTAACTTTTCATGTTGGGGCATCATGGTGTCCTTTTCATCGATGTGTTTTTCTGTCAGTGTACTGGTTCATTCCTCGAGAAACTTATCACTTCCTCGAATTTCATTGCTAAACCTGATGCTCTGAGAAAAATTTCATAGATTATCCCTATTAAATCTATCGTTATTTCCCATTAAACAAATGTAATCATTGAAGATATATTCTCGGTGGGCAGAAAAGAGCTTTTGAATACCCATTTGCCATATGAATGGCTAAATGGTTAGCACGCATTGGAGAGCAACCATGCAGATGTCAAAAAGCTTTTTATTAATTACAGTTGGCTTAGCCAGCACATCTCTACAGGCGCAAACCCTGACAAGAGACAACGGTGCACCAGTCGGTGACAACCAGAATTCAATCACAGCAGGTGAAAACGGCAGCGTATTACTGCAAGACGTTCATCTGATCCAAAAATTGCAGCGTTTTGCTCGTGAGCGTATTCCTGAGCGTGTCGTGCATGCTCGTGGTACGGGGGCTCACGGTGAATTCGTTGCATCTGGTGATTTTAGTGATCTAACGGTTTCCGCTCCTTTTACTAACAAAGGAAAGGTAACTCCTGTTTTCGTTCGATTTTCGACCGTTATTCACTCTAAAGGCTCACCAGAGACACTTCGTGATCCACGAGGTTTTGCAACCAAATTTTATACTGAGCAAGGAAACTGGGACTTAGTAGGTAACAACCTACCGGTGTTCTTTATCCGTGATTCGATTAAGTTTCCAGATATGGTGCATTCTTTAAAACCGTCACCGGTAACGAATGTACAAGACCCAAATCGTTTTTTTGATTTCTTCAGTCATGAGCCGAGTGCGACCAACATGTTGACTTGGGTTTACAGCAACCTAGGGACGCCTGCGAGCTACCGTACAATGGATGGATTTGGCGTTCATGCATACAAGTGGATCAATAAGCAAGGCGATGTGAACTATGTGAAGTTCCAATGGAAGAGCCAACAGGGTATTGAAAGTCTTCGTCCTGATGAGGTCACCGCTATGCAGGGTAAGGACTTTAACCATTTGACCAATGATCTGTACGAGGAAATTGGGCGTGGTAATTACCCTAAATGGGATCTTTACGTGAAGGTGTTATCACCAGAAGCGTTGAGCAAGCTCGACTACAACGGCTTGGATGCGACCAAAATATGGTTGAACGTACCAGATAAAAAAGTCGGAACTATGACGTTGAATCGACTGCCTGAAAGTTTCTTTTTAGACACCGAACAGTCGGCATTTGCGCCTTCAAACCTGATTCCTGGCATCGAGCCTTCTGAAGATCGCTTGCTGCAAGGTCGCTTGTTTGCGTACGCGGATACACAGCTATATCGCTTGGGTGCGAATTTATTCCAACTGCCAGTGAACCGTCCGTTAGCTCCGGTAAATAACCACAATCAAAATGGTGTGAGCAACAATGCTCAGGCAGCAAATGGGGACGTAAACTACGAGCCAAGCCGTCAGCTTGAACTGGTAGAAGACACGCAGTTTAAAGCGGTTGAAACCAAGTTGGCTGGTACTGTTCAACAAAAAGCGATCAGCAACCCACGTAATTTCTACCAAGCGGGTGTGTTGTACCGCAGCATGAACGAGCAAGACAAGAAAGACTTGATTGCTAACCTTGCTGGTGATCTGAACAAGGTAATGGATAAAGACGTCAAGGCAACGATGGTGAGCTATTTCTATCGTGCAGACAAAGAGTACGGTACGCGCCTAGCAAAAGCGACCGACACAAATCTCTCGCAAGTTAAAAACAAAGCGATGATGTAGGCGTAAAGTTTTGGCCTACGGGAGATAAATCTGCTCTTTTCTGCCCGGAAAACAGGGCTCCTGTAGGCCATTCTTGATTTGATGAGGGTGAGTCGATGAAAACACTATTTTTGCTCAGTTCTATTTTGTTTTCTCTGAGCTTGTCTTTCAGTTTGTATGCTTCTGAAGAAAAGCTAGAAACGGAATATCAATCTTTACTAACGCTGTTCTTTGATGCTGCCCGAATTGGCAATAATGAGGTGGTTGAAGCCTTTGTTTCACAGGGCTTTCCAATTGATCAACGCAATAACCAAAGTTATACGGCATTGATGGTTGCAGCATACCAAGGAAATAGAGAAACCGTCCGTTACCTACTGGACGCTGGTGCTAATGCTTGCTTGCAAGACAAGCGTGGTAACACCGCATTAATGGGGGCGCTCATTAAGCGTGAAGTCGGTATTGCTAAGGACCTCTATCAAGCTGACTGCTCTCCAGAGCTACGCAATAAATCGGGTCTAAATCTAAAAGAATTTGCCGAAGTTTTTGGTCAGAGTGATGTTCTGAAATCTTTGGAAAAATAACATCACGCTTAGTTCTCCTAAGGGAAACTCGCGATGAAATAAGTAAAGAGCCAAGCATATGCTTGAGTTCAAAAAACAATACTAACAATAAGGATCTTATTTTATGAAACTAAGTGCTTTAATGGCGGCTTGCGTTTTGCTATCAGGTTCGGCTCTTGCCGATGAGTTAATGGTGGAAATGACCGATCTTGCAACAGGCAAGTCTGTTGGCGAAGTTGCGATTACAACTAGCGATTATGGTACGGTTTTCACTCCAAACTTAAGCGGTCTTCCATCTGGTGCTCATGGTTTCCATGTTCACGCTAATGGCTCTTGTGATAGCAGCATTAAAGACGGAAAAACAGTGTTAGGTGGTGCTGGTGGTGGTCACTATGACCCTAAAGGTACTGGTCAGCATGGATTCCCTTGGACTGATGGCAACCACTTAGGTGATCTACCTGCAATGTACGTAGATGCAAACGGCATGGCGAATCAACCTGTGCTTGCACCACGAGTTAAGCTAGCGGATGTAAAAGGTCGAGCGCTTATGGTTCACTTTGGCGGTGACAACCACTCAGATCATCCAGCGAAACTTGGCGGTGGTGGTGCGCGCATGGTTTGTGGCGTAATTAAGTAATCCCCCAAGCTTAGTACACGCAAAAACAAAAAACGGTCCAGTTTTGCTGGACCGTTTTTTGTTATTCAGAGAGGGGATTACGCGAAGTTTTCTACGATGATGTCATCTGCGTTGTTAACAAACACCGCGCCTTTCTCTTCCATTTCAGCAATGACCGCATCGATAGTATCTGGCAAGACCGCGCGGCTAGATGCTAGGTTCACAATCACTTTGAAACCTAAGTCGAGTGCTTGAGTGACGGACTTTTTCACACAAAAATCAAGTGCTAAGCCACCAACAACCACGGTGTCGATGTGGTTGAATTTTAAGAACTCATTCGCACCGGTGGTTTTGGTATCCGCCACGTCATGGAAAAAGATGCCGTAAGGGTGGGCGTCTGGATCCATACCTTTGTTCACTTGGAAATCGTATTCTAGAACAGGTGGCAGACCGTCTAGCAGTTCTACCCCACTAGTACCAAGCACACAGTGGCGGTTCCACTTAATATCCACATTGGGCAGGCCAACTGGCTCAAGCATATTTGCTGGCGTTTCTGCATCCCAAGCCGCTTTTGGTGGGTGCAAGTCACGGCTGACTAATTTCAAACGACCTTTCGTGTGATTCTTTAGAAGCTCTGGAACGATGTCTAATGCGCCAGTGACTGGCAATTCGTCAGGGCAAAGTTCGGTAAACCCTTTCTCTGGATCGACGTCGATCACAGCGGTGGTTTGGTAATTAACTCGAACTGTCATGGCAGACTCCTTGTCTGTCTTTATGCTTACGTTAGCCACGCAAGCAGTTTTGGAAAAAGGTCACTTCGTCGCTTGCTAGGGTGTACACCATGGCTGGCTTACCGCCTTTGCCTTTATTGGTGGAAGCGACTTTGTTGGTTGGCTTGAGCACGCCCGAATCAATCAAACGTCGTTTGATCGTCATGCGGCTGATGTCGATGCCAAATTCTTGATAGGCGGCAATGATGTCTGCAACCAGAAACTCTTTATCAAGTGCGAACAGCAGGACAGAGGTGTATTCGATAGAGGCGCGCAGCTTCTGCCATGCTTTTTCAATCATTTTTTTGTGATCAAAAGCGAGGGTTTCTTCACCATCAAGGATTGCTTGGAGCGGAAACCACTTCAGATGACATTCTGGTACGCCAGCGTTATCGATTTGCTCTTTGTTGTTGCGGTCAACCAAGGCATAGTGAGTGATGTTCAGGCTCCAATCTTCAGGATCGCGTTTTGGGTCCCCATCGACAAAGGCTTCACTAAAGTGACGAGGGTAGGTATGGATTTTTTCGCGACAGATACGGCGTCGTGCCGCTTCGAAGTTCTCGTCTGCTGGGCGTCCACCTTCATGGGTCATGTCTTTATCAAATACAAATCCGCCGGGTAGAGCCCATACGCCATGGTAAGGGCGCTCTGGATTTGAACGTTTGATCAGCAACACTTCCAACCCTTTATCGGCGCAGCCAGATAGTCTGAATGGAATGATGTCGACGGTTACGATCATGATTTGGTCCTGAGAATAATTTGTAAGTAATCTAGCGCATAACAAGTAGTCAATCAATGGGTAAGTAACCAATTGTTAGAAACGTAGCGGCCACCACAGAATAATTGGTCTTAGGTATGGATGCGCTTATTTGTTTGGGTTGTCCACAATAACTGTCGGAATTTTGCGCGTAAAAACCTTATAAAAATTAGTGGTTAGTAACAAAAGTTGACAAACTATAAGCGGGTGTTTATTGTTTACGCAATTTAGTTAGTAACAACAAGTTATATACCCAAGTTTACCTTGTGGAAAACTTCCCGCCAACTTCGTTGGAAAAACAATAAGATGCGGTTTACACCGTACTGAGGGAATTTGGGTATAAACGAAAAAGGGCATGTAGAAGGGCTCCGAATGACCACCAATTTATTTTCGTCTCGCATCATCCAAAGTGCGTTAGATTTTGACGTATACAAAGTGAATATGATGAGTGCTGCTGCTGCGCTCTATCCTGATGCGATGGTGTCCTACAAATTCATCGTGCGTAGTGAAGAAGACCTGTCTGAATTACTGCCAGAGGTGAAAGCGGAAGTTCTTAAACTGCAAGAGATCACCTTCTCTGCTGAAGAAATTGAATACATGAAGGGCGTTGCGCCTTATCTAAAACCAGAATTTGTTGATGCTCTATACGCGTTTCGTTTTAACCCTCAACGCGATGTTTCTTTCAATATTAAAGCCATGGCGGATGGTACAAGCCAATTACGCATCACCATCAATGGTCTTTGGACAGAAACCATTCTCTACGAAACCATCATCATGAGCATTGTGTCTGAAGTGCGCAGCCGTGCTCGTTGGGCAGATATTCCAGTTGAGCTGTTCCAATCTGTTTTAGAAGAGAAAGTTCGTCATCTCAAAGCAGAACTGAAACGTCGCAATATCACCAACTTTAAGTTTGCCGATATGTCGACCCGTCGTCGTTTCTCGTTCCAAGCACAACGTTCAATGTTGCAGTACCTGAGCAAAGAGTTGCCTGACTGCTTAACAGGAACCAGCAACTACCACTTGGCGAAAGAGCTTGGCTTGACACCGATTGGGACGGTGGCACACGAATGGTTCATGGGGCATCAAGCTCTGGTGAATGTTCGTGATTCGCAAAAGGTGGCTTTGCAGCGTTGGCAAGAGATGTTTAACGGTGCGTTAGGTATTGCGTTGACCGATACCATTGGTATTGATGCTTTCTTAAAAGACTTTGATGAAGAACTCAGTAATGCGTACGTGGGTGTCCGTCATGATAGTGGTTGCCCTTACACATGGGGCGAGAAGATGATCAAGCATTACCAATCACTTGGCATCGATCCAATGACGAAAACCTTAGTGTTTACCGATGGTTTAAACTTCGAGCAAGCGCTGGATATTTGTGAGCATTTCCAAGGTCGCATTCAAGTGAGTTTTGGTATTGGGACGTCGCTAGCAAACGATATGGGTGATTACACCGACGCACAAGGTACTGCTTACAAGCCGCTGTCTATTGTTATTAAGATGGTGTCATGCAATGGCTCACCTGTAGCGAAAATCAGTGATGAACCAGAGAAAGCGATGTGTGAAGACATCTTCTTTTTGATGAATTTGAAGCGTCGTTTTGAGCAACCGCTTGATCTCGATGAGTGTCGCGTATTGATCGACCGTCTAGAAAACGAAGGTGATAACTACCTGATCGACGCTTAGTACGAAGCACGGGTTTCACCAATAGCAAACAATCATCGCCCTCTATGGTTTCGATAAATTATTATCGGCATACCTAGAGGGCGATTTGGTTATAGTACAACCAGTGACTTTCCTAGGGATAAATGATGAATCTGGTTGTGCATCTGCAAAA
>Ga0209272_10002034_pt1 | contig 11790 bp, 9 predicted proteins | sample tdDd002_FD_187125 | JGI IMG/M metagenome (GOLD analysis project Ga0209272, IMG submission 187125) | Marine sediment microbial communities from the Atlantic coast under amendment with organic carbon and nitrate - tdDd00.2 (SPAdes)... | ecosystem: Environmental > Aquatic > Marine > Coastal >... | reverse complement strand
TTTATCATTGGCTCCTGTAGCAGTAAATATGGCCAAAACCAATTGGACAATTGCTTCAGTCGTTCTACTTACCGCGGTTTTAATTGTAGTTTATGCTAAAGGCATAATGAAATTAATACCTATTTTTTGCGGAATCATCGTGGGTTATGTTCTTTCAATTGTTTTAGGTGCTGTTGATTTCACACCTATCCAAGAAGCGTCATGGATTGCTTTACCGGAATTCGTAAGACCTGAATTCTCTTGGGGAGCAATTTTATATATGCTACCTGTTGCTGTTGCTCCGGTTATTGAGCATGTTGGTGATATGTATGCAATTGGTGGGGTTGCCAATAAAGAATTTGTTAAAAAACCTGGTTTACACCGTACAATTTTAGGTGATGGTGTTGCAACTGCTTTTGCCGGTTTCTTTGGTGGACCACCAAACACAACCTATTCAGAGGTTACGGGCGCTATCGCATTGACTAAAATTACGAATCCTGTTATTTTAAGAATCTCTGCTGTAACTGCAATTTGTTTTTCTGTAATTGGAAAAGTAAGTGCTTTCCTAAAAACAATCCCTCAAGCGGTTCTGGGTGGCATCATGTTACTTCTTTTTGGTATGATTGCGAGCATTGGTATCAAAACTCTTATAGATGCTAAGGCTGACTTCAACAAGACCAGAAATCAGGTGATTATCTCAATTGTTTTGACTGTTGGTATTGGCGGTGCTCAAATCTCTTATGGTAATTTCTCATTAGCAGGAATTGGTTTAGCTTCAGTAGTTGGTGTTATTCTCAACCTAATTTTACCTGATAAATCAAAAGCGATTAAAGGTAGTGAAGTCAAGTAATATACTAGACCGAACAAAAAAATATAAAGAAAGGGAGTGCAAATGCACTCCCTTTTCTTTTATCTAAAAACATCAACTTAATTTACAGCTTCGCCACTTAGTTCTTGTTTCTTGACAAACTGATTGATAATATGAGAAAGCTTTGGATAACCAATCTCTTCCAAATCGTAATAAACACGAGTCGTTGGCTTTTTAATATTAATAATTCGATTCAGATCGATTGGGGTTCCAATAATCACAGAATCACAATCACAGCCATTAATTGTAGCCTCTAAATCCTTCAGTTGCTGATCGGAATACCCCATAGCAGGAAGAATACAACCAATATTTGGATAAATATCGAAATTCTCCTTTAGCTTACCCACTAGATATGGACGAGCATCAATTTCTTCAGAAGCTCCAAATTTACGAGCGGCTACTGTACCAGCACCAATCTTCATTTCACCGTGCGTTAAAGTTGGTCCATCTTCAACAATCAGTACACGTTTGCCTTTTATAATATCAGGGTTATTAACCAAAATAGGTGAAGCACCATCAACAACGATTGCTTTATCGTTTACTTTAGCGATACTTTCGCGTACCGTTTGAATACCTTCAGGCGATGCAGAATCCATCTTGTTGATAACTACAACATCTGCCATTCGTAAATTAACTTCACCCGGATAATAGGATAATTCTGCTCCAGGTCGATGTGGATCAGCCACCGTAATAGTTAAATCAGGCTTATAGAACGAGAAATCATTATTTCCACCATCCCAAAGAATCACATCACAACCAGACGGATCGTTCTCAGCAGCTCGGATAATTGCCTCATAATCAACGCCGGCATATATTATATTTCCACGACTTACGTGTGGTTCATATTCTTCCATTTCTTCTATGGTACAATTATGCTTCTTTAAATCCTCCACAGTAGCAAATCGCTGTACCTTTTGAGCAACCAAATTGCCATAAGGCATCGGGTGACGAATAGCAATAACTCTTAATCCTTTAGCCATCAATTCCTCAATAACCTTACGTGAGGTCTGAGATTTACCACAACCTGTTCGAGTTGCAACTACAGCAATTACAGGCTTATGACTTCTAATCATAGTATCCTCCGGACCTAATAATTTAAAATTAGCTCCAGCAGCATTAACAATAGCACTCATATTCATCACCTTCTGATAAGAAACATCAGAATAAGAAAAGACACAATCATCAATTTCGTGCTTTTTAATCAGTTGGGTCAATTCCTCTTCAGCATAAATCGGAATACCTTCCGGATAAAGTCCACCCGCTAATTCGGCAGGATACTTACGCCCATCAATGTCGGGAATTTGAGCTGCTGTGAAAGCAACAACTTTATAATCCTGATTGTTTCTGAAATAGGTGTTGAAATTGTGAAAATCACGACCTGCAGCACCAATGATAATTACCTTTTTAATTGCCATGTTAAAACCTCCATGTTTAAAAGTTAATACTCATTTATTTTTTAACCTTAAATAGAACAATATGTTCCATCCCCTTAAATTTATACTTTTAATTGAAAAGGACGAAATTTAAAATTCTCATTTAAAGCTTGTTGCTTAACATTATCTCAAAACTTGACTTTTAATTAATAATTCGATATTTTATATCTTCTTGATTTTTTTGAATCTCAAACAACAAAAAACATTTAATTACCAATCAAACTTTCACACGAAAACTTATCTTCATGAGAAATTAAAATACTTACATGAATTTCTTAGCACATCTCTATCTTTCTGGTGAATCTGAAAAAATAATGGTTGGCAACTTTATGGCTGATTATGTGAAAGGCAGAAAATATGAAAACTACAAGACTGAAATTCGGAAAGGTATCCTTCTGCATCGATCTATTGACTTTTATACAGATACACACCCATTAGTTAGTCAAAGCGGACAATACTTCAGAGAAGTTTACAGAAAATATTCAGGTGTAGTAACAGACGTCGTTTACGATCATTTTCTTGCCAGAAACTGGGCACTTTATCACAAAGAATCCTTACCCATATTTGTGTCCAGATGCCATGAAGCCCTAGTGAAAAACTATTTGGTTCTTCCAAGACAAGTAAAGATGTTTCTACCCTTTCTTATTAAAAGTAGGAGATTGGAGACCTACGCCGAAATTGAAGGTCTGAGAACGGCTTTAAATATCATGGTACGACATACTAGTCTGCCAGATAAGACAGATTTAGGGATTAATGTTCTATTGGAGAATTACGAAGCCATCGAGAGCGAGTTCCACTCGTTTATGGAAGATATTATTACTTATATCGTCAACGAAAAAGAAATTGAGTTAAAATATCGGATTGAAAAATCTTAGGATATTTTCAGGTCACGAATCATCATTTGAGTTTCAACCTTACCCATATATTCATTTTCCTGAAGAGAATAACAAATATTGAAAGGTGATCCCTTTGCAATTTTAGGGTACATTTTTCCCATTTGAAATGCGATGCCACTTTTTACATTAGCATCACGAATATCATCAACGACCGATAGCTTTAAATGTTCCTTATTCTTACCCACTTGTCGCGAATAACCATAATCGACCACATCTTCACTCATAAAAACAGGTGTCATATTCTTAGGACCAAAAGGTTCAAATTGTTTAAGCAGACGGAAAAATTTTGGCGTAATATCTGAAAGCTTGATTCTGGCATCAATCTTAATTTGAGGCACCAACATATCGTCTGAGATATTGTTTTGAACGTACTCTTCAAATCGTTGCTGGAATTCACTTACATTAGCTAGCTTCATTGTAAGCCCTGCCGCATACTTGTGACCACCAAAATTCTCCAGAAGATCGCTACATGCCGATATAGCCTGATACAAATCGAATCCATCAACCGATCGGGCAGATCCTGTAGCCATACCATTAGACTCAGTAAGAATAACTGTTGGGCGATAATAGGTCTCAATCATTCGAGAGGCAACAATACCAATAACTCCCTTATGCCAATTCCTATCAAAAAGAACCGTACTTTTTTTCGATTCTATTTTCTCAGCCTTATTCAATCGATCCAAAGCTTCATCCGTAATCGAATGATCCAACTCTTTGCGATCTTCATTCATGGTATTGATACTATCACCAATCAAGACAGCAGCATCTTCTTCTTCAACAATTAACAGTTGAACCGCATGACGCCCCGATTGAATTCGACCAGCAGCATTTATTCTTGGACCTACTTTAAATACAATATCATTAACTGATAAATCCTTATTGACACCAGCTAAATTCATAATGGTTTTTAGACCTAATCGAGGGTATTTATTCAATTGAATAAGACCATAATGTGCTAAAACCCGATTTTCACCTTCGATAGGAACAATATCAGATGCTATACTCACAGCAACAAGATCTAGTAGAGGAATTAGATTTTCGAAAGGCCAATTCAAATGTTGACTCAAACCTTGCATCAACTTAAAACCGACACCGCATCCTGAAAGACAATCACTTGGATATTCACAATCAACACGCTTTGGATCCAATACAGCTGCTGCCTCAGGTAAGATCTCATCAGGGGTATGATGATCACAAATGATAAAATCAATCCCTTTTTCTTTAGCGTAAGCTATTTTCTCCATGGCTTTAATACCACAATCCAATGCGATTACCAAAGTAACTTTGCTTTCTGCTGCAAAATCAATTCCTTTTAAAGAAATACCATAGCCCTCAGAATAACGATCTGGGATATAATAGTCGATGTAATCGAAATGTTTTTTTAGGAAGGTATAAACCAAAGCGACCGATGTTGTACCATCAACATCATAATCACCATAAATCATGACACGCTCTTGATTAGTTAAGGCTGTAACCAATCTGGTCACAGCCTTATCCATATCTTTCATTAAAAATGGATCATGCAAATCGTCGAGACTTGGTCGAAAAAATGCCTTTGCTTCGTCAAAAGTTTGGATTCCTCTCTGCACAAGCAAATTTGCAACAACTTCATCGACACCTAATGACTGAGAAAGCGACTCAATCGTTTCCTCTTCTCCCGGCTCATTGATTACCCATCTTTTATCCATAGTTCGATCTTTAGATCGGGAAATTAGTCATTTTTAAACGTCATATCAAACAAGTTAGCAATATGATTTCTCAAATTATGTTTTACTTCCTCGATATCAAGCTCTTTACCTAGTTCTTTTTTTAAAGATGTGACTCCTTTGTCCTGAAAACCGCATGGATTAATATATCCAAAATAGTCTAAATCTGTGTTCACATTAAAAGCAAAACCATGCATACTCACCCATCTGCTAACGCGCACACCAATAGCACAAATCTTTCTCACAGTTGGTTTGTCAATATCTAACCAAACCCCTGTTGCACCTTCAAGGCGGTGACCTTCCAAGCCATAATCGGCAATACAATTAATAACGGCCTGCTCCAGATTATCGATATAGTTTTTGATACCCATATCGTAGGTTTCCAAATTTAATATCGGATAACCAACAATTTGGCCTGGTCCATGATAAGTGATATCTCCGCCTCTGTTAATTTTATGAAAAGTAGCATTCTTTGCTTGTAACTGAATCATATCAAGAAGCATATTCTGCTCTTTACCGCTCTTTCCTATTGTATAAACATGAGGATGTTCGCAGAATAAAAGATAATTATTGCTAAGTTTCTTTTCCTCTGCAGGCAAATCAGCATTAGCCTGCTTCGATGCTAAAACTTCATCGAATAGCTTTTCCTGATAATCCCAGGCTTCTTTGTAATCTATTGATGACAGGTCACGAAATACGGTTACTTTACTCATCTCAAAAGGTATGTTTGTGATTGAATCTATCTAAAATTAAGCTTTATTTTTCACCAAATCTTTAAGATCTAGAGCTTTTACATGACGCTCTGCATGGTATGATGATCTGACTAAAGGTGTACTCTCGCAAAAAGTAAATCCTTTCTCCAAACCAACAGTTTCATATTTCTTAAAGGTTTCAGGCGTTACGTATTCCTCAACAGCCAAATGCTGACGCGATGGCTGTAAATATTGCCCTATGGTCATTACCTTAACACCAACAGCCAATAAATCGTCCATCACCTGATAAATTTCTTCTTCAGTCTCACCCAAACCAAGCATAATACCCGATTTTGCAACAATTCCTGCATCAGCAATTTGTTTTAAGACCTGTAAACTCAAATCGTATTTAGCGCGAGATCGAACCTCTGGTGTTAATCGGCGAACAGTTTCAAGATTATGAGAAATAACCTCTGGCTTTTCATCAATTACTCGCTGAATATCTTCCTGCTTGCCATTAAAATCAGGAATTAAGACTTCCAGTGTTGTAGTCGGATTATCCTTTCTAATTTCTTTGATTGTCTCTGCCCAAATGCCAGATCCCCCATCCTCAAGATCATCACGATCTACCGAAGTAATAACAGCATGTTTCAGCTTCATCAACTTAATTGATTTGGCTAAACGACGCGGCTCTTTCCAATCGGCGGCAAGTGGTTTTCCTGTTTTTACATTACAGAACTTACAAGCTCTTGTACAGATATTTCCTAAAATCATGAAAGTTGCTGTTCCATTACCCCAGCACTCTCCTACATTTGGACATTTTCCGCTTGAACAAATTGTATGCAAACCATGATCGCGAACAATTCCATTCACATATGAGTAATCATCGCCCTTAGGCAATTGTATTTTCAACCAATCTGGTTTTCTTTTCATCTTCATTTTTTCAATATTTACTTCATTCACATCAGGAATGAATCATTGACCTGTTAAGAACAATCACTTTAAAATTTTCTATAAAAAGAATCTTTACCTAAGCCCTTTTATTCAATTGTTTTAAAACTCAATTCCAAACACTTAGTCAGAATTATAGATTGAATGCAAATTTATATTTTTGAGTCAAAAGAAAGGCTGAAATTCAAAAAAATTATCAACTGCCCTCCAACAGATAAAAAACTTTATTTTTAAAGATTCTAAATACCACCTATTTTTCGGCAATAATAAGAAATAAATCGCTGATTTCCTCTTAACTAAAGCAGTTGCTTTTAATATTTTGCACATATTATTATATCTTTGCATCCAAATTAATATTATTAGATTAGAGATGAATACGTTAGAACTTAGTGAGCAAGAAGTCATTAGAAGAAATTCCCTAAAAGAACTTCAAGCATTAGGAATAGATCCATTCCCTGCTGCCGAGTACAAGGTAAACGTGTATAGCGATGAAATTCATGAGAATTTCGATCCTGAAGAGAATAATTATCAGGAAGTTGTCCTTGCAGGTAGAATTATGAGCCGCCGTATTATGGGTAAGGCTTCTTTTATTGAACTACAAGATGCAAATGGTCGAATCCAGGTTTATATTAGCCGCGATGACATTTGCCCAGATGAAGATAAAACTCTTTACAACACAGTATTCAAAAAACTTTTGGATATCGGTGACTTCGTAGGGATTAAGGGATACGTATTTAAAACTAAGGTGGGCGAAATTTCGGTTCACACCTCTGAATTAACAGTTCTATCAAAATCAATACGTCCACTTCCTATCGTAAAGGAAAAAGACGGAAAAGTATACGATGCTTTTACTGATCCTGAGTTACGTTACCGTCAGCGCTACGTTGATTTGGTTGTTAACCCAAAGGTAAAAGATACATTTATCAAGCGTTCTCAAATTATCAACTCAATGCGTGAGCTATTCAATAGCAAAGGCTATCTTGAGGTTGAAACGCCAATTCTACAAGCTATTCCTGGTGGAGCTTCTGCTCGCCCATTCGAGACACATCACAATGCATTGGATATTCCTTTGTATATGCGTATTGCAAATGAACTTTACCTGAAGCGTTTGATCGTTGGTGGTTTCGATGGTGTTTACGAGTTTGCAAAAGACTTCCGTAACGAAGGAATGGACCGTACTCATAATCCAGAATTTACTGTAATGGAAATTTATGTAGCCTACAAAGACTACAACTGGATGATGGACTTTACTGAAGAGATGATTGAGAAAGTTGCTCTTGATCTTCACGGAAAAACAAAATTAGGTTTAGGAGATAAAGAAATTGACTTTAAACGTCCTTTCAAACGCATCTCTATGACTGATTCTATCAAAGATTTTACTGGATTTGATATTACAGGCAAGTCGGTTGAAGAATTACGCGGATTCTGTAAAGAATTAAATATTGAAGTTGATGAAACTTTCGGAAAGGGTAAATTGATCGATGAAATTTTTGGTGAAAAATGTGAAGGAAATTACATTCAACCAACTTTCATTACTGACTACCCAGTTGAGATGTCTCCATTGTGTAAAAAACATCGCGACAATCCAGAATTGACCGAGCGTTTCGAATTGATGGTTAATGGTAAAGAAGTTTGTAATGCATACTCTGAGCTTAACGACCCTATCGATCAATTGGAGCGTTTCCAGGAGCAACTTAAATTAGGTGCTGATGGTGATGACGAAGCTATGTTTATTGACATGGACTTTGTTCGTGCACTTGAATATGGTATGCCTCCTACATCAGGTATGGGTATTGGTATCGATCGTTTAACTATGTTGATGACAAATTCTCATTCTATTCAAGATGTGCTGTTCTTCCCACAGATGCGACCAGAAAAGAAAGCGGTTGTTGATGGTGATGAGAAATTCATGGATCTTGGCATTTCCAGAGAATGGGTTGAGGTTATTCGCAAAGCGGGATATCAAACTGTTGCTGCTATCAAGGAGATTAAATCAACAAAATTCCACCAGGAAATTTGTGGTATTAATAAGAAAAATAAAATGGGATTAACTAACCCAAGCCAGGACGTTGTTGCAGGCTGGTTAGCTTAAGCATCCATTCATATAAGATTAAGCAATGGAGCTTGAATATATTTCAAGCTCCACTGCCTTACTCATCCAATTACTGAAATCGTTCTACAAAAAGAGCGATTACATTTCTTCAAGGTCATTCTATAATTCATTATAGAATCATTATGCACCAAGGCCTTGAATCTCTTGCATGATAATGCTTATCTATCGGCAGGCGACTATTGAGAACCAAAACCTAATACATGAACGAATCTTCTAAAATAGCCATTATTGGTGGAGGAAGTTGGGCCACTGCAATCGCAAAAATCCTTAGGGAAAATGATGTGGAACTCAACTGGTATATGAGAAATATCGATACAAGCTCTCAATTCAAAAAATTGGGACACAATCCACGTTATCTAACTGATGTTGATTTTGATATAGATAAGATTAAATTCTACAACGATATCAATCAAATCGTTGAAGATTCTGATTTAATCATATTCGCAATTCCATCGGCTTTTTTAAAGAATGCCTTATCAAAACTTACCGTAGAGCTTAAAGATAAATTCATTGTTTCAGCCATCAAGGGTATTGTTCCGGATGAAAACATGATTATTGGTGACTTTTTCCATCATATTTATCAGGTTCCGACCGATAGTATTGGCGTTATTTCAGGACCTTGCCATGCCGAGGAGGTTGCTATGGAGCGTTTATCTTACCTGACCATTTCATGCCAGGACAATAAAAGAGCTGAATTCTTAGCTGAAAAGATGGAATGCCCTTATATCATGACAACCACATCGGATGATATTTATGGCACCGAGTACGCAGCCGTTCTTAAAAATGTCTTCGCAATTGCTGCTGGTATCTGTCACGGTTTGCGTTATGGCGATAATTTCCAATCGGTTCTTATATCTAACGCGATACAAGAAATTAAACGTTTTGTTGATACCGTTCATCCAATTACCCGTGATATTAAGAGTTCGGCCTATCTGGGCGACCTTTTGGTAACCTGTTATTCGCAATTTAGTCGTAACAGAACATTCGGTACCATGATAGGAAAAGGCTATTCAGTAAAAACAGCACAACTTGAAATGCATATGATTGCTGAAGGTTATTATGCTGTAAAATGTATTAAAGAAATCAACGAAAAGTATCAAGTACATATGCCTATTACAATGGCTGTTTACAATATACTTTACGATAAAATTTCTCCAGCTATCGAAATTACACTCTTAACAGAAGAGCTTAGATAAAACATCAAATCAATTATTATAAATCTACTCTTCCATGTTGAATTTTGAGGGGGATGAAACATGGAAAGCGTAGAAACTTAATTTCAGAAAAATGGAACACATTAAATTAAGTGTCGATAAAACATTAAGCTTTGTAAACAAAGAAGAAATCTTCCAATACAAAGAAGCAAGTAAAAAGCATTTAACTGCCCTTCATGAAGGAACAGGTAAAGGCAATGAATACACGGGATGGGTTAACTTACCATCGCAAATTACAGCTGATGAATTGAAAGATATTCAAGAAACGGCTAACAACCTAAAAGAGCGCGTTGAAGTTCTTGTTGTCATTGGTATTGGCGGATCTTATTTGGGTGCAAAAGCGGTAAACGATGCTTTGGCAAACAACTTCGATATGCTTCAGGCAGATAATGAGAATCCATTGGTACTTTACGCTGGACAAAACATTAGCGAAGATTACCTATATGAACTAATGCAGGTTCTTGAGAATATTGAGTTTGGAATTTGTGTGATCTCTAAATCGGGAACAACAACAGAACCTGCTCTTGCATTCCGTCTGTTAAAAGAATTGCTTGAAGAAGGTGTTGGTAAAGAAGAAGCTAAAGAAAGAATCGTAGCTATCACTGACGAATCAAAGGGTGCATTGCGTACTTTAGCTGATCAGGAAGGCTACAAAACCTTTGTTATTCCTGACAATGTTGGTGGTCGTTTTTCTGTTTTAACTCCTGTAGGTTTATTGCCTATTGCTGTAGCAGGTCACGATATCACAAAATTGGTTGAAGGAGCTAAATCGATGCAAGAATTTACTCTTGCAACAGAATTTGAAGAGAATCCTGCTCTCCTTTATGCTGCAACTCGAAATGCACTTTATTCTAAAGGTAAAGAAATCGAGATTTTAGCGAATTACAACCCAAAACTTCACAATATTGCTGAATGGTGGAAACAACTATACGGTGAAAGTGAAGGAAAAGAAAACAAAGGTATTTTCCCTGCTAGTGTTGACTTAACAAGCGACTTGCATTCAATGGGACAATACATTCAAGAAGGACAACGTAACATTTTCGAAACTGTTATTTCTATAGCTAAAACAAAATACAAAGTTGTTATTCCTGAAGACAAAGACAACCTTGACAAACTTAATTTCCTTGCTGGAAAAAGAGTTGATGAGGTGAATAAAATGGCTGAATTAGGAACGCAATTAGCTCACGTTGATGGTGGTGTTCCAAATCTTAGAATTGAGCTTCCTGAGCTAAACGAATTCTATATCGGTGAATTATTATATTTCTTCGAAGTTGCTTGTGGTGTTAGTGGTTATATTCTTGATGTTAACCCTTTCGACCAACCAGGTGTTGAGGCCTACAAAAGCAATATGTTTGCTTTATTGGAAAAACCAGGTTTCGAAGAAGAGACAAAAAAAATTAAGGAAAGATTGTAAAATCTACCTCATCATATTAAAAATGGCTACCCCGAAAGAGGTAGCCATTTTTTTTGAAATTTTATTTTAAGAACGCTATATTAAACTTTAATATCATTCTTTTTCATCCTGTAAATACGAATTTTCTTACCCGAAAACTGTCCCATAAAAAAGGCAAATAACATAAATGGATAGGTATAAATCTCATACCCAACATCAAAAAAATGTCTAAATAAGATGACAAAAGGAATAGGTAAATGAATGGCTACAAACCATTTTACGGAATATTTTTTAAATCCTTGACGAATATATCCGAAGGGTACATTCACCAAATAAGTTGCCAACATGGCATATAATAAATTTATCTCCATAGGCCTGCAAGTTAGCAATAGATATTAAAATTGAAAATTAAGATCCTGAGATGTACCTATAAGCTTGATCGAGTATATACCATTTATTTTCAAATTGAAGGAAGTCAATTATTAATAAAATCAAGAGCTATTTTTATTAAAAACTTGAATACATTTGTCCTTCTTAATATTCAA
>Ga0209272_10002031_pt1 | contig 11798 bp, 7 predicted proteins | sample tdDd002_FD_187125 | JGI IMG/M metagenome (GOLD analysis project Ga0209272, IMG submission 187125) | Marine sediment microbial communities from the Atlantic coast under amendment with organic carbon and nitrate - tdDd00.2 (SPAdes)... | ecosystem: Environmental > Aquatic > Marine > Coastal >... | reverse complement strand
TTGTAACGTAAATAGGATTGTTTTTTTCGTTTGTCGAGAAGTAATTTATAATTTGATTAGCCTTAATAACATCCTTTTTGCCAAGAGCATTTTGTAATTCGAAGTTGTTAAAATCTTTTGATATGCCGATGTTTTTCTCAATATCGTCGGCAGTAATGGTATTGCCTTGTGCAATATTGATACTTAATTTATCCAGCTCGTTGGATATTTTACTTAAGTCATTTCCTAGAAATTCAGCAAGAAGAATACTGGCCTTGGTTTCAATTTTTAAACCAAGACTTTTGGTGTATTTTAAAATCCAATCAGGAAGCTGGCTTTCATATATTTTTTTTGATTCGAATAGGATGCCAAATTGAGATAGATTTTTTGTAAATGCTTTTCTTTTATCAAGTGTTTTATACTTGTAGTTAATGACAAGAATTGTCGACTGAAGAGGATTTTTGATATAAGAATCTAAGAGTTCAATATTTTTGAGTTGCTGGGCTTCTTTAACAACCACAAGTTGTCGTGTCGCCATCATTGGAAAGCGGCGAGCCGTATCAATAATGTTGGCAATATCGGCATCTTTCCCGTAAAATACGGATTGATTAAAATCGCGCTCTGACTCAGGTAGCGCATTAGCTAATATATAATCTGTAATCTTATCAATATAGAAACTCTCTTCTCCCATTAAAAAATAGATAGGAGCGTACTTTTGTTTCTTAATATTACTGTATATTTCTTCGAATGTCATGTAATTCTCTTGAATAGTTTCTTTTTTAGAATCTTAGATGTTTAATTGATTCCTTGTTGTTCATCACTTCTTTTAAGGCATCAATTCCTGTTTGAATGTGACGGTTTACGTACTTGTTTGTGACTATAGCATCACTATCGTCTGTTTTAACACCTGATGAAATCATGGGTTGATCAGATACCAGAAGCACTGCTCCTGAAGGTATTTCATTAAAAAATCCAACTGTAAATATGGTTGCTGTTTCCATATCGATAGCCATAGCGCGAGTTTTAGCTAAGTATTTTTTAAAACGCTCGTCGAATTCCCAAACTCTTTTGTTGGTTGTAAAAACAGTGCCAGTCCAATACTTGATGTTCTTATCAGCAATAACCTGCGATACGGCTCTTTGCAAACCAAAGGCAGGTAGTGCTGGTATTTCTGGTGGCAAGTAGTCATTTGATGTCCCTTCACTTCTGATAGCCGCAATAGGGAGAATTAAATCACCCAGTTTATTCTTCTTTTTTAGGCCACCACATTTTCCTAAAAAAAGAACCCCTTTGGGTTTTATAGCACTTAACAGATCCATTATAGTGGCAGCATTTGGGCTACCCATACCAAAATTAATCATGGTAATACCATCAGCTGAAACATTAGGCATAGCCTTATCTTCTCCAGTAATGGGAACATTGTATTTTTCGGCAAATATTTCCAAATAGCCACTAAAGTTTGTTAGAAGAATATATCGATCAAAATCTTTGAGGTTTCTTCCTGTATATCGAGTTAGCCAATTTTTTACAATCTCTTCTTTAGTTTTCATATGCTAAGTATTTTGCTTCTTTTCTTTATGGATGAGCTAATAAAATCTGTTTATCTTTGCTTTATCAATATAACTAAAATATGGAAAAGCTAAATCTACCTAGCTATAATTTTAATATAAAATTAGAAGGACAAAGAAAGCTAATTTTTGACAGTATTAGAAAGAAGTTTGTTGTATTAAGCCCAGAAGAATGGGTGAGACAGAATTTTATTTCTTATTTGGTTGAAGTAAAGAATTACCCTAAGGGATTAATTGCTGTAGAAAAGAAGGTGGATGTCAATCGTATGCCTCAACGAAGTGATATTGTTTTGTATACTAACAAAGCCAAGCCAGTACTAATTGTTGAGTGTAAAGCTGCTAGTGTTAAAATATCACAAGATACGTTTAATCAGATTGCTCGTTATAACATGAAGTTGCAGGTGCCTTATCTGGTTGTAACGAATGGGCTGAATCATTATTGTTGCCAGATAAATTATGAAACCAATAGTTTTAAGTTTATACCAGAAATACCTGATTACAAAACACTATTGTAAGTGTAAATAATTGAGCGAAAAAAAATCCATTAAAAAGGGTAGCCCTGATTAATGGATTTTTAGATTTAATGGTAGGATTACAAGAAGAACCACATGATGGAAGGTATTAGAATGCCCACGGTTGCCAACTTCCAGCCTCTTTGTTTAAAACCTTGTTTCCCTTTTGCGATTATTAATCCGGTAATACAGATAAGTAATACACTGATTGCAAAAATATCGGAGTACCAAACCCAAACATCACTGTTGGATTTGTGAAGATCGACCATAGGACCTAATAAAGGTCTTGTTCGAAAACTTTCGATTTCTCCTTCTCCGGTAAATGGGTTGATAAATGCATATGCATTTCCGAAATACAGGTTATAGCCACCTCTTCGATATGCTGTTCCCCTTAATTCTAACTCGATGTTATTTTCCTTTAACCAATTACTGAAAAATTCTTCATTAATAGAATCGCGATCGTCAGGAAAATCAATTTGTATGCTTCGCGTTTCGTAAACATAGTCTCTTGGATCCCAAGACTGGCGATGATTTAAGGCGATTCCAGATATTGAAAAAGCCATTAATAAACCGGCATAGAAATAGGAAAAATCTCTATGCCAATTTCTAAATTTTAACTTCCATTTCATTGTTGTGTCTGTTTATTAATTAAGTAGTAGGTTAAAGGCGCACTTTGACAACGACTTTTCGCACTTTAGAGCTTTGTTTTAATCCAACACATGGCATGTGAAGATCATCTGGGAAAAAGATACCAAACACAGACGGATTAAATTTGAACAAGCTTGAATCGCCCTTGTAAAATGCATAATCGTTTTCGTCATTTTTCTCCGTGATTTCTTGGTTCGTTTTTGGGGCAAGTCCAATGTGTTCTTCTCCTTCGATAATGTATTGGATATCGATGTATTTACTGTGTCCTTCAAGTTTGCAGTCTTCTATTTTCTTGGTATCGTATTCTTGTACCATTGCAAAAACATCTTCTCCCTGAATAGGATAGGTGCCTAAATCAATTTTAGAAAAATCGGAATTGTTTATGTATTCAATTCCTTTAGCCAATCTCTCACTTATGCTGGCGTAAATATTTAGGTTTTCAATTTTATCTATTATCATTTTACTTGGTATGTATAGGTTAGTTCTTTTTTATTTGAACCCAAACTTATTAAATTATTTGAAATGAAAGAAGGCTGTCCATGAGGACAGCCTTAATATGTTACTTTTACCTGTAATTGTAGGCATTTGTTTTTTTGTGTTTTAAAGAGAAGTGTTAATCTCTCTTAGCTTTCTTTTCTCTTTTTTCAGCTTTTTTTTCCTTTGCTGTTTTAGCTGGCTCTTTTTTTACGTTCTTTCTTGAATCTTGTGATTTTGCCATGACTTTATATTTTAAATGTTAGTTTTATTTTTTCACGAGAACGTCTGATTTTGTCGTCCTGCTATAAAAATACACTTAAATTCTTAAAAAATATCGGTCTTTCAATACATTAGTTTTGCTTATGTTACTTACAATTACTTGAGGTATATCTTTTTGTTTGTTGTGAATATTGCTTGTGCAGACTGTAATTTTGGGTATTTATTAGTTCGGGATATGTGTTTTTGTGCTTGTAGCGTTAATTATTATGAGAATTTGTAGGACTTAGATGATAGTTGTAATATTTCTAATAAAGATGTAATTTGCTGGTGTGAAGTGTGTTAGTGAGCTGTGAGAGTCTACTTACGGATGTGGGGAATTGGGTTAGGGATTGAAGTGGAAACCCCGAAGCAATGTTACATATTGCGCTTAGTTGGATTTATGGCTGATTGGCTTTGTTTTGCTGTCTGAATTACAATAGAGGATTATGAGCGAGGCGTTGCAACGGAAAGCCCGACCTGAAAGGGAACCCCCTTAGTATATAAAACACGAAAGGCTGCCCTGATGGACAGCCTTTCTATATATTGAGAATATGATTCTCTTAGTTTTGCTTCAAGTTTGCTTGAGCAGCAGCTAAACGTGCGATAGGCACACGGAAAGGTGAACATGAAACGTATTCCATACCAACTGAGTTACAGAACTCAACTGATGATGGCTCACCACCGTGCTCACCACAGATACCTAATTTGATATCTTTACGTGTAGCGCGACCTTTTTCACAACCCATTTGAACTAATTGTCCGATACCTTCTTGGTCAAGAACCTGGAATGGATCGTTCTTAAGGATACCTTTCTCAATGTAGATAGGTAAGAATTTACCAGCATCATCACGAGAATAACCGAATCCCATTTGAGTCAAGTCATTTGTTCCGAATGAGAAGAATTGAGCATGCTCAGCGATTTGATCAGCAGTCAATGCAGCACGAGGAATCTCGATCATTGTACCTACTAAGAAATCAACTTCGATACCTTTTTCAGCGAATACTGCAGCAGCAATTTCTCTGATAATTTCTTCTTGCATCTTGAATTCCTTGATTGTACCGATCAATGGAACCATAATCTCTGGCTTAGGATTTTTTCCTGCAGCTTTAAGATCACAAGCAGCTTCAAGAATAGCGCGAGCTTGCATTTCAGTAATCTCTGGGTAAGTGTTACCTAGACGACAACCTCTATGACCCAACATTGGGTTAAACTCGTGAAGAGATTCTACTTTTTTAGCTACTTCTTCAACAGAAACACCTAATTTTTCAGCCATTTCTTTTTGAGACTCAGCATCGTTTGGAGTAAACTCGTGCAATGGTGGATCCAGTAGACGAATAGTTACACCAAAACCGTCCATAGCTTCAAGAATTCCAGAGAAGTCTTCGCGTTGAACAGGAAGTAATTTAGCTAAAGCAGCTTTACGACCTTCTACATCTTCAGCAAGAATCATTTCACGCATCTTCCAGATCTTATCGCCTTCGAAGAACATGTGCTCTGTACGACATAGACCGATACCTTTAGCACCGAATTCACGAGCTGTTTGAGCATCAGCTGGAGTATCAGCGTTTGTACGAACATACATGCGAGTGTTACGCTCAGCCATGTCCATTACTTTACCGAAATCACCATCTAAAGTAGGAGTGATTGTAGCAACTTTACCTTCGTAAACAACACCAGTAGTACCGTTCAATGAGATGAAATCACCTTCTTTGTACTCAACACCGTTGATAGTCATTGAAGAACCAGTAACTAGAGTGTTAGCAGCAGAAGAGATACAACATTTACCCATACCACGAGCAACTACAGCCGCGTGAGAAGTCATACCACCACGCTCAGTAAGAATACCTTCAGCAGCGTACATACCTTTCAAGTCTTCTGGAGAAGTCTCTCTACGTACAAGAATTACTTTTTTACCTTCAGCAGCCCACTCTTCAGCAGCTTCTGCAGAGAATACGATTTGACCAGTTGCAGCACCTGGAGAAGCTGGAAGACCTTTAGAAAGTTCTTTAGCAGTATCCAAAGCAGCTTGCTCAAATACAGGGTGTAAAAGCTCATCTAATTTGTTAGGCTCTTGACGAAGAATAGCAGTATTCTCATCAATCATACCTTGCTCTAACATATCTACAGCCATTTTAACCATAGCAGCACCAGTACGCTTACCAGAACGAGTTTGCAACATCCACAATTTACCTTGTTGGATGGTGAACTCCATATCTTGCATATCAGAATAGTGATCTTCTAGCTTTTGTTGGATTGTGTCTAGTTCTTTGTAAAGCTCAGGCATTGCTTCTTCCATTGAAAGGAAATCAGCTTTACGAGCTTCTTCAGAAACACCACCACGTTCAGCCCAACGCTTAGAACCTACTAAAGTAATTTCAAGTGGCGTACGAACACCAGCAACAACGTCTTCACCTTGTGCATTGATCAAGTACTCACCGTTGAATTGGTCTTCACCAGTTGCAGCATCACGAGAGAAACAAACTCCTGTTGCAGAAGTTTCACCCATGTTACCATATACCATAGCTTGTACGTTAACTGCAGTACCCCAATCGTCAGGAATTCCTTCCATTCTACGGTAAAGGATTGCTCTTTCAGTATCCCATGAATCGAATACAGCACATACAGAACCCCAAAGTTGCTCCCAAGGACAAGTAGGGAAGTCAACACCAGCGTGCTCACGAACAACTACTTTGTAACCTTCTACCAATTCTTTAAGATCTTCTACTGTAAGTTCAGTATCTAATTTGTAACCTTTAGCTTCTTTCAATTTGTCAAGAACAACCTCGAATGGGTTATGCTGTCCTTCTTCAGCCTCAACACCCATTACTACGTCACCGTACATGTGGATGAAACGACGATATGAATCGTAAGCAAATTTCTCGTTACCTGACTGCTCAGCTACAATTTTAACTGTATCGTCATTCATACCAAGGTTAAGAACAGTGTTCATCATACCTGGCATAGAAGCACGAGCACCAGAACGAACTGATAGCAACAAAGGAAATCCTTCTTTTGCATCAAATTTTGCGTTCATAGCTTTTTCAGTGTCAGCTACAGCAGCTTCAACTTGCTCTTTAATCATTGCTACAACTGCTTCTTTTCCAAGCTTGTTGTAATCAGTACAAACGTCAGTAGTGATAGTGAAACCAGCAGGAACTGGTACACCGATTAGGTTCATTTCAGCAAGGTTTGCACCTTTACCTCCAAGCAAATTTTTCATGTCTGCTTTACCTTCGGCTTTACCGTCACCAAAAGTATAAACGTACTTAGTACTCATAATTATCGCTTTTAAGTTTTTAAATGTTATTCTGCTTTGTTAATTAAAGCATTCAATAACAATTATATATTAATTTATAATATTCTAAATCTTAAATTAACAAGGCTTTTTGTCAGTATTGGGGCTTGAAAATTGTACACAAAAGTAAGTTTCTTTTTCTTAAAATAAAAGCTATAAGCCGACATTCTAACTCTCTTTTTTCAAATGAATTAGACTTCCTGTTTTCAAACGTTTGCAGGACTTTAATATCCTTTTTCTCATGATTATACACAAAAATAGCCGATCATTTGACCGGCTATCGTTTGTAATTTTATTCGCAAATTAGCGCATGGGGTATTTGTTGATTATTTCTTCCGGTTTTAGTAAAAAATCTAGATATTGAGCACGATAATAAATGTCTGAAGACTTGAGTTGACTATCGGATAGTTTGCCTCTAAATTCACTAATTGACTTATATCCTTTAGCGTCCATCCAGCTTTCAAGATCAGCTAGAACTTCTGCAATATAGGAAGGTTCATTTTTGTAGATTGCACTTACCATTTGAACAACATTGGCTCCACTTAAAATCATTTGAGCAACATCTTCGTAGGTGTAAATACCATTTGTACCACATAGTCCTGCTTTAATTTTGTTGTGCAATAAACCAACATAGCGCAGACCAAGTTTAAAGTCACCTCTTTGACTTAAATTGAATCGTGTGATATGGCTTTCCTTATCGATATTCACTTCTGGTTGGAACAAGCGATTAAATAAGACAAAAGCTGAGGCTCCAGCCTTATCTAGCCTGCCTGCAAAATTCATTGTGTTGGTATAATAAGGACTCAGCTTGATGCTAAATGGAATTTTCAGTCGTTTTTTTAGAGTTTTTACAATTTTCACCTTTTCATCTTCAATTTCTGCTGCTGTTTTTTCCATACTTGTAGGCATAGAGTAGAAATTCAATTCTAGAGCATCAACACCCGCTTCCTCCAGCAATTTTGCATATTCGAACCATGTTACGTCGTAAATACAATTTAAACTTGCAATAACAGGAATCGATACATTCTTTTTAACATCAATTAGTTTGAGAATGTGGGAGGTTGGTCCAGCATGTTCAAGTGTGGGGAACAGGGAGGTCATTTCTGCATTTCGCTCGGTATACAAATCTAATTCGTCGTCGAGTTGAGCTCTTTCCATTTGAATTTGCTCCTCAAAAAGAGATTTATAGACAATAGCACCAGCTCCGGCACGTTCCAATTCTCTTGCACCTTCAACTGTTGCCGATAGTGTACAAGCACCAACAATAATGGGGTTTCTTAGCTTAAGCCCCATGAATTCTACATTTAAATTTGCCATATGTCTTAGGATTAAAGTTTTCGGGTACATCTAAATTAATCAATTCAAGTGAGTAATTCAATAGCAGAAAAATGTCTTTAATTGTTGGTAATCAGTATGCCATGATGATGTGGTTGAGAATAAAGGATTGTGAGGTCTTATTTGAGATAAACTCTTTTATAAAATTAATTGGAATGGTTTAATAGAGTGCACTTTCATTCTTTGAAGGCTTGATCAATTTCTATTGCACCCTTTCGCCCGAAGAAACTTGTTCTTTTTTATTTTGGATACACTCTATCGCTTGCCAGCACTTTGTTCACTCTTGTTTAAAAAAGATGTGTTCACGAGCTCCGCTTCGCTACGGTTCCCTTCAAGGGAAGGTTCAATTAATTAAGCTTGAAAATTTATTCAACTCTTTGTGTAAGCTATTCTCCCATTTTAGGTGAGATATCCGAAGGACAGAGGGGTGTGTTAGAACTAGTGTAAGGATCTTTACTGTTAGATAGATAAAAAAACGCCCAACTCTTCCGAATTGGGCGTTTTTATTATTTAGCTAGTCAATTAAGCTTTAACTAATTCCTCTTCAGAGAAATCTAAAGCAGCTTGACGCTTGTATGATTTGTATCTCCACAATGCATTCTCTTCAGCAGCTTTGAATAACTCCTTAGCTCTTTCAGGGAATGATTTCTGTAATGAAGTATAACGAACCTCTCCTAACAAGAAATCCTGGAATTTATCCCACTGTGGCTCTTTTGAGTCAAGAGTGAATGGGTTCTTTCCTTCAGCTTCCAATAATGGATTATGACGGAATAAGTGCCAGTATCCTGCTTCGACAGCTTTCTTCTCTTCCAATTGAGATTTACCCATAGAAGCTTTCAAACCGTGAGAAATACATGGTGAATAAGCAATGATCAATGATGGTCCAGGGAAGGCCTCAGCCTCTTTAACCGCTTTCATATATTGAGCATGGTTTGCACCCATTGCAACCTGAGCTACATAAACGTAACCATAAGATGCAGCCATCATACCAAGATCTTTCTTTCTGATTACTTTACCAGCAGCAGCAAATTTTGCTACAGCACCAACTGGAGTTGCTTTAGAAGCTTGTCCACCCGTGTTAGAGTAAATCTCAGTATCCATTACTAAAACATTTACATCTTCACCAGAAGCAAGAACGTGATCTAGTCCACCGTATCCGATATCGTAAGCCCATCCGTCACCACCGAAAATCCATTGAGATTTCTTAACTAAGTAGTTCTTAAGGTCTTTGATTTCTTTAGCAACTTCGTGAGTTTCGTTTTCAAGAGCAGCAAGAACTTTGTCAGATGCAGCTACTGAAGCCTCACCATTATTGATGTTCTCTAACCATTCTGTAAATGCAACTTTAGTGTCAGCATTCACGTCGTTAATAGCAGCAGTCATACGAAGCTCGATACGATTACGCATTTTGCGAACACCTTCGTTCATACCGAAACCGAATTCAGCATTATCTTCGAATAGAGAGTTAGCCCAAGCTGGACCTTTACCACTCTTATCGTTTTTACAGTAAGGTGTAGATGGCGCAGATCCACCATAGATAGAAGAACAACCAGTTGCATTAGAAACCATCATTCTCTCACCAAACAATTGAGTGATTAATTTGATATATGGTGTTTCACCACAACCAGCACAAGCTCCAGAGAACTCGAATAGTGGCTGCGCAAATTGTGAATTCTTCACGTTGTTTTTAGGCATTAACTCCTTATATCCAACCGTTTTGTCCATATAATGCCATCTTTCTTTCTCAGCAACCTGAGAATTTAATGGTTTCATCTCTAGAGCTTTCGCTTTAGGAGCAGGACAAACATCAGCACAGTTACCACAGCCAGTACAGTCTTCAACTGCAATCTGAATACGGAAATGCATCCCTTTAAGATCCTTACCTGTTGCTGGTTTAACAGCTGTTCCAGCAGGAGCAGAAGCTAACTCTTCATCAGTTAATAAGAACGGACGGATAGCAGCGTGAGGACAAACATAAGCACATTGGTTACACTGAATACAAGATTCGTCTTGCCACTCAGGAACGTTTACAGCGATACCACGCTTCTCGAACTTAGTTGTTCCGTTAGGGAATGTACCATCTTCACGACCAGAGAATGCAGAAACAGGAAGATCATCACCTTTCTGAGCATTCATTGGATCACAAACATCAGCTACAAACTTAGGACGCTCGTTTGTTCCAGCTTCAGCAACATCAGCGCTTAGTTTTTTCCAGTCAGCAGAAACTTTAACTTCTGTAACATTCTCTCCACCCGCATCAACTGCTGCGAAGTTCATGTTAACAATTTTCTCACCTTTGTTACCATATGATTTAACAATGGCTTTCTTCATTTCTTCAGCAGCTTGCTCGAAAGGAATTACGCCGGTGATTTTAAAGAATGCAGCCTGCATAATTGCATTGGTACGGTTACCAAGACCTAACTCTTTACCTAATTTAGTACCGTTGATAATGTAGAATTTAATCTCATTGTCAGCCATGTACTTCTTCATATGATCTGGAAGATTCTTAATCGTCTCTTCAGCGTCATAAATAGAGTTCAATAGGAAAGAACCACCTTTTTTCAATCCTTTTAATACGTCATATAAATAAACGTAAGCAGGAACGTGACATGCTACAAAGTCAGGAGTGGTTACCAAATATGTAGAACGGATTGGCTCATCACCAAAACGAAGGTGAGAAGCAGTAAATCCACCTGATTTTTTTGAATCGTAAGCAAAGTAAGCTTGACAATACTTATCAGTTGAACCACCAATAATTTTAATAGAGTTCTTGTTAGCACCTACAGTACCATCAGAACCTAAACCGTAGAATTTCGCTTCGTAAAGTGACTCAGAGTTCATCTTAACTTCTGGTAATAAAGGAAGAGATGTGAAAGTTACATCATCAACAATACCTAAAGTGAATTGATTCTTAGGCTCGCTCATTGCAAGGTTTTTATAAACCGCAATAATTTGAGATGGGGTTACATCCTTAGAACCTAAACCGTAACGACCACCAATGATAAGAGGCGCATTTTCCTCACCGTAGAATACATCTCTTACGTCAAGATACAATGGATCTCCGTTAGCACCCGTTTCTTTAGTACGGTCAAGAACACAAATACGCTTAACAGATGCAGGAATTACTGCTTTGAAGTGTTTAGCAGAGAATGGACGATACAGGTGTACGCAAACCAAACCAACTTTTTCGCCATTTGCATTTTTGAAATCAACAGCTTCTTTAATGGTTTCGTTAACCGATCCCATTGCGATGATGATGTTTTCAGCATCTTCAGCTCCATAATACATGAATGGCTTGTACTCACGACCTGTGATCTTAGTCATTTCGTTCATGTACTCAGCAACCATATCTGGAACCGCATTGTAGAATGGGTTTGCAGCTTCACGAGCCTGGAAATAAACATCTGGGTTTTGAGCAGTACCTCTAGTTACAGGAGTTTCTGGGTTTAAAGCACGATCGCGGAATGCCTGAAGCGCTTCGTAATCAACTAAACCTCTTACATCTTCCATATCGATCGCTTCGATTTTCTGAATCTCGTGAGATGTACGGAAACCATCGAAGAAGTTCATGAAAGGAACTCTTGATTTGATTGAAGTTAGGTGAGATACAGCGGAAAGGTCCATAACTTCCTGAACTGAACCTGAAGCCAACATTGCGAATCCAGTCTGACGAGCTGAATAAACATCGGAGTGGTCACCAAAGATTGATAATGCTTGAGCCGCAA
>Ga0209272_10002029_pt1 | contig 11807 bp, 6 predicted proteins | sample tdDd002_FD_187125 | JGI IMG/M metagenome (GOLD analysis project Ga0209272, IMG submission 187125) | Marine sediment microbial communities from the Atlantic coast under amendment with organic carbon and nitrate - tdDd00.2 (SPAdes)... | ecosystem: Environmental > Aquatic > Marine > Coastal >... | reverse complement strand
CTTTGTATATTTTGATGTATTGGTTTGTGATTGGATTTGTAATTTGTTGTGTTGTCAATCGTGTGATTATTAGGCGTTAAGGATTGAGCGATTTGTTCATGATGTAGTAATGATGTATTATGTTTTGAGTTATGTTGAGTTTGTGATGTAGTGGAATTTTTTTTCAAGGCATTTGTCCTTTCTATATTGCAAACGATGTAGGAGCTTACTAGCCGGGCACTGCATTGAACTAAATTTTTAATCTAAACTGATATTTTATGAAAAAAACGGTTTTGTTTTTATTTCTCACATTTCTCAGCCTGCAGATTTTTGCACAGCAGAATGTGGTGACTGGTGTCGTTACTGCTGCAGAAGATGGAAGTCCCATTCCCTTTGCTTCAGTTGTAGTAAAAGGAACTACAATAGGTACGTCAACAGATTTTGATGGTAATTATTCAATAGAGGTTCCAACGGGTGGAGTTCTGCTGTTCTCTATGATTGGATTTGTCACAGAAGAAATTCTTGTGGGAGATCAGAAAGTTATTAATGTGACTTTAAAGGTTGAAACAACCGGTCTCGATGAAGTTGTTGTTGTTGGTTACGGTACTCAAAAGAAAAGAGATGTAACAGGAGCAGTCTCTGTGATTGGTGCTAAAACAATTACACAACTCAAGCCCGCTAGAGCAGAACAGGCTTTGCAAGGAACAACTTCAGGTGTTGTTGTGTCTTCGGGTTCAGGTGCACCGGGTTCTAGTTTGGATATTCGTATTCGTGGTATTTCTACTAATGGTGATGCTTCACCAGTGGTTATTATTGATGGATACCAAGGTTCATTAGAAACCTTAAACCCAGATGATATTGAGAGTATTACCGTCTTAAAAGATGCACAGGCCGCGATTTATGGTACAGTAGGTGCAAATGGTATTGTATTGGTGACTACCAAAAGTGGTAAAAAGAATACAGCACCAAGTGTTCGTTTCAATAGTTCTTTGGGTATTCAGGAAACAACAAGAAAACTTCCTGTTTTAAATGCGACTGAATATGCTGTCCTTTTAAATGAATCATATGCTGCTAATGGAGAAAGTCTTCCATTTACAAATATTTCGAATTTAGGAAAAGGAACAAATTGGCAAGATCAGATTTTCGAAAAGGCTCCAATCTTTAAAAATGATGTGAGCTTATCAGGTGGTTCAGATAAAATTGTTTATGCTTTAAGTGCTTCTGATCTTGATCAGGAAGGTATTGTTGGTAAAGATAAATCTGGATATAAAAGAAACACGGCAAGAATTAATCTAGGTGTTGATGTCTCTGAAAAATTAAAGTTTAAGTCTTCTTTAATTTATACTTATTTAAAAAGAAAATCAATTAATGAGAATGGTTTGGGTTCGGTTTTATTTAATGCCTTAAATATGCCATCTACCATGCCTGTGTATGATGAGGCTGGAGACTATTTTCTAGCTCCTGGTACTTTAGGGAATGAGATTATCAACCCTTTAGCTCAAATCAATGACACGTATAACGATTATAAATCGAAACGACTAAGTGGAAGTTTTAGTTTAGATTATAAATATTCTCCTCATTTAAAAGCAACTGCTCGTATTGGTTTCAATACTGGTAATAGCGATGAGAAAGTATTTAATAAGAAGATTTCCTACGGTGATGGAAAAGTATTTAATAGACAAAGAAGTAGTGTTTTTCAAGCTAAAGAGAATTTTGCTGATTATACTTTCGATGCCTTTGTAACTTATGACAATACATTCTCTGATAAGCATCATGTAACAGCTACTTTGGGAACAACGATCTTCAAAGAAGAAGGCGACCATTTAGATGCTACAGGATTCGATGTTCCCAATAACTCATGGGAATTTGCAGACATATCTCTTACCGAGGGAACTAGTGATGCCAAATCAAATAATTCATGGGATTACGATCAGAGAAGATTATCTTATTTTACCCGTGTGCAGTACGATTACGCAGGAAAATATCTTCTTTCTGCGATGATTAGAAGAGATGCTTCTACCAAATTCGGACCAGATGAGAGCGTTGCCTACTTCCCTTCGGCTACGGCAGGTTGGGTTATTTCTGATGAAGACTTTTTGAGTGGTATTGAAAGTATTGATTTTATTAAGCTACGTGCAAGTTATGGTATCTTGGGATCTGATAAAATTGATAGTTACAAGTATTTATCTCAACTTGATGGAGAAGCAACATATGTTTTAGACGGTAAGTTAGTTAATGGAAAAGCCATTGGTGTTCTGCCTAATCCAACTGTTAAGTGGGAAGAGTCAGAACAGATTGACTTTGGTTTAGATGTTAAACTTTTAAACAACAAGCTTGATATTAATGCAGACTACTTTGTAAAAACAACCAATGATTTATTGATCCAAAACATACCTGTTTCTGGTATTTTAGGTGTTGCTGCACCTGGTGCGGAAGGTCCAACGATTAATGCTGGCGAGGTTCGTAACCGAGGTTTTGAATTTGCAGTTGGTTACCGTGGTAAAATTGGTGAAGATCTTGTTTTTAAAGTGAACTACAATTTTACAACACTTGACAATGAAGTAACTAAAGTGAATAATGGTTCAGGCTTTATTGAAGGTGGTAATTTCGGTGTAGGTCAACCTAGACCATCGAGAATGGAAGTTGGTTTGCCAATTGGTTATTTCTATGGATATAAGACTGACGGTGTATTCCAGAATACTTCAGAGGTAAATGCCCACCCTTCACAAGTTGCTTTGGGAGCTGAAGCACAGCCAGGTGATATCAGATACAAAGATCTAAATGGCGATGGTGTTTTAAATGCAGAAGATAGAACCAACCTTGGAGATCCAATACCAGATGTAACCATGGGATTAAATCTATCTCTTAACTATAAAGATTTTGACTTTACGGCTTATGCCTATGCTTCAATAGGTAACGAAATGGTTAGAAACTATGAGAGAGCAAACGTCAATGTGAATAAATTAGGCACAAACCTAAATAGATGGACTGGTGAAGGTACTAGTCATTCTGTACCAAGATTAACGACTGGTGCTACTGCCAATGGAATCTTCTCTGATTATTATGTAGAAGATGCTTCTTTCCTTAGAATTCAGAATATACAGTTGGGTTATACTTTAGCAAAAGGTCTAACTGAGAAGCTGAATATTTCGAAACTTCGTTTTTATGCTGCCGTAAGTAACCTGTACACTTTTACAGATTATACGGGATATGATCCAGCGGCTTCGACTGGAGCTCCTATCGGTGGTGGAATCGACTATGGTTTCTACCCAGCGGCCAGAACTTTTACTTTCGGATTAAATCTTAACTTTTAAAAAGCTCGATCAATGAAAAAAATAAAATACAACATAGCCATACTCGGGTCTTTTATTCTGACCATGAGTTTAATGTTTGCTTGTTCTGATGATTTTGTGCAGGAAGATCCGAATTATTCGATCGATTCAGAAAATTATTTCAACTCAGCAGACGACTATTATAATGCATTAATTGCCTCTTACGACCTTTTACAGCCTACTTATGTGAATGCTATTTTGGGTGAAATTGCTTCTGATAATACCCTTTGTGGTGGTGAAAGTGCTACCGATGTAGTTGGATGGCAGCAGATTGATGATATGATTCATACCTCTGTTAATAGCAATCTTCATGATGTCTGGAACTGGATGTTCGCAGGTGTACAACGATGTAACTACTTTATGGAATTCAAAGATCAAATGGATTTCGATGATAGAGAAACAATGATAGCTGAGGTTCAATTTTTAAGAGCTTATTATCATTTTGAGTTAGTGAAATGGTTTGGGCCAATTCCACTTAAAATTAATGAGAGATATCAAATTGGCGATGAAACAAGTATTCCAAGATCTCCTGTGAATGAGGTGTATGCTCAAATAGAAGCAGATTTGCTAGCCGCTATTGACATTTTACCTGAAGTTCACGAAGTAAAAGGAAGAGCAACAAAAGGTGCTGCTCAAGCACTGCTTGGAAAAGCATACTTGTATCAAGATAAATTTGCCGAAGCAGCTACCGTATTGGAAAGCTTAATCACAGATGGAAATTATTCTTTGGTTCAGGATTACGATGAGATTTTTGAAATGGCTGGAGAGAATGGAACTGAATCTGTTTTTGAAGTACAGTATACAGATGCCGAAGGTGCTAGTTTTGATTGTTTACAATGTGTTGAAGGTAACGTAGCTGTTGGTTTTAGTGGTGTAAGAGGATACACTGGACCATTATTTACACCTGGTTTTAGTTTCAATGTGCCGACTCAGGAAGTTGTTGATGAGTTTGAACCTGGTGATCATCGTAAGGATGTTGCTATTTTGGATATTGAAGCATGGGCGGCAAGCAAGGGTGCTGAATATACAGAGGGTTTTGAGCATACAGGATATTTTAATAGAAAATACCTTCCAAGAAAAAGAAGTGAAGCTGCAGAAGGAGATTTGAACTTAACTAACCCAAACAATTATCGTGCTATTCGATATGCAGATGTTTTGTTAATGGCTGCTGAAGCTTTTAATAGAGGAGGCGTTTCAGATTCAAAAGCTCAAACTTATTTATCAGAAGTAAGAAGACGCGCTTTTGGTGATACCAATCATGACATCACCCTCACTGGAGCTGCCTTGACCGATGCAATTTACCACGAAAGAAGAGTTGAATTGGTAGGAGAAGGACATCATTTCTTTGATTTGGTGAGAACAGGTAGAGCAGCAAGTGAAATCGATGGTTTCGTTGTTGGTAAGCATGAGATCTTCCCAATCCCATTGGAAGAAATTCAGTTTTCAAATGGATTATGGGAGCAAAATCCTAATTATTAAACTATTCAGAATATGAAAATACTAAATAAAATAGTCGCATTTATTTTCATTTTATCGTTGGTTTCCGCTTGCGAAACAGATGAGGATAAACAATATTCATTGGATTATATTTCGGCTCCTGCTAATGTTTCAGTAGTGGTCAATATAACCCAGGATAATACGGGTCTTGTCTCAATCACGCCTAATGCGGATGGAGCACTATCTTTTAAAGTTGACTTTGGGGATGATTCGGAAATGGTAGAATCTAAGCAAGGTGAAACGCTTACGCATATATATGGGGAAGGTGTTTATAATATAAACATTATAGCTGTTGGTGCTACTGGCGAAACAGCAGAGATCATTCAGGAGTTAAATGTTTCGTTTAAGGCACCTGAGAACCTTGAAATTGTTGTTGAAAATGATGCTGTTGTATCGCAACAAGTGAATCTTACAGCTACAGCTGATTATGCTACTGTATTTGATGTTTATTTTGGTGAAACACCAGATGAGGAGCCAACATCGACTTTACCAGGTGATGTTGCAACACATATTTATGCAAATGCTGGTGATTATGAGATTAGAGTCGTAGCGAAAGGTGCTGCTATCGCAACTGTTGATTCGACATTTACCTTTACGGTAACTTCAATTTCGGCACCTGTTACTGCTGCGCCAACGCCACCTGCAAGAGTCGCTTCTGATGTTATTTCTATTTTTAGTGATGCTTATGCAGATGTAGAGGGAACAGATTTTAATCCTAACTGGGGACAGTCAACTGTTGTTTCTACTGAAGATGTTGCGGGTAATGCCACACTTAAGTATGCTACTTTAAATTATCAGGGAACTCAATTTGGAAGCACTCAAGATGCTTCGTCTATGGAGTTCTTACATATTGATATGTGGACTGTGGATGCAACATCTGTTCAGGTATTCCCAATTAGTGAAACAACTGGTGAGAACAGTTATGATTTAACTGTTACCGAAGGTGAGTGGGTAAGTTATGATATTCCTTTAAATTATTTTACTGACTTAGGTTTATCTATGGCAGATGTTTTCCAATTCAAATTTGTGGGAACTGATGGATCTACAATCTACCTGGATAATATTTACTTCTATAAAGCAGGTTCTACATCTACAGGTGGACTGACTATACCTCTGGATTTTGAGTCGACGACGCTTGATTATGAGTTTACCGATTTTGATGGTGGTGCTGTAACAGTTATGGATAATCCTCAATCTTCAGGTATTAATACAAGTGCAAAGGTTGCACAGATGCTTAAGAGTGCTGGACAAACCTGGGGTGGAAGTTTCATTGCTTTAGATAGTCCAATTGATTTTTCTGCTGGTAAAACTTTTTCAATGAAGGTATACTCACCAAGAATTGGAGCCAAAGTGCTTCTAAAGGTCGAGAATATAGATGATGGTGGTATTAGCTTCGAAAAAGAAGTTTCGACGACTGTCGCCAACGCTTGGGAAGAATTAACTTTTGATTACACAGGTATTAATACTTCAAATTCATATCAAAAAGTTGTTTTAATATTTGATAATGGGACGATGGGAGATGGTTCGGCTGACTTTACATTCTTATTTGATGATATTCAACTAGTAGATAATTCGGGAGGTTTGACTCAAATTGACTTCCCTGTTGACTTCGAAAGTGCGACTGTTGATTATAGCCTAACTGATTTTGGTGGAAATTCTACCGTTTTAGGAACTGATCCTGCAGATGCAGGAAATAAAGTAGCTGTTACAACAAAGGAATCAGGAGCTGAAACATGGGCTGGTACTACTATTGGAACCGAACTAGGCTTCGTGTCTAATGTTCCATTATCAGCAAGTTCATCTGTAATGACTGTTAGAGTTTATTCTCCTGCTATTGGTCTTCAAATTAGATTGAAGGGTGAAGATCATACGGATCCGACTTTAACTGTTGAGACAGAAGCAACAACTACTGTGGCTAATGGATGGGAAGTTTTAAGTTTCGATTTTAGTGATGTCGCATTAGGAACTAACCCTTTTAATCCAGCTACCAATTTCGATAAGTTTTCGATCTTCTTTGACTTTGGAAACAACGGAGATGATGCAACTTATTATTGGGATGAAGTGAAATTCATTAATTAAAGAAAAACTTATGAAAAAGTATAGTCAATATATATTATTAATCTTTCTTAGTTCACTCCTAGTGTTAACGGGTTGTGAAGAGGAGAGTTATGAATTAGGAAAGCTTAAGACACCTTCGAATATTGCATTAACATATGAAATTGTGGGTGTAGATGATGCCAATCCTTATGGAGATGGTAGCGGAATGGTCAACTTTACTGCCAGTGCTGATGATGAAATTAATTTCACTTATGCGTTTGGTGATGGAACAGACAAAAAAGTTTCAGCAGATGGTATAATAAGTCATCCATTTGCAAAGAATGGTATTAATATATACACGGTAACTGTTATCGCTGTAGGTGAAGGTGGACTTTCATCAACAAAGTCCGTTGAAGTAGAAGTCTTCAGTAGTTTCAGTGATCTTGAAGCAGAGACATTTTTAACTGGTGGTAGTTCGAAAACCTGGTATTGGGCTGCAGATCAACCTGGACATACTGGTTTAGGACCTAATTTTGAAGATGCAGGTAAAGCTTATGGAGCTTGGTATAATGCTGCTCCATTTGAAAAAGAATGTATGTATGATGCTGAGTTTGTATTTACTCAAACAGTAGATGGTGTTACATTCGAGCAAACTGCAGGATCAGCCTATATTCCAGGGACTTATGCAGGTAAAATTGGTGTAGAGGGAGATCTGTGTTACGGAGAAGACGTTGCAACAACGCTTTATGGTGTGAAGAACGTTTCATTTGCTCCAGCAAACTCTATTGCAACTGTTGATGGAGGATATAGAGGTACAAGCTTCAGTTTAACTGATGGAGGATTTATGTGCTGGTATGTTGGTTCGAGTACCTATGAAATTATACAAGTAACGGATAATATTCTAAAGGTACGTGTTGAGGAAGATGGAACTTTTGCATGGTACCACACGTTCACAAGTGTAAAACCTAGTGAATCTAAAGGAGTTGATGTTGAATACACAAACCTGCTATGGTCTGATGAGTTTGATACTGCAGGTGCTCCTGATGCAACTAACTGGACCTATGATCTAGGTGCAGGAGGTTGGGGGAATGGTGAGGCACAAACCTACACCAGCGATGCAGCCAATGTGAGTGTTTCTGATGGAACATTGAAAATTACAGTCAAAGCTGATGGTGGATCATATACTTCAACACGTCTGAAAACTCAAGGCTTAAGAGAGTTTACTTACGGTAGAGTAGATGTTAAAGCAAAGCTTCCTGTAGGAGGTGGTACATGGCCTGCAATTTGGATGTTGGGTGCTAATTTCCCTACTGCAGGTTGGCCTGCTTGTGGTGAGATTGATATTCTCGAAGCAATTGGAAATAATCCAGGTCATATTCAATCTGCTCTTCATACCCCATCAAGTTCAGGTGCTACTGTAAATATGGAAAGTACAACTGTTGAAGATGCTTCAGAAGAATTTCATGTTTACTCTATGAACTGGTCGGCAGATGAAATATCATTCTTAATTGATGATGAGGTTTATTATACCTATTCGCCAGCTGATAAAACGGCTGCAACATGGCCGTATGATGCGGATCAATTTCTTATCCTAAATGTTGCAATGGGTGGTACTCTTGGTGGTGTTATTGACCCTGCCTTTGTAGAATCATCTATGGAGATTGATTACGTGAGAGTCTATCAATAAATCAAGACGATTATAAAAAATATGTGAGAATAAGGGGAGCGATTCCGCTCCTCTTAGCTCTCCATATACTCTGATTTTTATAATACTGTTGAAATTATCCAGATAAAATAAGGATTGATCATGATAGTACGAAATATACTAATGGCAATAATATTTGCCTTTGGCTTTGTGAGTTGTGACTCTAAAATAAAGCAAAAATCAAGAGAAGAAAACTCCTCAGATTACCAATTGGTTTGGAGCGACGAGTTTGATTATACCGGTTTACCCGATTCAACCAAATGGATTTACGATACTGAAGGAAATGCAGATGGATGGGGAAATAGGGAAGCTCAATACTATACCACAGCAAAGAAGGAAAACGCTTGGGTTAAAAATGGAGTACTTAACATTACTGCACTAAAAGAAAAATTTGAAGGAAAGGAATATACTTCTGCACGCTTAAACTCAAAAGCAAATTGGCTACACGGAAAAATTGAAGTGAATGCTAAGCTTCCAAAGGGAAGAGGTACTTGGTCTGCTATATGGATGATGCCAGAAAACTGGACTTATAAAGATGGGAATTGGCCAAATATTGGTGAAATCGACATCATGGAACATGTCGGACATAATTTAGGAACCATTCATGCTTCGGCTCACTCAACAGATTATCAGTGGCAGACTGGAACACAACAAACTGATACCATACAAATACCTAATGCAGCTGATATTTTCCATTCTTATGTATGGGAATGGACACCAGAAGTAATGAAAGGCTATGTGGATGACAAACTTTATTTTGAGTATAAAAACGAAGGCTTAGGTGAATCAAAATGGCCATACATAAAACCCTTTTATTTAATTCTAAATGTCGCAGTTGGTGGTGCTTGGGGGAATATGGAAGGAATCGATGCCGATGCATTTCCTCAAAGTATGCAAGTTGATTACGTTAGAATATATCAGAAAAAATAATCTCATTCATAGCCGGTTGTGGCTAGTGAATTTTAAATGAAATTATAATCATATGAATTTAAGATATACAGTTTTTGTATCGTTTATAGTGGCATTAGGAGGATTTCTAATGGGATTCGATGCTTCGGTTATATCGGGTGTTGTGAAATTTATTGAACCTCAATTTGATTTAACAAAAATTCAATTGGGATGGGCTGTTAGCTGTCTAACACTCACTGCGACTTTGGCTATGTTTATGGCTGGTCCCTTAAGTGATAAATTAGGCAGAAGAACGGTACTTAAATATGCAGCAGCACTATATTTTATTTCAGCAATAGGATCAGCGATAGCTCCTAGCTTTTGGTTTTTGGTTTTGGCTAGAATGATCGGAGGGTTTGGTGTTGGAGCATCGCTGATTATTGCTCCTATCTACATTGCTGAAATTGCTCCTCCAAAGATGAGGGGAAGGATGGTTTCTTTAAATCAATTAAATATTGTGCTAGGGATATCAGTCGCTTTTTTTACCAATTACATGATTTTACAATTAGGTAAATCAAATGCAGGCTGGGCTGAAATGTTACAGTTTAAAAATTACAATTGGCGTTGGATGTTAGGTTTGGAGGCTTTACCTGCAATTATATATTTCCTATTTCTATTTTTCGTTCCACGCAGCCCAAGATGGTTAGCCATGAATGGATTGGATGATGAAGCATTACAGGTGATGGAGAAATCATTGGGAGCCGAAGAAGCAAAAATTCAATTAAAATCGATTACTCAAAGTATTAAAGCATCTCCACAAAAGGAGAAAACTTCTCTAAAAGAATTGTTTAAGCCTTCAATGAAATTGGTGTTACTGATTGGGATTGTGATTGCTGTCACTCAGCAGATCACGGGTATCAATTCAGTATTCTTTTATGCACCCATGATTTTTGAACAAACTGGAATTGGAACTGACGCCTCATTTTCGCAGGCCATTCTAGTTGGACTTATCAATCTTGTATTTACACTTTTTGCTATTTGGTTGGTCGATCGAATTGGAAGAAAACCACTTTTGATTTTTGGCTTAACTGGCATTGCAATTTCAATGTTTATCCTTTCTGCCGGATTTGGCAGAGCAACTTATCAATTAACAGAAAAAGATATTCAAGAATGCGAGGCATTTGCAAGTTCAGAGAACCTTGCTTCAATGCAAAACATCGTTTTCTATAGCGATTTAGAATTTAATAAAGCATTAGCAAATAGTATAAGCGATAAGGCTTTTAAAGAGCATCAAACAGATTTTATCTCGAAAGCAATTAGCATTAACCCATGGTTAGTCTTGATTGGTATTCTTGGCTTTGTTGCCTCTTTTGCCATTTCTATCGGACCAGTTATGTGGGTCTTGTTTTCGGAGTTATTTCCAAACCGAATTCGGGGACTTGCGATTTCCTTTGTTGGCTTGATCAATTCAGGAATAAGCTTTCTCGTTCAACTTGTATTTCCATGGGAACAGATGAATTTTGGGAATGCAACAACCTTTCTCATCTATGGAATCTTTGGAGCAGTAGGACTCGTATTTGTCTTTTTTATGCTACCTGAAACGAAAGGGAAATCCTTGGAAGAGTTAGAATTGATACTTGTAAAAGAATAATAAACGGACTCTTAAATCGGTAAAATTCGATTGTAAGTTTTAGATATAAAAACCAGAAGTTTTTACTATAGAAAATGATTGAAGTAGAATCAATTAATATTAAAATGAAGAAGAATAACATTTATTTGGGAAACACGAATTTGAATTACAGCGGGGCTGAAGTTGAGGGGAAATTCGTTGAGCTACATAATGAAAAGTTTTACAAGATCAGCAATTCTGATCAAATGTCAGACTTCTTTATGAGTATAGTCAGTGATTCCGATCACTGGATGTTCATATCGAGTAATGGTTCTTTATCGGCTGGAAGAAAAGACAGGAACAATGCCTTGTTCCCTTATTATACTGTTGATAAAATTCACGATTATAGAGATAAAACAGGGAGTAAAACTATTGTTCTAGTTGAAAAGGATGAGAAAACTCTTTTGTGGAAACCCTTTTCCAATGGGCTTAGAAATATATACAAGATTGAAAGAAATCTGTATAAGAGTATCTACGGCAACAAAGTTATTTTTGAAGAGGTCAATTTTGACTTGGGGATGAGTTTCCAATATGCTTGGAGTAATACCGAGAAATTTGGTTTTGTGAAAACATCCAAGGTTTCTAACCTAAGTGATAAAACAGTAAAATTCGAGATTATTGATGGGATTGAAAATATCCTTCCTAGTGGTGTTGATTACGATTTTCAGAATGAATATAGTAATTTGTTAGATGCCTATAA
>Ga0209272_10002026_pt1 | contig 11816 bp, 9 predicted proteins | sample tdDd002_FD_187125 | JGI IMG/M metagenome (GOLD analysis project Ga0209272, IMG submission 187125) | Marine sediment microbial communities from the Atlantic coast under amendment with organic carbon and nitrate - tdDd00.2 (SPAdes)... | ecosystem: Environmental > Aquatic > Marine > Coastal >... | reverse complement strand
TATAGCTAAATGATGAATATACCCTGCCTTACCATCATCTTCACCCCATATATCTTCATCAGTCCACCTTATTAAAAATGTACCAATAATCTTCTTATCTAATTCTACTATGTAAAAGTTATTAGTCTTAATCATTTCTTCAAAATAAGGTCTATCTTCAAACACATTCCCAGGAGTCCACTGACATGTAATACCTTTATTAACCATCCATATTGCTGCATCATTTAAAAGCTTCATAATAGCATCACAGTCATCTATGTTTGCAACTTTTACTTCAAAATTTTCTAAAGTATCATTCATAACGACACACACCTCCTAGTACTATTGTTTTTCATTATTGGTATTATTATTTATACAGTATAACATTTATAAATTAGCATAATCTATTCCACTTCATATTAAAACACCCTACAAATCATATAATAATGTCTGTAGGGCGAGCAATTTTATATTCACTTTATAGCACTATAGTTAACCATTTAATTATTCAACTTGTAGTGCATTAAATGCATTAATATGTCCGCTACCAAAGATTTTTTTATCATTTCCCTTAACAGATTCAGTAGCTTGTTTTTTTAGTAGTTGGTCTATTTGATTAGGTGATAATTTCCCATACTTATCAATGAGCAATGCTACCACTGCACTTACTTTAGGTGTAGCCATAGATGTACCTACACCCATAGAATAATAACCGTCTTTACTAGTACTTAAGCAAAATTCTTGATAATGTAGCTCTTCTTCAAAATACTTATCTAACTGCCCATTCATCATATACTCCATATATAAATCGACATCACCACCTGGTGCTGTAACATCAATTATACCTGCACCATAAGACGAGTAACTTGCTAACTCCATTTGAGGATTGGTAGCAGAAACTGTTATGACACCTGAAAATGCAGAAGGTAAATCGAACCCTGCTCCAGTAAATGAAATCCCTGTTCCTTCATAAAGATCATTCATAAAGTTTGTAACATTCTTTTTACTTGCCATATTTAGAGCATCATTACCTGTAGATGCGACTATAATACTTCCTTTATCTTGAACATATTGTACAGCTCGCTTATATGCTGTAATGTCCGCTACAAAGTTATCTAGTTTTTCTTTTTTCCCTGTTTCAGGATCTGTATAAAAAGCATTACCTTTAATACTATAATCACCTAGACTCATGCTTATTACATCCACACCATCATTGGCCGCCTCTACCAATGCTTTAGTGATCCATATAGTTTCTGCATTGCCTCCCCCAAAAACTCTGTAAGCTCGAATACCAACATTTGGAGCAACACCTTTCATTTTGCCATTAGCTGCAATCGTTCCAGCACAGTGTGTACCATGCCCCACTAAATCATCAAAGTCATTAATATTACCGCTCTCATAAGATTCAGTTCCTTGAAAACCTCCTGCAGGTACTAAATTCTTAGAACCCGAGACTATATTCTCTATTAAATCTGGATGATCTCTATCTATTCCGCTATCAATAATACCAACGATAACATTGTGTGAACCCATCCCTAACTCATAACTTTTACCATCATTAGTAACCTGTCTTATATCCCATTGTAAATCCCACATTTTATCAGGGTCTGGCATTACAACAAATTCATTATTTAATTGAGCTTCATTCATTTGAGGCTTATACCATTCCATAGAAGGGTTTATAGATTCTACATCTTTCAAACTCTTGAGTGTATTATATGTTTCTGATGGTGCTTTAATCTGAAGAAATCCTATTTCAGCTACTGTATAAACTATTTCGCCATTGATTTCAGCTATGTAATCTTCAAAATTATCTGGTATAGAATTTGAGTCAAAAACTATAGAATAATAAATAAACTCTGAATCTCCTGACTCCATAAATGCATTTGAGCTTAAAACAATCATCATAAATACTATTAAAACAAACATCCACTTTCGTTTCATTATTGCCTCCTTAGGCTCTCACAATTAAAATACACCATACTAACAATAGTCAAGACAAGGCTACCATCATTTACTACTAGTGTAAATATAAAAGTAATTTTTTATATTTAAGGAAGTTTATCCGGTACAGTTAATGTCTTTTTGTACCTAAGTGAACAGATTTAATACCATTTTATTTATAAACAAGAGACATAAAAAAGTTACTTTTTCAATTATTAAAGCCACCGGAATTTTCCGGTGGCTCAGATTGTTGACAAAGTCCTCAACTTCTTTGTCACTACGCACTTTACCGACTCTTACGTATGTCAATATACGCTGCGATCCGCTAAAATGCTTGTTCCGCGAATTTGAGGATTTCTCAACAATCTAGACCGTTGACTTTGTCAACAGTCTCAGCCACCGGAATATTCCGGTGGCTTCTTAAAATCAACAATTCATTACTTTATGCTAAGATTTTTAAACACTATCGCGTCAATCTTTAGGGTTTCGTCAGTCTCAATATACTTTATCTCAACCTCATCAGTTGTATTCGTTAGTGCAACCATAGGGTATTGGTCAGTAGAAACAGTAAATATAGAATCGATACCTTCAAATTTAACAACATAGTAGCCTTCACTTAATGCACCAACCCTTGAAACTAAACCTTTTACCGATTTCAATTTATCTGACTGGTCAGCAAGTTGATTTGTGGTACTACCTTCTCTAACTAATGCACGCGAGTAATTTGTTTGAGCTTCTCTTAAGGTTTTTCCCCATGCTACTGCCTTATAATTTTTAACAGATGCAAAAGCATATCCAACGACATTGCCACTATTACCAGATAAAGTTGAGAAATAAGTAGCCTCTCCATTTAGATTAAGCAAGTATGGATAATTAGCTGTATACCCTGCATTTTGTACCAACTCTTCCATAAGTCCAATTGCCTTGGTTTCTGTAGAGCCACTGATACGGTTATAATGGGCTTGGCCAGTTCGCGGATTAAAAATCATAAAACCAGTCGTAGCTTCGTCGCCACCATAAGACGTTATGCCTGTGTAGAAGAATAAATTATCATCTTTAAATACATAACCTTTACCATCTGTGTCTCTCAACTTACCTGTATCCGATGGATTCCACCACCCATTAACGTATTTACCCCAGTTATCTAACTGCTCATTAAAAATAGATACCGAGAATATACGATCAATCCATTCAGGTTGTTCATCAACAGCATAGTACTCAAGGTCTCCAGTCAAGGGATCTACAACGATACTTCCCACAACATCAGTTGTAGATACTAAAGTCTTATGTGTATATGCAGTTATTACCCAATAAGGTTTACCATCATTGTCAACTTCAAACGAGATGTCAGTCAATCCAACATTCTTATACTCACTATAAATCCTTCTATGCAAGTCGTCACTAAAATAAGAAGACGGTGCATATTTTATTGTTGTTTCAACAAATTCAGAATCTCCTGTAGTTGCATTAACTTTTATATATCCAGGTATAACACCATTCCGCTTCCATTTAAAAAAGCCATTATGCTCTAAAGGAAATAACCAGAACGGTTGCCCATTTATGACTGATATAGTTCCGAATCGCTCAGATATTGAATACATAGAACCCATCGCTGGGTCAGTCTTTGTAATGAGCTGTTCACTAAAACGAATAGCATCAAACTCGTCTAATATAATAAGGTTTTCCATATCTACATTAGGAACCGATTCATCAAATGACACCTCGTTAATAGCTAACATGCTTTGCTTCGTTCGCCAATTAATCATCGGGCTACTAGCAACACTTGCAACTAATAGGAATAAAAGACTTAAAATAATAACAGCTAAGCCAGATGCAACTATCCTTTTTGTCACTTTCTTTTCAAAAGAGCCCTGCAATAATCCTAAAAGAACAATAGATAAGCCAATAATTAAAGGATATATCAACCAACCTAGAAAATGAATATTTAAAACTGGTTGGATTATATACGTTGCAAGGAACATCAATAGTATTGATAGAACTAATACAATAATATTTTTCATAGTATCTCCTGTCTTAAGTGCATGTAAAGACATGCATATAAATAGTATAATTAAGTTCTGTTTATCTTTATGTAATACCACTTCTATTTATTACCATCACTAGTTTATTAGTATAACATCTAAAACTTATTATATTAGATTACTATTCTTAAGATTCTCTTAAAAAGACAATGTAGCCTCAAATATCATATGAAGATAATAATTAACCCCTGCAAAAAACCCACTAAACTAGTAGTGGGTTTCTTGCATGGTTTAATTTTACGCAACTACACCAGTAATGTCTCTTTGCTTCTTTTTACTAAAACTCTTTAATATAAGTTCGTAAGACTGATCTATCATAATCTTTATGACTTCGTCTGGTACACTACCATCCAAATACACCGAGCTCCAATGGGTTTTATTCATGTAATAGCCTTCTACTATACCTTCGTGTTGAGACCTAAGTTCTATTGCAAAGGAAGGCTCGCATTTTAAAGTCACAATATCCTTACCTTCTTTGTCATGGCAAACTGCTAAAACAAGTTTTTCATTTAATAAATACCTATTCCAATCCCACTCTTTTTTATAGTCTTTATGTATTCCTTGTTTTGTAAATGCATATTCATCAATCCATTGATAGTTCATATGTTCTCACCCTATCTTTCTAATAAATTTAAAAGTTACACATTCATATTGAGGCACTAAGAACTGTTAAATATCCCTAAGGTATTATTTGATTCTTTTACATACTGAATCACCTCCAATTATATCCAACATAAGAAATATTGATAAGTCCTTTACATAAATTTTTAGTTTAATTTTAATATTTTTAACCAATAACATAATTTTTGATTCAGTTTTAGAGAGTAATATACTCAATTTATCTCTTTCCTAATCATTCTAAGATTTACTGAGTCTTAGTATAAAAAAGCGGGTAAAAATCTAATATATACAACTCCAATACTCAACAAAACCTATAGTGCTTTATGCGCAGTATTTATAAATGGTGATCAATATGAAAAGTAATTTTGTAAAAATTCTAATAGCAATTATAATTTTAATCAGTTTAATCATTGGTTTAGGGCGCAACCTAAATAATCGCTCTACAAAGGATGAGAATGTGTCAGCTCCTTTACAACCATTCTATGGAACCTATAATGGAATTATTAGAATAGGAGCAGTTGAATACTCGCCTTATTATCAGGTTACAGATAAAGCAGCATATGGTCCAGTAGTCGAAATTATCGATTTAGCCTTTAATGAAATGAACGTTCAATACGAATTCCACTCATATCCTTGGAACCGTTTAATAGAAATGGCCAAAAGTGGTCACATAGATATTGTAATTGATATATATCATACAAAAGAACGAGAAGAATATTTAGCCTATTCATCTGAAAATTTAATAAAGCATAAACATTCCTTTTTCAAATTATCAGACTCAAACACTGTCTTTAACGGTGATTTAAATGAGCTGTCAGGTAAAAGAATTGGTGTAATACGAGGTTACTACTATGGAGAAGATTTTCATAATTCCGTTAAAGAAAACATACTTTTCATAAGTGAATCACCAGATAGACTTCAAAATATTGAACAACTCATAAACGAGCGGGTTGACCTAATCATTGATGTTGTAGAGCCATGCAATGCGATCCTAAAAGAAAAAGAATACGCTGAGATAGTTATTCCAATTGAGCAGTCTGTTTATGAAATAGATAGCTATCTTGGATTTTCAAAGATTAATAAATTAGATAACATGTCTCACTTATATGATGAAGTTATTAGAAAAATGAAAAATGATGGTACTTATGAGGAGATCTTTTCAAAACATGGTTTTAATCAATAATTGTCTAGAATTTTTCATATCAGTTTATATTTGAGATTATACACTTAATAATCGAGCTTATTTAACATCATTTTCACTTTACCGCATTAATATTCTGCACGTAGAACATTGTTGATTATTCTATTTCTCGGGTATAGACATAGATGTGTATCCTTTACCACATAAGTTATAGCTAAAGCTTAATTCATGCTTATAATAGCATTAGAGGAGGGTTTTGAATGACTAAAACTACTTTACTACTAACATTCCTCATTTTTGTTCTCTTTTCAACTGCTTGCGGAGACAATAATGATCCGACAAAGCAAATAGACGAAAACAATTCAACCAATGTTCAGACAATAGACAAGCAAGATAAAAAAGAAGACTACACCAACCGTGTAATTAATGTGGGTACCATCCACGCTCCTCCATATGAAATGGTCGAGAATGCAGAGTACTCAGGACCAGGAATAGAAATTATCATCGCTGTTTTAGAAAATTTAGAGTATGAATATACAATTCAAGACTATCCATGGATACGTAACCTCGAAATGATGCAGTCTGGAGATTTGGATATGTTAGTTGATACGTATATCACACCCGAGCGCCAAGAATTTGCATATTACTCTCAAATCCCTTATGGTATATTTCCACAAGCACTTTTTGCTAGCTCAGATTCAACAATCACTTTTAATGGCGACTTATCAACTCTTAAAGATTACACCATAGGAATCATACGCGGCTACTCCTATGGTCCTCAATTTGACACAGCATTAAAGGACTATACAATTAACTTCTCAGAATCTAATAACGTTCGTAATATGTTCATTAAGCTTGAGAACAACCGTATCGACTTAGCTGCTGACAATCTTCATGAAGGTCGTGAAATCATTGCAGAGTTAGGTAAAGAAGACAAATTCGTAATTCTTAAACCTTATTTTGACACCTTATTCAGTTATGTGATATTTTCTAAAAAAAATAATTTGGAACAACTTAGAAATGAATATGATGCAACCCTTCTAGAACTCATTGAAAACGGTACTGTAGAAAGTATTTTTGAGAAATATGAAATGGGAGATCTTCTTGAAATCATGCTTATGGAAATCGAATAAATAAAAACTAAGTATTATAAATTTTAAGAAAAAGGATGATTCAAAATTGAATCATCCTTGTCAATATATTTGATAACAACTTCACCTATTGATCAGATTTTGATACATTACTTACAATACTAAAAATCTCTTCAATAGCTATTCTAGTTCCATCATTCATTAGAATTTCTCTTTCATAGATATCTATCTTTTTAACAGTTCCTATTTTAGTAATGTATTCCCCACCAGCCTTTAGTTCATCTGGTTCATAGTACACTACTTCAACATCAGATCCATCAGGTAATTGCGCTTCAATTTCTCTTAACTGCTCATTAATAATAGCTTTTTCCATCTCATCTAGTTCTCTTCTTTGCTCAGTAAGTCTAGCGGTCTCTTTAACAGCCTTTTCATGTCCAACCACTGCAGCGAATGGTGCAAATTGAGCCGCTCTATCCTTTAGACTCATTTGAGATCTTTTGCTAGACACATGATGAGGTAAATGAATGATATCTTCATATTTACTTTTATCTTTATCAATTTTATTATTCATTGTCTCTCCGATCTTTGCCTTATAAAATGCCTATCCAATCTTCACTATAGATTGTTGAAAAAGCCTTAAATTCGAGGAACAAACATTTTAGCGGATCGCAGTTTACTTAAACGTAAATAAGAGTCGATAAAATGTGCTGTGACAAAGAAGTTAAGGAAATTTTCAGCAATCTATGCTTTATGTCCACCTATCTGACGATTCCGCTCCTTAGTAGTAGCTCCATCTTTAAAATTCGTCCCTTTTAATACAGCGTTTTTACCAAACTTCTTTTTAATATCTAGCAATGTATGTTGAAGATTCTTCTCTTTTTCAAGAAGTTTAGCTTCTTCTTCATCATTTTCTTTTTTTTCACTATAGTCAGTAAACAAATCTAACTGTTCGTAAGTCTCTAGATTCTCAACTGTTTTTTCATCTGTAATATTATTTGCTACAATATTAACTCTTCTAACAAATAGATTTGGGTCAACAATCTCATCAAACAAGTCCATGACCCCTTCCATAATCAGTTTTGTAGATGAAGTCATTCGCTTTATATTCACTGTCCCATGGGCATGTTTAGGCACTTGTCTGCCATAATAATCTGTTTTCACTTCGCCATTATATGCTTTACGTATTTCTGGGTCTTCTAGATTTTTAATATCGTACCCTACTGTAAGTACGAGCTGGTCCGTCATTAGACCTTTATCAACTAAATCAAGTACCAATAAATCTGTCATTTCTTGCACTATAATCCGTGCTTTATCGTGAGGATAAGGAGAATGTAGTACTTGACCGGCCCCTGTGCTTTTACTGGCTGGCTTATATGCTTTTACATCTTCTAATGTAGCAGGTTCCCATCCCCAAGCATGGTCTATTAAAAGCTCAGCATTAATGCCGAATAGTTTATAAAGTAGATCTTCATTATGATATGCGTGTCGTTCTCCAATAGAACATCGTGCAATGTCTCCCATAGTATAAAGGCTATGTTTCTCCAACTTCTTAGCGTATCCTTTACCTACACGCCAAAAATCAGTAATGGGTCTGTGATTCCATAGCATTTCTCTATAACTCATCTCATCTATTTCAGCTATCCGTACTCCATCCTCATCGGCTGGAATATGCTTGGCTACAATATCCATGGCAATTTTACATAAGTATAAATTCGTTCCTATACCAGCTGTCGCAGTTACACCAACGGTATCAAGAACATCTTTAATTATTCTTTTTGCAAATTCCCTTGGTGTTAAGTCTGTTGTTTTTAGATAACTGGTTACATCCATAAAAACTTCATCAATAGAATAAACATGAATATCTTCTGGTGCAACATATTTCAAATACACATTATAAATATCCGCACTATACTCCATATATTTTGCCATTCGCGGAGGAGCAGCTATATAATCAATGGATAACTCTCTCGATTTTTCAAGTTCCTCAGAATAAATTGAAGAACCAGTAAAAACCCTATTGGGTGCATATCTTTTTCTTTTAGCGTTCTCTTGCTTTACTTTCTCAACGACTTCAAACAGCCTAGCTCGACCAGGTATGCCAAACTTCTTTAAAGAAGGCGATACCGCTAAACATATGGTTTTTTCTGTTCTACTAGCATCCGCTACAACTAAATTTGTTGTTAACGGGTCTAATTGTCGCTCTATACATTCAACCGAGGCATAGAAAGATTTTAAGTCTATTGCAATATATATGCGTTTGTTATCTTCCATCTGTCTCACCTCTTAGTTTGTAACAATAATATGCTTCGTATTAATCATACGATAGAACAAAGATACATTCAATATGATCGGTGTACAAGAGGAAAAACTCGCGAACAGAATATACATTTCATTTCATCTAAAAAAGACATCAATTTCTTGATGTCTTGTGATTTGATATTAATATTTTGCTTACTACTTAAAAGAACACGCACTACATAAGTGTAGAAATTACTACTCACCAGATCCAAATTTGAATGTTTTAAAAGGGTTTTGAATCCTAAAGTATTTACACATTTCTCTTTGCATAACACAGACACCTTCGTATTGGTTTTGATTTGTGAGAATGACCAATGACTTCTTTCTTTCAAAATCTCTGAAATAGCCAACTGTAAAACCTTGGGTTCCACCATCATGCCATCGCATTACATTTCCTCTGCCATCCTTGCATAAAAACCAACCTGCTTTATAAACACTCCAAGGATCTTCACTTAAAATATCATAATCCTCTAATCTAAATGCTTCTTCAAGAGTTTCTGGTGATACTATTTTGTCAGTATAAAGAGCTTGATCAAACTTGTAAAAATCGTTTAAATTACAGTACACAGCTCCATCACCTAAAACAGCACTCCACAAACTCTGATCTTCAGTTTTAAATCCAAAACCATCACTTTCACAGCCATATGCTCGATTAGGCACCTCTGAGACGCCTTCAACATTTAAGATTGCATTTTTCATCCCTGCCTTGTCAAATATATTCTCCTTCATGAATTCTGGCAGAGATTGTCCCGAAGCTTCTTCAACAACAAGTGCTAAAATCGAAAAGCCAGTATCTGAGTAATAAAATGTGGTTCCAGGTTCTGAGTAAGTTGAATCTGTATCCTGAATTATCTTATACACATCACGGTCAACTAACTGATAATCTAAGTCTTCTGGAGCAAGCTCAATATAATCTCTTAACCCCGACCGATGATTCATTAAATGTCTAACAGTTATCTCCTCACCATACTCAGGAAAGTCTGACAGAATAGTATTTATTTTTTGATCAAATTCAAGTTTTCCTTGATCAATCAAAACAAGTGCACTCATTGCAGTAAACATTTTACTAACCGATGCAATACGATAATTTGTATCAGAATGTGCAGGAATCTTTTTATCGATATCAGCATACCCATTGGAATTTTGATATGTAATTGCACCATCTTCAATGACCATTATAGATACTGCAGGTGAATCTATAAAACCAGTATGTCTTTTTAACAAGGTATCTGCTTTCTCTATCTTTGATTGACAACCTGTATTTAATACTATACTTAGCAACAAAATCAACAACACACTAACTCGTCTTTTTACCACAATCATAAACCTCCCTCAAATAACTTAATCTACCATTATGGTAAGCTTATGCTACAATAAAATACATCAATATACATATATATCCACAAATTCTAGTAAATAAGATTTTCCTTAGAGTTTTATAACGTAATAATTAAAAACCACTTAGAATATATTATCTAAGTGGTTTACTACATCATTCTATTTTTTTACCATAGCTTCCTTAATTCTATTTAATCCTTCGACTAGAACCAAACGCGGACAAGCAAGATTAAGTCTTATATAGCCATCAGAATTGGATACAAACATATCGTCACATTCAAGAATTCATGAAAATCTTCAATATGTTTAGTGTTACTTAAAATAGACTATTTGAATTTTCTCGGCACAAAACCAACTTTTTTATAAACCTTGCTCAGTGTTTTTCGTGCCACTCTCTCAGCTTTTTCAGCACCTTGCTCATATACACTTTCCAAGTATGCTTTATCTTTCATTAAGGCTTCGTACTTCTCTCTAATTGGACTCAATTTTTCAATAATTAAATCTGCTACATCTGCTTTAAAAACACCATAGCCCTGCCCTTTATACTTTTCTACAACATCCTCTGAAGATACTCCAGATAAAGCAGCATATATAGTAATAAGGTTTTTAATCCCAGGTTGGTCATTACTAATCTGTACCACACCTACAGAATCAGTTACTGCTCGCTTAAGTTTTCTACGAATCACTTCAGGAGAATCTAAAATGTAGATTGATGCATTCTCATTTTCATCAGACTTTGCCATTTTGCTTGAGGGTTCTTGTAAACTCATAATTCTTGCACCTGTTTTAGGTGTAAATACTTCTGGTATTGCAAAGGTCTCACTATAATGATTATTAAATCGATTAGCAATATCTCGCGTTAATTCTAAATGTTGTTTTTGATCCTCACCTACTGGTACAAGATTAGTTTGATACAAGAGAATATCAGAAGCCATTAGTACAGGATAAGTAAATAATCCTGAATTCAAATTCTCTGCTTTCTTTTTTGATTTATCCTTATATTGAGTCATACGATTAAGTTCACCCATGTAAGTAAAAGTGTTTAATACCCATGACAACTCTGCATGTGCACTAACATGGGATTGAATAAATACAGTACTCTTTTCAGGGTCTAGACCACATGCAATATATTGTGCCAAAGCTTCTAAGGTTAATTTTCTAAGCTCCTTAGGACTTTGTCTTTCTGTAATAGCGTGTAGATTTACCACGCAATAATAGCAATGATATGACTCCTGTAGCTCGACCCAGTTTTTTAAGGCACCAATATAATTCCCTAGCGTTATGCTCCCAGAAGGCTTAATTCCACTAAAAATGATTTTCTTCTCATTCATTATTTTTCTCCTTTATAACTACAAAGTAGTT
>Ga0209272_10002023_pt1 | contig 11836 bp, 10 predicted proteins | sample tdDd002_FD_187125 | JGI IMG/M metagenome (GOLD analysis project Ga0209272, IMG submission 187125) | Marine sediment microbial communities from the Atlantic coast under amendment with organic carbon and nitrate - tdDd00.2 (SPAdes)... | ecosystem: Environmental > Aquatic > Marine > Coastal >... | reverse complement strand
CGTGGGTCGAAAAAGGTAAGTGACGAAACCAACGCGCACTTTTTGGAGCAATTGCAACGCACAACGCCTGTGCGAGTGAAGCCAACCTTGTATCTTGTAGAGTCTTCGCCAGAAGACGAACCTTCGTTGTTCAAACATCGTTTCAAAGACTCAAACCGCAAAGCCAATAGTAATATTATTCGCCTAGTTTACAGTAGCCAAGAACCGGTACCGAAGCAGGCCAAAAAGTAAACAAAGAGAGAGGGGGTTCTCTCTCGAATTTTGAACTGCTTCAGATTTCGAGCCAGATGCGTACCTTTATAGAATACGTTTGGGTAAGATAGCGAAACGGTCGCTCATTGTGAGCATCTATAAAAGAGGTAGTGTTAAATGGAATGGGTATTTATCGCCTTTATTCTCACCGGGGCGGTGCTTTTACTTGTGATGCAGCGTTATGCCAAATTAAAGCCGAGTGGCCCGAACCTAAGTGTTGTCGAACCGCCGCAAATTGAACCTATCGTTTTACCCGACGCGTATAAAGTGAACCAAAAATTAAGCCATAGTGGCTCCACAATCCGAGTCGTAGACTGTGAAAGCCGCATGACTCGCAAGCTAAACGGCAAGTTGAAATAATTCTCGTACGACCAACGCCAACGCCGCCTTTCACTGTAAAGGCGGTTTTGTGCGCTACTCCACAGCTAGGGGCTGATTTTCAAATTAGCTCGCAAAATTAACACCTCAAACCTCTATTGATAATCAATTCAGTTGCATCAAAAATAACCGAGTGTTAGGTTGGATTTAACATTATTCCGATAGCGTAATAACGCCATGCTTGGCCTGTGTGAGCGTTGTTGCGCTATCGGTTTATGTCACTTCAAGTGTTCTCCTTTCAAACTAAATCCCCCTGCGCTTTCGGTCAGAAACCAGCTCGAGCTGCCTTAAATGTTGCAAGTTTAGCTTAATGTTGATTAGTTACTGCTCAATTAAGTGCCTGATATATGGAATAAAACTCACACTTTCTCAAATGTTCAACCGAGCCTTGAACAGTTATGGGAAGTGACGCATAGCAATAGTTGATAATTATAATAATCTGAGTGCCTATCCAAATAAGTTAATAACAATCAAGGAGCATAATGCATGCAACTTAGTCTTAAGAGAAAAATGGTTTTCTCTGTTATCGCGGCTATCGCGGTTACTGCAGCGGCGCTCGTTGTGGTGGGGTATCAGACATTCAAAACAGATAGCTGGCGAGCCATAGAAAGTGAGAGCCGAAATACGCTACAAGCTCATGCAAAGGGGATAGGGGATTGGTTCGAAGGAAAGCAACAATCATTAGCAGGTTTAAAAGACGAGATCGAAGCCAACCCTCAACTTGAGATTATCCCCCATCTAAGACAAACCTTACAATCTGGCGCTTTTGGCTTAAGTTATTACGGTAACGAGCAAGGTGAGATGTTTCGCCATGATCCTTCGCTAAATAAAGCCGGGTATGATCCGCGAGTACGAGGTTGGTACAAACAAGCTAAATCAGCAGGCAAAGCCATCACTACTGCTCCTTACGTGAGTGTGACGATGCAAACTTTGGTGGTTACATTGACAGAGCCTGTTCGCCAAAATGGCCAACTGATCGGTGTGGCGGCGTCTAATTTAGCGTTAGATAAGCTAATTGATGACGTATTGGCTATCGATGTTCCGGGTAACGGCCGAGCAATTTTGGTTAACAAGAAAGGCCAAATTGTAGCGCATGAGAATCAGGATCTGATCTTAAAACCGATCGAAGATATCGACTCAGAACTGGGTATCCAGCGTGTATTAGATGCCGTTAACTCAAATAAACCGTTTCATGCTCAGATCAATGGCCAAGATAAAGTATTGATGGCGGAAGGTATCGACAATACAGATTGGGTGTTGGTGATGATAATGGATAAAGCCGTACTCGAGCAGCCGCTAAACGACATGCTTTTAAACCAAAGTATGATCGCATTAATCATTTTGATCGCAATGGCTGCGGTTACGTCTTGGTTTGTGGCGCGTCAGTTAAACGAGCTTGGTCGTATTAGTGAAGCGCTTGCCGATATCGCAGAAGGTGACGGAGACTTAACACGTCGACTTGAAGTGCGCAGTAACGATGAAGTAGGTCAGCTGGCGGATAAGTTCAACCTGTTTGTTGGCCGTTTGCATACCATGGTGAAGAATGTGCGCGACGTGACCGTTGCGCTAAATCAAGGGGCGACCGAGTCGGCGGATGCGGCGAGCCAACGAAGCCAGCGGATCAGCCAGCAACAAGATGAAATCACAATGGTAGCAACCGCTGTAACAGAGATGGCTTCGGCCACCGCGGAGATTGCGAGTAATGCCGATAATACTGCAAAAAATGCCAACCAGTCGGTAGAACTAGGTGCCGAGGGCTATAAGCAGATGCAGCAAAGTCAGCAATCTATCCACCAATTGGCGGAAGAACTGACCAATGCCGTGGGGATCATTGGAGAACTGGAACAGCATGGGCAAGAGATCTCAACCATTCTCTCAACCATTAGTGGTATAGCAGAGCAGACTAACTTGCTGGCCTTAAACGCGGCGATAGAAGCGGCGAGGGCGGGTGAACAAGGACGTGGGTTTGCCGTTGTTGCCGATGAAGTTCGTGTGCTTTCTCAGCGAACCCATTCATCGACTGAAGAGATTCAATCTAAGATCTCTGGCTTACAAAAAGCCACGGCTAGTGCGGTAAGCGTGATGACAGAAAGTCACAAGTTAGTCGAAACCAGTGTAGAAGATGTCAACCAAACAGGCGATAGCTTGAATGCAATCAGTGAAGCCATTCAAATGATCAGCGACATGGCCACTCAGATAGCCTCTGCAGCAGAAGAGCAATCGCTTGTAACCGCAGACATAAATGGTAATACCGAATCGGTAAGGGAAGTGAGCGATCATCTATCGCACGACGCTCATTACGCGGTACAACAATCGCAAAAACTGCATAGTTTAGCAGGGGAGTTAGAGCAAGAAGTGAAACGATTTAAGCTCTAGCAAGGCATCCGCGCAATTAACGAAACCAACTCTCCCCCTTGGTCGGGGGAGAGTTTTTTTATTTAGCCAACTTATCCCAAAGCCCTTGGTTCAAATCGTAGTGCTTTGTCCAATTTAGATCTGAGCGAGCGTCTAAATACAATTGCACGCCATTAAACTTGGCAAAGGCACCAACGCCGCCAAGGTGTTGGAAATCGTCAAAAAAGTCGTCTTCTCGCTCTGCTAACTGAGCCAAGTTAGTCACCACATTATTGAGTAGCCAACAGATGGCGTCTGGCTCGGCGGTGATCCCCGACAATGAAATGGCTTGAACCTCACCGGGCTCGAAATCTTGTTCTTTGTCATCAATTAGCAAGCTATTCGCTTCTGCTTGCTCAAGCTCTTGCAGTTCAATTTCTGCAACAATGGCGGTGCGGCGAGCGTTCGATACCCTAGGGTTAAGCCTTGCAATTCGAAGGGCATAGCTAAAACGGTCACAGCCAACCACATCGACTAACTGCTCAAGTAACGCCTTATCGAGCGTTAAGGCATCCACGTAGTGGTCAATACAGGCCTGCAGGCTCAAAAACGACATCCCATCGAACTCAAAGCTAGAGGTTTCGTCGTAAATCTCCATCGGAATACCATCAAGAGAGAGCGGCCAGCCTTTATAATCAATCCGCGCTTTGGCGATTTCATACATTTCCCATGCACTGCGCCGAAAACCTTCCAGCGCCGCACCGGTAAACTCGGACTCTTCGAGCTCTTGCTTGGTCCAATTGATGCCAATTCCAAGGGCTTTGGCGTACTTTTTTAATAAGCCATGCTTAACCCCATCGCGTAAATGCAAAACAGAGCTTGCATCATAACTTGCACTAATTGCGACGCACTCTTCGCATGCTGGCACCTCGAGCGGCGCGTGCTCAATCCGTTTGCGGCTGTTCTTTCTAGGAAACGACGCATAAACATGACTAGGCTCGCCACAAAACCAACAAGTGTGACGCTGCGAAAAGGGGATATCAATACATTGAAAAGAAGCCATAAACCCAAGAACTACCAGCAAATAAAGTGGCGCCAAGCATAGCCCACCACCCCCACATCAAGCAACCATAACTAAAAGGACAGGCAACACAACTAAAAGGACAGGCAAGCCAAAACCCAGTACAATGGCGCGTCATTCACCGTTTGCATGCAGTATGAAAAACCAACTTCAATACGTTCAAGGTTATCCTGAAAACATCCTCAGCCAAATATCTACGCTTATCGAGCAGAACAAACTCGGCGCGTGGTTAAAGCAGCGCTATCCGCAAAATCACACCGTTACTTCTGATAAAGCGTTATTTGAGTACACAATGGCGATCAAAAATCGTTATTTGAAGAAGTCGTCTCCGCTGAGTAAAGTGGTGTACGACAAAAAGATCCACATGGTGAACAACGCCCTCGGCCTGCACAGCTTTGTTTCGCGGGTACATGGCAATAAACTCAAAGCAAAGAATGAAATCCGCATCGCGACCATGTTTAAAAATGCGCCCGAGCCACTGCTTCGAATGCTGGTGGTGCACGAGTTGGCGCATCTTAAAGAAAAAGATCACAACAAAGCGTTTTATCAGCTCTGTTGCCATATGGAGCCGGATTACCACCAGCTCGAACTCGATGCGCGTTTGTATTTAACCCATTTAGAGTTGCCGAGCAAAGCCTAAGCAGCTTTGCACCACCGACTCCACCAGCGGCGTACGCTGGGTAGCGATGACCAAACCAATCGACTGGCTAAAGCGAAAGTCGGTAATGGGTTTTAATACCAGCCCATCGGCTTGTTGGATCTCTTGCCAGTTTGGCACAAGCGCGGCGCCAACCCCCGCGCTAACCAGCGGCCACGCGTAATCAATGGTGCGAATATTGGCTCTATGGGTAAACAGCACGCCTTGCTGGTTCATTTTCTCTTTCAACTGGGCAAGCGCGCTGCAAGGCTCGCGGTTAATAAAGCCCACGCCTTCCAAATCGCTGATACCAATTACCGCTTGGGTTGCGAGCGGCCAATGGCTTGGGATCGCGAGTTGGTAATCGTCTTGCCATATTGGAATAAACTTATCGCTAGCACTTGGCTGGGTTATCGCCATGATCTTGGCATCGCACGGCTCTTCTGGGTCGACCAGAGTGAGCTCTAGTTGATCGATATCTTTACTAAGCTGGCGCAGCAGTTGGCTCATTCTCACCGCCCCCATAGAGCGCATGATCCCAAGCCGAAGCGGGGTAGAAGTGGGTGAGTCGTGAAACAGGTTTAAAATCGACTTCTCCTGCTCGGCCATCGCTTTGGCCTTAGGATAAAGCTTGTCGGCCGCCGGGGTAGGGAGCACCCCCCGAGCATGACGCACAAACAGCGGTGTGTTTAACGATGCCTCTAAACTTTGGATCGCGGTAGTAATAGAAGGTTGAGAGACAAAACAGCGCTTGGCCGCACCACTCACACTCCCTTGCTCATACACCTGTAAAAAATACTTAATCGCCCGAAGTTCCATTGCCTGTCCTCATAATCCCATTTACCTTGCCTCACGCCTCACGCCTCACGCCTCACGCCTCACGCCTCACGCCTCACGCCTCACGCCAGCTATACCCAAACCCTCTACACCTTAACCAAAGTCATAGTTAAAACCTATATGTAACATAAAAATAACATATTTCTCATTAACCCGCAGGATAGATATGGTTATTAGCGACCCAATACATTGTTTAGTGACAGGAAGAAGCTATGAACCACCTCGACAAAACGCGGCTAAAACTACAAGACATCACCGAGCCGAATCAGGCTTCGAAGGTGCATTTAGTGGTAACAAAAACCGATGTAGCGCAAATGTGCCGCCGCTATGGTTACAGTGAAGAGACGCTCAACATTATTGATCGTGAAAACCTATTGCCAGCAGGGGCGCTTAGCCGGTTGCACGCTTCTTACCCTCAGCATTCCGGTTTTTTAGAAACAAGGTCCTTCATCTTTACTGAAAAAGAGCACTACACTGGCCTATCGGGTTTTCGAGAGGTGTGTGATGTTTTAAAGCGACAAGGCATTGAGATAACCCATATTGCCGAGCGCGAGCTGTTTGTTGAGGTTTACCGCTTTCTTGCGACCCGCCACACCTTAAACAGCATCAACTGGGACAACTACCAAAACGACTCCGTGTTTCAACTGGTCTTCCCCCAGCCAGGTATGATCGCCGAAGATGCGACGAAAGCGTATCTTGCAACAGAAGATCCCGCTAAGCGCACCCAAGTTGCAATGGATTACATGGCAAGAACCAACCCGCACGATGGTAACCAACAGCTAAATAAACCTTGGTTTAAAAACGAGCAGGGCGAGCTAGAAATTCTCGACGGCAGCCAACACAAATACCCCCAATGCCAGTTGGTGTTTGATAAAACCACCCAAAACTGTTTTTCCTTTTGCACCTACTGTTTTCGTCATGCACAAGTGCGTGGCGACGAAGACATGTTCATCCAAAAAGACATTCAACAACTGCACGAGTACCTTCGCCGCCACAAAGAAGTGACCGACATCTTAATAACCGGTGGCGATGGCGGTTACATGCCGGTGAGCAGGCTAAAACAATATGTAAAACCGCTCATCGAAGACCCAAGCTTGCTGCATGTAAAAAATGTTAGGTTGGCGACCCGGGCATTAACCTTCCAACCTGAGTTGGTGTTAAGCGAGAAATACCAAGCCATGCTCGAGTTATTTGATGAACTGCGCGACAACGGCATTCAACTGGCGTGGATGGCGCATTTCTCGACCCCGCGCGAGCTATTAAACCCAAGCACCATCGCTGCTATCCGCCGGTTACAAAATCACGGAGTTAACATTCGCAGCCAAAGCCCAATCATGCACCACATTAGCCTTTATACCCATCAAAATGGCAGCGTAGACATCGACCGCTCGGCGCAAAACTGGATAGATCTCGCCACCATTCTTGGCATGCTTTGTATCGGCTTCCACTCGATGTATTGCGCCCGCCCAACGGGAGAGCACCATTATTACACCGCACCGCTTGCCGACATTGAAAAGATCTTCAATAAGATCTATCGCTCCCTCGCTTCAATCAATCGCCCATCAAGACACATCTCGATGACCATCTCGGCGGGCAAGTTAGCCATTCTAGGCACTTCTATTGTCGGTGGCGAAAAGTGTTTTGCGCTGCAATTTACCGAAGCGCGCAACATGGAATGGATGGATCGCGTATTCCTTGCCAAATACGACTCCAACATCAACAAAATCGACCTATTGAAACCGTATGACAGCGACAAATTCTTCTTCGAAGAGGAACTAAAACAGATAGAAACCGAGCTAGAAACGGCGTTGATGGCGCACTTGTAAGAGCAGGCGTTAGGCTGAAGGCATAAGGCGAGATGGCTGCTGTGCTTAACGGGACAGGCAAGAAAAGAGCGGGAAAAGATAGCTAGAAGATAGGAGGCGGAAGGTGTTTGAGCTCCGCTTTTGTTAACAGGACAGGCAAGGTTAGCTAAAAGGACAGGCAACAATGATTAATAAACGGGTGGCCGATGTACACGACGCGGTAAAAGACATCTTCGATGGGGCGACCGTGATGGTGGGGGGCTTTGGTGAAGCGGGAAGCCCGATTGAACTGCTACATGCGCTTATTGACCACGGCGCACGGGATTTAACGGTGGTGAACAACAACACCGGTAGCGGTCATGTTGGGCTTGCGGCGCTGATTGAAAACAAGCAGGTGAGAAAAATGATCTGCTCGTTTCCACGCACCGCCAATTCGACTGTGTTTCCAGATCTGTATCGCGCGGGGGAAATCGAGCTTGAATTGGTCCCCCAAGGGACGCTCGCAGAGCGCATCCGTGCGGGTGGGGCGGGCATTCCCGCTTTTTATACCGCGACATCGGTCAACACCCCGCTGGCAGAAGGCAAAGAGCTACGCAGCTTTGGCGACAGACAATTTGTTTTAGAAATGGGGCTCACCGCCGACTTCGCTCTGCTTAAATCTCAGCAAGCTGACCGTCACGGCAACCTCACTTACAACAAAACCGCGCGTAACTTCGCCCCGATTATGGCCATGGCCGCTGCCACCACCATAGTGCAAACCAGCCAATACCTTGAAGCCGGCCAAATCGACCCCGAGCACGTTATTACGCCCGGCCTGTTTGTTAACCGAATCGTCTACATTCCAAGCCCAGCGCACGAATCAGAATTGGTGGCCGCTAATAGGAGTTATCCATGATGGAAAACAACACCGCCCAGCACCCTAGCAAACAGATAGGTTGGACACGCGAACAAATGGCCAAGCGCGCCGCGCAAGATATCCCTGATGGTGCCTACGTGAACCTTGGCATTGGCATGCCCGAGCTTATCGTTAAACACATCCCCGAAGGGCGCGAGGTGATTTACCACACCGAAAATGGCCTGTTAGGCATGGGCGATAGCCCGGCGCCAAGCGAGATTGACCCCGAGCTCATTAACGCGGGCAAAAAGCCAGTCACCGCCATTGCAGGCGCGGCCTATTTCCATCACGCCGACAGTTTTGCCATGATCCGTGGCGGGCATATCGACATCTGCGTATTGGGGGCAATGCAAGTATCGCAAAGTGGCGACTTAGCCAACTGGTCGACGGGCGAAGCCGGCGCGATCCCCGCGGTTGGCGGCGCGATGGATTTAGTGGCAGGGGTAAAACGCATCTTTGTTCTCACCCAGCACACCACCAAACAAGGCCAAGCCAAAATCGTTCACCAATGCAGTTACCCCCTAACGGGCCAAGGCGTCGTGGCGAGAATATACACCGATCTGGCGGTAATAAAGAAAACCGGTGATGGCTTAGAAGTGGTAGAGCTCGCCCCCGGCGTTAGCCCGCAATACCTTATCGAGCATACCGAGTGTGAACTGATTTTCCCTAAAGGGAGCGCCTAACATGACCGCCAAATTAAAAGGACAGGCAAACCAAACCTTAAGCCGCCAAGCGCAGTTATACCAACGCGCCCAACAAGTAATGCCAGGCGGCTGCAGCCGAAATACCATTTTGCGCGAGCCACACCCCATTTATGCAAAATCAGCCTCGGGCTGTTACATCCAAGATATCGACGGCAACCGGTACATCGACTTTGCCAATAACATGGCCGCGTTGATCCACGGCCACGCGCACCCGGTGATCACCGAAGCCGTCAGCGCCCAACTTCGCAAAGGCAGCGCCTTTACCTTTGCTACTGAAGTCGAAATTGAATTCGCCGAGCACCTTTGTAGCCGCAGCTACTCATTAGAAAACCTGCGTTTTGTTAATTCAGGCACCGAAGCGGTCATGAGCGCCATCAAAGCTGCGCGCGCCTACACCGGCAAAAGCAAAATTGCCAAAGTGGAAGGGGCCTATCACGGCCTGTATGATTACGCCGAAGTGAGCCAAACCGCAAACCCAAGTAACTGGGGCGGCAGCGATAACCCACACAGCATCGCTGTTGCCCACGGTACACCAAGAGGTGTACTAAGCGATGTCATTGTGATCCCGTTTAATGATCCCGCCCGCGCCATACAGATCCTCGACCGACACGCAAGCGACATCGCCGGCGTGCTGGTTGACCCGCTTCCTCACCGAGTTGGGCTCATCCCCGCCAGCGAGCCATTTATTCAAGCCCTGCGCGACTGGACGACAAAAAATGCCAGCCTGCTGATGTTTGATGAAGTGATCACCTTTCGCACCGAATATGGCGGCGCCCAAACCCGCTATGGCGTAAAGCCAGATTTAACCGCCATGGGGAAAATGATCGGCGGCGGCTTCCCCGTTGGCGCCATCGCCGGCAATAAATCGGTGATGCAGGTGATGAACCCGCTTAACGATGCGGTCTTGTTTCCCCATTCTGGCACCTTTTCGGCCAACCCCATCACCATGACGGCCGGCCTCACCGCGATGCGCCTTTTTGACCGCCACGCCGTCGCGCAACTTAACGCCTTAACTGCTACGTTAAAAGAGCAGCTAAACCAAGCTATCGCAATTTCGGGTGTGCCAGCCTGCGTGACGGGCGAAGGCTCGATGTTTCGCGTTCACTTAAAACCGCAGGTGCCAAACAACTATCGCGATACCTATACCACAGGTGAAGAGAACGCTCGGCGAACCGCATTGCTCGATCACTTTTTTGCCAACGGTATCGCCCTTATTAACACCTGCTCGGGCACGCTCTCGACCGCTCATGGCCAAAAAGAGATCGACCGTTTCAGCGAAGTCCTATTAAGCGGATTAAGAAAGCTCGCCCAATAAGGGTGGCGTGAAAAAGCGCAATAAAGACAAAACTAAGGACAGACAATGAACAAAGTATACGTGTGCGACGCCATTCGAACCCCAATTGGAAGATATGGCGGGGCACTGGCCAATGTGCGCACCGATGATTTGGCCGCCATGCCGCTTAAAGCCTTAATGGCCCGTCAGCCAAATGTTGATTGGGTAAAAGTCGACGATGTGATCATGGGCTGCGCCAACCAAGCGGGGGAAGACAACCGCAACATCGCTCGCATGGCCTTGCTTCTTGCGGGGATGCCCCTTAGTGTGCCGGGCGTCACCGTTAACCGCTTATGCGGCTCGGGTCTAAATGCGGTTGGCGACGGCATGCGCGCCATTATGACCGGAGAAGCCGAGCTCATTATTGCTGCCGGGGTCGAAGGCATGTCTCGCGCCCCTTATGTCACGGGTAAACCCACCCAAGCCTTCGACCGCAGCCAACAAACCTTCGACACCACCATGGGCTGGCGATTTGTAAACCCGCAACTAGAACAAGACTACGGCGTAGAAACCATGCCCCAAACCGCGGAAAACCTCGCCCGTCACCATAACATTAGCCGCCAAGATCAAGACTACTTTGCCCTAAACAGCCAACACAAAGCCGCCAAAGCGATAGAGGCAGGAAAACTTGACCAAGAGATCGTCCCGGTCGAAATCAAAACCAGAAAAGCGCTGGTCACCGTAAGCCAAGACGAGCACCCAAGAAATACCAACTTAGACAAGCTCGCCAGCCTCAAGCCCATTTTTGCCAATGGCACGGTTACCGCGGGTAACGCATCGGGCATTAACGATGGCGCCGCAGCCATGCTACTTGCCAGCGAAAACGCGCTCAATACACACCAACTAACCGCCAAAGCGCAAGTGCTTGGCATGGCCTGCGTTGGTGTTACCCCAAGTATGATGGGCATTGGCCCCGTGCCCGCCGTGCAAAAGCTGCTGAAACAGCACCGCCTTACCCTAGACGATATTGGCATTATCGAACTAAACGAAGCCTTCGCCGCCCAAGCATTAGCCTGCATCCAAGCGCTGGGCCTAAAGCCAGACGACCCGCGCATTAACCCGCAAGGTGGCGCGATTGCCTACGGCCACCCCCTTGGCATGAGCGGTACCCGCCTTGCGACCACGGCCACCTATCAACTGATGCGCAGCGAGCATCGTTACGCGCTGTGTACCATGTGCATCGGCGTAGGGCAGGGCATTGCGCTATTGTTAGAGCGAGTGAACTAACCGCGCCATTGCCCCCAAGTGTTACCGAATTACCCGCTATAATGAAGATAGCCCTGCGTGCCGTGCGCGGTAGGGCATCGCAGCCAGTTCGGTTAATTTACCTCACACTGCCCAAGGGTGTTTATGTCTAGCAAAGCAAGCCAAGCGATACGCAACACCATTCAAAAAGATCAATGGCAAGACGAGCCACCACTACCGCAGCAGCGTAAAGAGTGGGAAGCGTATGCCCAAGAGCAGCCATTACCAAACGGCATTACCCAGCGCGAAGAGCGCATTGCAGGCGTGCCATGCTTATGGGTGAACACCGAGCACCCGCCACTGCAGTCGCAAATCATTGTTTACCTACACGGCGG
>Ga0209272_10002022_pt1 | contig 11844 bp, 9 predicted proteins | sample tdDd002_FD_187125 | JGI IMG/M metagenome (GOLD analysis project Ga0209272, IMG submission 187125) | Marine sediment microbial communities from the Atlantic coast under amendment with organic carbon and nitrate - tdDd00.2 (SPAdes)... | ecosystem: Environmental > Aquatic > Marine > Coastal >... | reverse complement strand
CCTCGAAAAATGGAAAAAACAGGGGCGGTTAATCGTCCTCTGCCCCGAGGTCAGCGGCGGGCTACCCACACCTCGTCCACCAGCCGAAATCCAGGCCGACGGCAAGGTAGCTACCATCACAGGCGATGATGCGACGGCTGCTTTTCAGACCGGAGTCCAGACGGCTGTTGAGCTTTGCCGGCAGCACGGCATCAAGCTGGCTCTGCTGAAAGAAAACAGCCCTTCCTGCGGTAGCCGCTTTATCTACAACGGCCAGTTTGATGGTACCAAGATCACCGGACAGGGGCTGGCAACGGCAGCGCTAACAGACAATGGCATCAGGGTGTATAGCGAATATCAACTTGGCGAGCTGGCACACGCCCTCGAAACCCTCGAAGCCTAAGTACAATACTCCCGCGCTCCACATACGTGGCGAGGTATAAGCGCCGAGGCAACAGGCCGAGCCCCCCATAGCCGCAATGGCTAGATGACCTGTGCCGTCAGCTGCTTCATCAGTCGATCCATCGCCCGGTAGCCTAGCGCCTCAGCCAGATGCCCCCGTTCAATTTGCTCCCTGCCGGCCAAATCAGCAATCGTCCGTGCCACCTTGATGATCCTATGATAGGCACGGACAGATAGTCCCAACTGATGCAAGGCCGTCTCGAGAAACTCGGCGTCCGCCTTGACAAGCTCACAGTGCCGATCCAGCTCCCGAGTTGACAGCAGAGCATTAACCTTTCCTGAGCGCGCCAGCATCCCTTCTCTGACCTGCCACACCCGTTCTTTGATATCTGCCGTCGGCTCTCCCCGATCGCCTCCTTCCGCCAGCGTCCCTCGCGGCAGGGCTGGGATCTCGATCGACATATCAAAACGGTCGAGCAGTGGGCCAGACAAGCGCCCGAGATAGCGCAAAATCGCCTGTGGATTAGTCCGAGTCTGGTTCCCCTCATAGTACCCAGTAGGACTTGGGTTCAGCGCACCAATTAACTGGAAGCGTGCAGGAAAACAGGTTTTGCTGGTGGCGCGCGAAATAACAATCTCTCCTGACTCCAGCGGTTCACGCAAAGAATCCAGAACCTTGCGTTCAAACTCCGGCATTTCATCAAGAAACAAAATGCCGTTATGGGCCAGGGATATTTCTCCCGGCCGCGGTACCGAGCCACCGCCCACCAGCGCCGCCATCGAACTGGAGTGATGCGGGGTTCGAAATGGCCTTTTCAGCCAATTGCCCTCATGCAATACCTGCTGGGTCAGCGACGCAACCGCCGCCGTCTCTAACGCCTCATCAACCGTCATCTCCGGCAGCAAATCACACAGCCGGGAAGCCAGCATCGTCTTGCCGGTACCGGGAGGGCCAAGAAACAGTAAGTTATGCCCTCCTGCGGCAGCAATCTCGAGTGCCCGCTTGCCCTGTTGCTGGCCAATGATATCTTGCATATCACGGCCAGCTGAATGCGGCTCCACGGCTCTTTCCAATTCGCTACGAACATGCAGTTCAAGCTGGCGCTGACCACACAGCTGGCCACAAACAGCCAGTAAGTCCGGCGCTGATTTATGGATCTCTTTTCCCACCAGGGCGACTTGCTCGCCATTGTGATCAGGCACGATCAAACAACGGCCAACCCGCTTCGCAGCCAGGGCTGCAGGTAACGATCCCTTGACGGGTCGTAGCCCGCCAGAGAGTGCCAACTCCCCTAAAAATTCATAATTCTGCAGGTTATCTGCTGGTATCTGCTCTGAAGCGGCCAAAATACCAAGCGCAATAGGCAGATCAAAACGACCGCCTTCTTTGGGCAAATCAGCTGGCGCCAGGTTCACGGTAATACGCCGGGAAGGAAATTCGAAGTTGGCGTTCACAATAGCACTGCGTACCCGGTCTCGTGCTTCCTTGACGGTTGTTTCCGGCAACCCGACCAAAGTCAGTGCCGGCATACCGTTACTAATATGCACCTCAACCGTCACTGGCGGCGCATCAACACCGACACAAGCCCGGCTGTGGACAATCGCGAGAGTCATGATCAATTTTCCTGGTGAAATATCACCCAGTTAAGTTAATAAAAATAAGCAATTCCGTTTCACAAATAGCCTATTTATGCGCAAAGGTTGCTAATTAATTTTCATTTTTTACTTGTCATGCGACAGATGTCTGTGTTACCACTTAAGAAGAGCAACAAACAAACAATAAAACTGGACAGACAGTAGATGCCATTTAACGCCAAAGCTATCGCACTCATTATTAACGTCATCGTGGTGATTATTTCACCGCGAGAGGGGCTGGCAGGCGTAAAGTAGCAACAAACACAACAAACGCAGAAAGCCCCCGCACCGAACAGGTCCGGGGGCTTTTTTTTAAACACTGGACGTAATCATGCTGGAAAAACCACCACAACAGATTTCAGCAACATGCAAGCAAGGAAAAGGGAACCAGCGATGACAGGAGCAGAGTTAGTAGTTAAAGCGCTGCAGCAACAGGGGATATCCACCGTGTTTGGTTATCCGGGCGGCGCTATCATGCCAATCTATGACGCACTCTATGATGGCGGTGTCGAGCATATTCTTTGCCGTCACGAACAGGGGGCCGCAATGGCGGCGATCGGTATGGCCAGAGCCACCCAGGATGTTGCCGTCTGCATGGCGACCTCCGGTCCGGGGGCGACCAACCTTGTCACAGGCCTCGCTGATGCGTTTCTTGACTCGGTCCCGCTGGTGGCTATCACCGGACAGGTTGCCAGCTCGCACATCGGTACTGATGCTTTCCAGGAAATGGATGTCATTGGCATGTCATTGTCCTGTACCAAGCACAGCTACCTCGTCACTGATATCCATGATCTTGCCCCGACGCTGGCAGAGGCATTCGAAGTCGCCAAGAGCGGCCGCCCCGGTCCGGTTATTGTAGATATTGCCAAAGATGTCCAGCTCGCCCAGTCTCCGGTCGATACGCTGCCGTTCATTGAACCACCGGCCATACCGGTGGCAACGGCTGATTCAGTCGTAGTTGCCCAGCGCATTTTGTCTGAAAGCCAGCGCCCGGTTCTCTATGTTGGCGGGGGCGTTCAGCTGGCCAAGGCAACCCAGACCGTTCGTACCTTTTTGCAAATAAACCCGATGCCTTCGGTGAGCACCCTAAAGGGGCTCGGCACGATAGAACGCCATGACCCGCATTACCTGGGGATGCTCGGCATGCACGGTACCAAAGCCGCCAACCTGGTGGTGCAGGAATCGGATTTGCTGATCGTTGTCGGTGCCCGCTTTGATGATAGGGTGACAGGTAAACTTGATACCTTTGCCCCGCACGCCAAAGTGATTCATCTGGATATCGATGCCGCCGAATTCGGTAAACTGCGCCATGCTCACGCACCGCTGCGCGGTGATATTAATGTGATCCTGCCGCAGTTAGAGCTATCTCAGGACATCTCTCCCTGGGTCCAGCGCAGTGAAAGCCTGCGGTCTGATTTCAAATGGCGCTACAACCACCCGGGCGATCTCATCTACGCGCCACTGCTGCTAAAACAACTTTCAGACATGATGCCCGACAGTGCAATAACCTCAACCGATGTCGGCCAGCACCAAATGTGGGCAGCACAGCATATCCAGCCTCGCGAGCCGCAAAACTATATTACCTCGGCCGGTTTGGGGACGATGGGCTTTGGTCTGCCTGCGGCGATGGGTGCCAAGGTCGCACGGCCTGATGACGAATCAATTCTGATCTCGGGCGATGGCTCTTTCATGATGAACGTCCAGGAGCTTGGTACCCTAAAACGCAAACAAATCCCGGTAAAAATGGTACTGATCAATAACCAGCGCCTGGGTATGGTAAGACAGTGGCAGTCGCTGTTCTTTGATGGCCGCCATAGTGAAACCATCCTGGATGACAATCCTGATTTTGTCACCTTGGCCAGTGCTTTTGGCATTCCGGGGAAAACCATAACCACCAAGGCAGAGGTGGAGCCCGCTTTAAAAGAAATGCTAGAGAGTAAAACGGCTTACCTACTCCATGTTCTGATCTCTGAAGAAGAAAATGTATGGCCTTTAGTTCCGCCCGGTGCCGCCAACCAAGATATGCTGGAGAATACGTAATGGATAGATATTTACTCGACATCAAAGCGGATGATAAGCCAGTATTATTAGAGCGCGTCCTACGCGTCATTCGTCACCGGGGCTTTATCATTAAACAAGTCACGGCGACTCAGAACCATGAAAGCAAGATTGCCAGCGTTGAAATCATTGTCGACAGCGATCGACCAATCAGCACCCTGATCAATCAAATTGAAAAACTTTGGGATATTCGTACGGTTACAACAACTATCTTAGAAAACCAAGATTAGTGCATAAGGAAGGAGTGCAAAATGGCAAATACAGCAGATTACATTTGGTTTAATGGCGACATGGTTCCTTGGGGCGAGGCTAATGTCCACGTACTGACTCACGCAATGCACTATGGTACCTCGGTTTTTGAAGGTATTCGTTGCTACAACACCCCTAAAGGCCCGATCGTGTTCCGCCATAAAGAACACATGGATCGCCTGAAAAACTCCGCCAAGATTTACCGTTTCCCGATCCCGTACAGCTCTGAAGAGCTGATGGAAATCTGTCGCGAAACCATCCGTGTTAATAAGCTCGAGTCGGCTTACGTTCGCCCACTCGGTTATGTCGGCAATGTCGGTTTGGGAGTCTGTCCACCCGTTGATACCAAGATGGATCTTATTGTCGCGGCTTTCCCTTGGGGCTCGTACCTCGGTGAAGAGGCACTTGAGAACGGGGTCGATGCGATGATTTCCAGCTGGAACCGCGCGGCCCCCAACACCATACCAACGGCGGCAAAGGCAGGAGGCAACTACCTGTCATCATTATTAGTCGGCAGCGAAGCGCGTCGCCACGGTTACGCCGAGGGCATCGCACTCAGTGTCGATGGCTACCTGTCCGAAGGTGCCGGCGAGAATATTTTTGTCGTTCAAGGTGGCATATTACGCACCCCACCAGCAACCAGCGCAATCCTACCGGGTATCACCCGTGACTCGATCATGGTGCTGGCAAAAGAAATGGGCTATGAAGTAAGAGAAGAGAATATTGCCCGTGAAGCATTGTACCTCGCTGATGAAATATTCATGACCGGTACAGCAGCAGAAATTGTTCCCGTACGCAGCGTCGACCAAATCACTGTGGGTGAAGGCAAGCGTGGCCCTATCACCAAAGATATTCAAGCCGCTTACTTTGGCCTGTTCAACGGCACCACTGAAGACAAGTGGGGCTGGTTGGATCCGGTTTACCCAGAATCAGCAGATCAGTAAGTTAAATCATATAGCTGCCCAGCCCTTCCTCTGGGCAGCTAGAAAAAGGAATTTGTAGTTATGCCTAAATACCGTTCAGCCACCACGACCCACGGCCGCAATATGGCCGGAGCCCGCGCATTATGGCGCGCTACCGGTGTCAAAGATGAAGATTTCGGTAAACCAATCATCGCAGTGGTGAACTCATTTACCCAATTTGTTCCCGGCCATGTTCACTTAAAAGATATGGGGCAGCTGGTCGCCGGCGAGATTGAAAAGGCCGGGGGTATCGCCAAAGAATTTAATACTATCGCCGTTGATGACGGTATCGCGATGGGCCACGGCGGAATGCTGTATTCCCTGCCGTCACGCGAGCTGATTGCCGATTCAGTCGAATACATGGTCAATGCCCACTGCGCGGATGCCATGGTATGTATTTCCAACTGTGACAAAATCACCCCGGGCATGCTAATGGCCGCCCTGCGGATCAACATTCCGGTGATCTTTGTATCGGGCGGCCCGATGGAAGCCGGCAAAACCAAGCTGTCGGATCAGATCCTCAAGCTTGATCTGGTAGATGCAATGATCCAGGGTGCGGATCCGACAGTCTCCGACGAGCAAAGCGAGCAAATCGAACGATCGGCTTGCCCGACCTGTGGCTCATGTTCCGGTATGTTCACCGCCAACTCGATGAACTGCCTAACCGAAGCCCTCGGTTTGAGCCAGCCGGGCAATGGTTCGATGCTGGCCACTCACGCCGACCGTGAGCAACTGTTCGTCAATGCCGGCAAGCGTATCGTCGATCTGACCAAGCGCTACTACCAGAACGATGACGAAACCGCACTGCCGCGTAATATCGCCAGCAAAAAAGCCTTCGAAAATGCGATGGCCCTTGATATTGCGATGGGCGGTTCAACCAATACCGTTTTGCACCTGCTTGCATCAGCGCAAGAGGGCGAAATTGATTTCACCATGGAAGACATCGATCGCATGTCTCGCCGCGTTCCGCACCTGTGCAAGGTCGCACCGTCTACCCAGCAATACCATATGGAAGATGTACACCGCGCAGGTGGCGTCTACGGCATTTTGGGCGAGCTCGATCGTGCAGGCCTGTTCCATAGCGATTGTCATAATGTCTTGGGGCAAACATTTGCTGAATCTTTGCCGCAGTTTGATATTGCCGTAACAGATTCACAAGAAATCAAAGATTTCTACCGTGCAGGCCCTGCCGGTATCCGTACCACCAAGGCTTTCTCGCAAGATTGTCGCTGGGACAGCGTCGATGACGACCGTGAAAATGGCTGTATCCGCAGCAAAGAACACGCCTTCAGCCAAGACGGCGGCCTGGCGGTACTCTCCGGTAACATGGCTCTGGATGGATGCATCGTTAAAACCGCCGGTGTTGACGAGAGCTGTTTAACCTTCCGTGGCCCGGCAGTGGTGTTCGAAAGCCAGGATACTGCGGTTGAAGGGATCCTTAATGGAAAAGTGAAAGCAGGCGATGTGGTGGTTATTCGCTATGAAGGCCCTAAAGGCGGTCCGGGTATGCAGGAGATGCTGTATCCGACGACTTACCTTAAGTCGATGGGACTGGGCAAAGAATGTGCACTGATCACCGACGGTCGCTTTTCTGGCGGTACCAGTGGCCTGTCTATCGGCCACGTTTCCCCTGAAGCGGCCAGTGGCGGGACCATAGGTTTGATTAAAGATGGCGATATCATCGATATCGACATTCCAAACCGCAGCATTGAGCTCGATGTTGACGAGCAGGAGCTGGCACAGCGCCGTAATGTGAATAACCAGCAAGGCTGGCTGCCAACCGATCGCCACCGTGAGGTGTCTTACGCATTACGTGCCTATGCACTGCTTGCCACCAGTGCCGATAAAGGGGCTGTCCGTGATAAAACCAAGCTGGAAGGATAATACAATGAGCGAAGTGAAACAGGCCGAGGATGTAGCGCTACCAAGCGGAGCCGACTACCTTCGCAATATTCTCCGGGCACCGGTCTACGAAGTGGCGCAAGTCACTCCGTTACAGACAATGAACCGCCTTGCAGCAAGGCTTGGCAACAGCGTCCAGCTGAAACGGGAAGACCGCCAGCCGGTCCACTCGTTCAAACTGCGCGGTGCCTATACCATGATGGCCCAGCTGACCAACACGCAGCGCCAGGCCGGCGTCATTGCCGCATCGGCCGGCAATCATGCCCAGGGTCTGGCTCTGTCAGGCAAGCACCTCGGGGTCAGTACCACTATTGTGATGCCGCGTACCACACCGGATATCAAGGTTGATGCGGTAAAAAGCTTTGGCGGCAACGTGGTACTGCACGGCGGTAACTTTGACGAAGCCAAAGTCCATGCCGAGAAGCTTGCGGATCAGCATGGCTATACCTTTATTCCTCCGTTCGATCACCCGGCAGTCATTGCCGGGCAGGGTACCATCGGAATTGAGCTGGTCCAGCAAAATGGCCATCTCAACTATGTATTTGTACCTGTCGGAGGGGGCGGCCTGGCGGCTGGCGTCTCCGTGCTACTGAAACAGCTCTTGCCGGAGATCAAGGTCATCGGTGTCGAGGCGGAAGACTCGGCCTGCCTCAAGGCGGCACTTGATGCCGGTGAGCCAGTCACGCTGGATCAGGTGGGTATGTTCGCCGATGGGGTGGCAGTAAAGCGGATCGGAGAAGAAACGTTCCGTCTATGCCAGCAATATATCGATGATGTGATCACTGTCAGCAGTGATGAAATCTGCTCTGCAGTCAAAGACATCTTTGAAGATACACGTGCCATTGCCGAACCCTCCGGGGCCCTTTCCCTGGCCGGGCTGAAAAAATATGCCGAAGATCACCAGCTGCAGGACCAACAACTAGCGGCTATCCTTTCGGGTGCCAACCTGAACTTTCATGGATTGCGCTATGTCTCGGAGCGCTGCGAACTCGGTGAAAAGCGGGAAGGGCTACTGGCAGTCACTATCCCTGAGAGACCGGGAGCATTTCTGGATTTCTGCCATATCATCGGCGGACGGGCCGTTACGGAGTTTAACTACCGCTACAACGACGACACACTGGCAAATGTTTTTGTCGGTGTACGCCTCATGCAGGGGCAGGAAGAGCTGGAAGGAATTATCCAAGACCTTCGTAAGGGCGGTTATCCGGTGGTTGATCTGTCTGACGATGAGATGGCCAAGGTCCATGTCCGTTATATGATTGGTGGCCGGCCATCAAAACCTCTCAAAGAAAGGCTGTATAGCTTTGAATTTCCCGAGTACCCCGGGGCCTTGCTGAACTTTTTGAGCACACTCGGCACGCACTGGAATATCAGTTTGTTTAACTACCGCAACCATGGGGCAGACTACGGCCGTGTGCTGTGCGGGTTTGAACTGGAAGAGCAAGACTTGCTGTCATTCACCAGCCACTTGCGTGAACTGGGTTATCAATGGAAGGATGAAACGGATAACCCCGCCTATAAATTCTTCCTGGCCCAGTAACAGCACAGTGCGATTACAGTACTACCGACAACGTACTAACAACTCAAATAGCAGCCTTTTGGCTGCTTTTTTTTACCTTTTAATTGTAATTATTTTACTGAATACAAATGTTCGATATAACAGCTTACCAAGCCAATATGATGGGCGATAAGTTTACTCCTCAAAGGCTCCGGTACCTTGGAGAACAGCTCAACCAAGTGCTGACTCTGATCGTGTTGCTCGACAGAGTGCGGGATCTTCTCCTCGTCTATAAACCAGGTCAATGGTCGCCCGGTGATCTCCGCAATCTTCATAAGGGTTGTCACCCTCGGCTCGGTTTTCCCTGACTCCAGGTCAAGGTAGGTTTGCCTTGCGATATCAAGGCGCTTAGCCATTGCAACCTGCGAAATCTCTTTCCACTCTCTGGCATCTCGAACTCGCGCCGCAATGTGTGGTTTTGAGCTTTGCATTTAGCCACCATCTGTTAATTATGACCCCAACCAGCCTTTCTCTCAGACAACGACAAAAAGTTGTAATTGCAGGAAAAAAACGTCAAAGAGCGGGAAATTATCTAACAGAATTGCATAAGTTCACTACAGACCTCGTGAAACTGTGACCCTATACACTCAATGTCGAGCAAAGCAGACAACTAGAAACACCAATGTAAAACATTGCATACACACGATAGACATAGTAATCAAATGCGTATTGACCTAGTGTTTACCTGTCTTTCTGAGTCAGTGCTCTGGTGTATTCCGCCATAAAACCGGCTAAGTTGATACTTTGCTGAAGAATAACATTCCTGGCCGAATGGGGAAGACGGCTAAAATACTGTAACAATCGATCGATTTCCTCTTTGTATTCACTTTCTAAGATTTCTATCCCTTCATCACCATAAACAAACCAGGTTAAAGGACGCTCGGTGATTTCCGAAATCTCGGACAACAGCCTGACTTTGGGCTCGGTCTTGCCGGTTTCTAAATCCAGGTATGTCTGGCGAGCGACGTGCAACTGCTGCGCCATATGGACCTGAGTAAGCCCTTTCCACTCTCGCGCTTCCTTAATACGCGCAGCAATTTTCTCTTTGGGATCTGTCATGTCTAACCTCCAATACAGAATTTAATGAAGACTGCCTAGCTTTCAATCCTAGGGGTGCATAACATAAGCCAACTTTACAAAAAAAAGCATAACCAATAAAAAACAACAGCTTACAAAAGACGTTATTGATATTATTCTTATTTTGAGTCGCAGTTCGTTACGACTCTGAACATTTTTCCTATTTCGCAATAATACTCGTCATTTATGTCTAGAGAGTAGCTTCTCCACTGCTCAAAAACGACAAAAGGCGCCAGAGTCGGCGCCTTTTCTCATAATTGAGAATCTCAGGAGATTAATTACTCAACCGTAACAGCCTTCGCCAGGTTACGAGGCTGATCGACATCAGTACCCTTGATTAATGCAACATGGTAGGACAGCAGCTGCATCGGGACGGTATAGAAAATCGGAGCAATAATATCATCGACACGCGGCATCGTGATGATCTTCATTCCCTCACAAGCTTCAAAGCCCGCTTCGCTATCGGCAAACACATAGAGCAAACCACCACGAGCACGAACTTCCTCGATATTTGACTTCAGCTTCTCAAGCAAATCATTGGTTGGTGCAACCACGATAACTGGCATATCAGCATCAATCAGTGCCAACGGGCCGTGTTTCAGCTCGCCAGCGGCATAGGCTTCAGCGTGAATGTAAGATATTTCTTTCAGCTTTAGTGACGCTTCCATCGCAATGGGATAAAACTCACCGCGGCCAAGGAACAAAGCATGCTGCTTATCAGCAAAATCTTCTGCCAACTGTTCAATCGGCTTGTCGAATGCCAATGCTTTTTCAATCTGTGTTGGTAGCTGATGGAGGGAATCAACAATCTCCTTCTCTTTCGCCGCATCAATCAGACCTTTTTCCTTGCCCAGCGCGGTCACGAACATCAGCAGGGTAACCAGCTGGGTGGTAAAGGCTTTAGTCGATGCTACACCGATTTCGGTACCGGCACGGGTCATAAAGGCCAGATCTGATTCACGCACTAACGATGAACCGGCAACATTACAGATGGTCATTGCCGACATATAGCCTTTTTCTTTAGCCAGACGAAGGGCTGCCAGGGTGTCTGCCGTCTCACCCGACTGGGAAAGAGTGATCAGCAGGCTATTGGGACGCGTCACAAACTTGCGGTAGCGGAATTCAGAGGCGATCTCGACATCACAGCTTACACCGGCCATCGCTTCGAACCAGTAGCGAGCGACCATTCCGGCATTGTAGGAGGTACCGCAGGCAACAATCTGTACATGCTCGACATTTTCCAAGATGTCGGTCGCGCCGTTGCCGATACTTTCGACCACAACGGAGTCACTGCTAATACGACCTTCCATGGTGTTGATTAGCGCACTAGGCTGCTCGTAGATTTCTTTTTGCATGTAGTGGCGATACTGGCCTTTGTCTGCTGCATCCTGCTGCAGGTTTGATTCGTGAATTTCACGCGTGACCGGCTGACCATCGATATCAAAGATGTTTACTTCGCGACGGGTGATTTCCGCAACGTCGCCTTCTTCAAGGAACATAAAGCGGCGGGTTACATTCAGCAAAGCCAGCTGATCGGAAGCCAGGAAGTTCTCTCCGATACCCAGGCCAATTACCAGCGGGCTACCAGAGCGCGCAACCACAACACGTTCAGGATCACGGCGATCCATCACGACCGTACCGTAAGCACCTTCCAGCTGAGCAGCTGTTTTCTGTACCGCTTCCAGCAGTCTTGCCGCCGTACGCAGTTCCCACTCTACCAGGTGAGCAATCACTTCGGTGTCAGTCTGCGAGGTAAAAGCGTAGCCACGTCCAATCAGCAACCCACGCAGTTCTTCATGGTTTTCAATAATGCCGTTGTGTACCAACGCAATGTTGTCGCCAGACATGTGCGGGTGAGCATTGGCCTCAGACGGCTCACCGTGAGTCGCCCAACGCGTATGCGCAATACCGGTACCACCGGTGATAGGTGAACTCTCTACAGCATCGGCCAGCTCCTGGACTTTACCCAAACGGCGTACGCGCTTGAGGTTACTGTCGCCATCAATGACCGCGACACCCGCT
>Ga0209272_10002021_pt1 | contig 11849 bp, 9 predicted proteins | sample tdDd002_FD_187125 | JGI IMG/M metagenome (GOLD analysis project Ga0209272, IMG submission 187125) | Marine sediment microbial communities from the Atlantic coast under amendment with organic carbon and nitrate - tdDd00.2 (SPAdes)... | ecosystem: Environmental > Aquatic > Marine > Coastal >... | reverse complement strand
AGCACCTAGTTGCTTTGGGGCTTTTAAGGATAATCTGGCGCGGATATCATCGTGGAGCGGGGAAGTTAATGTTCCCAACGTGGACTCCGAATACATTAGCGCAAACCAACTCCGTTATTACTAAATTATAGTTGCAATAACAGGGCGGACCATACATTTTTATATCCTAATTTCAAGATATGACTTAAACGATTAAATAGCACTACATGTATTTCAGGCATAAAAAAACCGCTGATTGCTCAGCGGTCTTTGTTTTCGATTCTCAATCTGCCTTATGGCATCTCGTCGAACTCTGCACCTTCTTTTTCTACTTGAGGTGGCATCAAGTGCTCTTTCTGGATACCCAGTTTTAGCGCAAGTGCTGATGCTACATAGATAGAAGAGTAAGTACCTACAGTAATACCTAGTAGAAGCGCGGTCGCGAAACCATGAATCATCGCACCACCCTGCATGAACAGTGCAATAACTACGAACAATGTCGTACCAGACGTAATCAATGTACGGCTCAACGTTTGAGTGATTGAAGCATCCATGATGTCTGAAGGTTCACCCTTACGCATCTTACGGAAGTTTTCACGGATCCGATCGAATACAACGATGGTATCGTTGAGCGAGTAACCAACTACCGTGAGTAGCGCAGCTACGATGGTTAGGTCCACTTCGATTTGCATAAGTGAGAAGACACCCAGCGTGATAATGATATCGTGTGCCAGTGCCATTACCGCACCAGCCGCTAGGCGCCATTCGAATCGCATTGATACGTAGATCAGGATACAGATCAGCGATACAAGAATCGCTAGACCACCCGCTTCCGTTAGCTCATCACCAACGTTTGGACCTACGAATTCAATACGACGCATTTCTACGCTTTCACCTGTACCATCTTTAATAGCACCGATGATTTGGTTGCCCAGCGTTTCACCTGAAACGTCGTCACGTGGACGCAAACGAACCATTACATCACGAGCACTACCAAAGTTTTGTACTGTCGCATCGCCGAAGCCTTTCGAGTCTAGAGCTGCACGAATCTCTTCAAGGTTTGCTGGTTGTTCAAAACCCACCTCGATAAGCGTACCGCCCGTAAAATCTAGGCCCCAGTTCAACCATTTGGTTGATAGCGTGAAGATAGAAGCAGCGATCATAACGATAGAGAATACGAACGCGACTTTCGACCAACGCATAAAGCCGATCGTGTTTTCTGCTTTTAGAATTTGAAACATATTAATTCCCAGCCTTAGATCGACAATTTATCAACGCGTTTGCCACCGTAAATTAGGTTCACGATACAACGTGTACCCACAATAGCGGTGAACATTGAAGTTAAGATACCGATAGAGAGTGTTACTGCGAAACCTTTCACCGCGCCTGTACCCACTGCAAATAGAATGATCGCAGTGATAAGCGTTGTGATGTTCGCATCGGCAATGGTGCTGAATGCGTTTGCGTAACCTTGGTGAATTGCTTGCTGTGGACTGCGTCCATCTCGAAGCTCTTCACGAATACGCTCAAAGATCAGCACGTTCGCATCGACCGCCATACCGACCGTCAATACGATACCGGCAATACCTGGCAACGTCATGGTAGCGCCTGGAATCATCGACATTACACCAATGATAAGAACCAAGTTTGCCATCAACGCGATATTTGCAATCAAACCGAAGCCACGGTAGTAAAGCAGCGTAAACAGCATTACGGCTACCATACCCCAGATACATGCTTGGATACCCATATCGATGTTTTGCTGACCCATTGATGGACCAATGGTACGTTCTTCAACGATAGAGATAGGTGCGATTAGAGCACCAGCACGTAGTAGAAGTGCTAGGTTGTGCGCTTCTGCTGCAGAGTCGATACCAGTGATACGGAAGTTACGACCAAGAGCCGATTGAATCGTTGCTTGGTTGATAACTTCTTCATGCTTATCAAGGATAACTTTGCCTTCCGGCGTACGACGACCACTGTCTTTGTATTCTGCAAACACGGTAGCCATTAGCTTACCGATGTTCTTCTTAGAGAACGCAGACATCTTGTTGCCACCTTCGCTGTCTAGCGAGATGTTAACTTGTGGGCGACCGTATTCATCAACACTTGAGCTTGCATCCGTGATGCTTTGACCGCCAAGAATAACGCGCTTCTTAAGCACAACTGGGCGACCATCACGGTCCATCTTGATTTCGCTACCTGCTGGCGCGCGACCATTTGCCGCCGCTGATAGGTCAGCTTTATCGTCAACTTCGCGGAACTCTAGTGTTGCCGTAGCACCTAGAATTTCCTTCGCACGAGCTGTGTCTTGAACACCAGGTAGTTCAACTACGATGCGGCTAGCACCTTGACGTTGAACCAATGGTTCAGCAACACCCAGTTCGTTAACACGGTTACGAAGAATCGTGATGTTTTGTTCAACTGCGTAGTTACGTATCTCTTGTAAACGTTGCTCGGTAAAGGTGGCAATCAACGCGTAACGACCATTAGAATCAGATTCGACAAAATTCATGTCTGGGTGATTCTTTTCTAGCGTTGCTTTCGCTTCCGCTAGTTGCTCTTCGTTACGTAGCAAGACTTCGACACCATCTTTACCAGAAGGGCGAATCGCGCGATAACGAACCTTAGCTTCACGAAGTTCACTACGGAAAGCTTCTTCTTGCTGCCCAACAAGCTTCTCCATTGCTGCGTCCATATCCACTTCCATCAAGAAGTGAACACCACCACGTAGGTCAAGACCTAGTTTCAGTGGCGACGCACCAATTGCTTCTAGCCAATCTGGCGTAGATGCAGCAAGGTTTAGTGCAACAATTTTATCTTTGCCAAGCGCTTCGCTGATAATATCGCGTGCACTGATTTGAGTATCAGTGTCATTGAAACGTACAAGGATTGATCCATTCTCGAGAGCAATGGATTTATGAGAAAGGTGCTCTTTATCAAGAGCTTTAGTGACAGCATCCAGCGTTGACATATCTACAGAGGCGCCACGCGCCCCTGTAACTTGAATAGCCGGATCTTCACCGTAGATATTTGGAAGCGCGTATAACGCCGCGGTGACGATGGCAAAAAATACCATCAAGTACTTCCATAATGGATAACGGTTTAGCACAGCGAGGATCCTTTAGCTGTTTTATAGAGACTTCAGTGTACCTTTTGGTAGCACTGCAGTTACGAAGTCTTTCTTGATTACAACTTCATTGTTTGCATTAAGCTCAATTGAAATGTAGTCGTTGTCTTCAGCAATCTTAGTGATTTTACCCACTAGACCACCGCTTGTTAGAACTTCATCGCCTTTGCCCATTGAAGACATCAGGTTCTTGTGTTCTTTAACACGCTTAGATTGTGGGCGATAGATCATGAAGTAGAAGATCACCGCGAACATGCCTAGCATGATTAGCATTTCAAAACCGCCGCCTGCTGGTGCGCCTTCTGCTGCTGCGTGAGCTTGAGAAATAAACATTAAAACATCCTCATTATATTTTATTGATAATCCAACAAGTTGGGCTTTCGTAATTTAGATTCAAGTTTGAGATTAAGTAATAGAGATCACCTTCTCAAAAATAACGTACGTTTGCCTACTTTATTAGCAAAAGCCTCTGGCAACATGCCAAAGGCTTTAATTCTTTTAATCTGTTAATTACTGCTCTTTTGCTAGCGGTGGTACTTCACGACCACGACGCTCATAGAACTCAGTAACGAACTCATCGAAACGATCTTCATCAATCGCCTTACGAATGCTTTCCATCAGACGCTGGTAGTAGCGTAGGTTGTGGATAGTGTTCAGACGAGCACCTAGGATTTCGTTACAACGCTCTAAGTGGTGAAGGTACGATTTGCTGTAGTGCTGACAAGTGTAACAGTCACAGTGCGGATCTAGCGGAGTTGTATCCGTTTTATGTTTCGCATTACGGATCTTGATCACACCACCAGTCACAAATAGGTGACCATTACGCGCGTTACGCGTTGGCATTACACAGTCAAACATGTCGATACCACGACGAACACCTTCAACCAAGTCTTCCGGTTTGCCTACGCCCATTAGGTAACGAGGCTTGTCTTCTGGAAGCTGTGGACACGTGTGCTCAAGGATACGGTGCATGTCTTCTTTCGGTTCACCTACTGCAAGACCACCAACCGCGTAACCATCAAAACCGATTTCCGTCAGGCCTTTGATAGACACATCACGCAGATCTTCGTAAACACCACCTTGAACGATACCAAATAGGTTGTTCGGGTTTTCTAGCTTATCGAAGTGGTCACGTGAGCGTTGTGCCCAACGTAGTGACATTTCCATCGATTTTTTCGCTTCGTTGTGTGTCGCTGGGTATGGCGTACACTCATCGAAGATCATCACGATGTCAGAACCTAGGTCTTTTTGGATTTCCATCGACTTTTCCGCGTCCATGAAGATCTTGTCACCGTTTACTGGGCTGCGGAAGTGAACACCTTTTTCGGTGATCTTACGCATTTTACCTAGACTGAATACTTGGAAACCGCCTGAGTCGGTAAGAATAGGACCGTGCCAGTTCATGAAATCGTGCAGGTCACCGTGCATTTTCATCACTTCTTGACCAGGGCGTAGCCATAGGTGGAAAGTGTTACCTAGCAGGATTTCTGCACCCGTGCCTTTTACTTCTTCTGGAGTCATACCTTTAACGGTACCGTAAGTACCTACTGGCATGAACGCAGGAGTTTGAACAGTGCCACGTTCGAAGGTCAATTGACCACGACGTGCATTGCCGTTTTTCTTTTTAAGATCGAATGATAATTTCACGATGCCTCCGAGTGTCAGAGAAACAGTCTGACTATGTATCTTGGGGTCTCCCCCACTTTAAGGAGCGGTCGCCTTCCGTGCGAGAGACAAAGCAGAAGTTCTGCTCTGTTTCCTAGCGTACTGCTAGCACTCGTAAATCGTTAGTTTTCTACCCCCTCCTAGCCTACCCCGTCACAAGAGAAAAGAACTGTTCTGCAGACGCCTTAATTGGCGAGACCGCATCTCGTCCCCTTCCCTTTTTGAGGAGAGGGCTAAGGAGGGGTTAAAACATTATGCTGTCTTCTTTTTAATAAACATTGAGTCACCGTACGAGAAGAAACGGTATTTGTTTTCCACCGCATGCTTGTAAGCATTCATGGTGTTATCGTAACCAGCAAACGCGCTCACCAACATAATTAACGTTGATTCTGGTAAGTGGAAGTTGGTGATCAAGCAATCCACCAGCTGGTACTCGTAACCAGGGTAGATAAAGATTTCAGTATCGCCAAAAAATGGAACCAATTCTGTCTCTTTCTTCAGCGCGTCTTGCGCTGCACTTTCTAGTGAACGCACTGATGTTGTACCGACTGCGACGATTCGACCGCCGCGCGCTTTAGTTGCGTTAATCGCATCCACAACATCCTGCGGTACTTCTACGTATTCTGCGTGCATGTGATGATCGTTAATGTCATCCACTTTTACTGGTTGGAACGTACCCGCACCCACGTGCAAAGTAACGTATGCAAACTCAGCGCCTTTCGCTTTGATTTTCTCAAGCAGAACATCATCAAAGTGAAGGCCCGCCGTCGGCGCTGCAACCGCACCTGGCTTTTGGTTATAAACCGTTTGGTAACGCTCTTTATCCGCGTCTTCATCTGGGCGGTCAATGTATGGAGGAAGTGGCATGTGGCCAATTTCTTCCAAAATCTGGAGTACCGTCTTATCAGAGTTAAATTTCAGCTCAAACAGCGCGTCATGACGTGCCACCATCTCAGCTGAGTATTCGTCGTTCTCGCCAACAAGGATGGTTGTGCCTGGTTTAGGTGACTTAGAGCAGCGAACGTGAGCGAGAATGCTTTTCTCATCAAGCATACGCTCCACCAGCACTTCTAGCTTACCGCCGGACGCTTTTCGACCAAACATACGCGCAGGAATTACGCGAGTATTGTTGAAAACCACTAGGTCACCGGCTTGAACTTGTTCTAACACATCGGTAAACGTGCCATCAATTAGCTCACCAGTATTGCCGTCCATTTGCAGCAGTCGGCTAGCGGTACGCTCTGGCTGAGGGTAACGAGCGATAAGTTCATCTGGAAGGTCGAAATGGAAATCTGATACTTGCATGTTACTTGTCTTATCTATTGGTCAAATCACGTCAAGAACGACGATAAAATTGCGACGAGTTTTTCGCAGCAGACTAGTATATGTTTACATGCTGCAATAGCAAGCAAATCCCCCTAGATTGACTGTAAAAGCTTTCATTAAGAGTGTAATAAAACGTGAAAGATGCAGAAAAGGCACACATAAAAAAAGCAGCGAAGTGCGCTGCTTTTTAAAATGTCCAAATGTATTTATCAGTCGTTGATCGTTTAACTTTTGCGTCGGCGCGCCCACACCAGTGGAACAAGTAAGCCGAATAGCCAAGCGCCTAAGCTACCACCCTCGTCTTCAGAGCCTCTAAAGTTACAGTTGTTAGTAGCAATACCGTCATGGCACTCTTTTTCATCTTCTTCTCTGGCCACAATAATAAAATTCGGCTCAATAATATAACTCGTGGGCGGCGCATCAGCGGTAACGTAAGACTGTATCCAGTCATAATAGTGACTTACTTTGGTAAAAAAGCTAGGTATCGTGACAGAACCACAAGTCGGTAAAATAATCGGGCCCCCACTCACGATACCGATTTGCAAACCAGTCGCATCATCAATTAACGGACCACCACTGTCTCCTTTACAAGCACTATTGCCATACTGCGTCCGATCGTGCGGTTCGAGAACATCAACCTCTGTTGGTAAGGTACAAAGTTTAGTTTGATTATTTCTCGAGTTAATCACACCAGGGTAACTATGCCCAACTTCCAAACGCTCATAGCACTGATCAATTGGTAAAAATGCACTCGTAGTTTTTTGAAGATAAACTGATGGAATTTCAGCTTTTGGTGTCGTGGTTCCCCAACCAAATACGGATACATTTGGGTAGCGCTGATTTGTCGTGTACTCCTGACTCCAATCGAGGTTTAACCTTGCTTCAATCTCGATCATATCATCCATGGAAGCCAGTGTTGCAACAGCGGCATTAGTAACTGGGCGATCAAGGTATAGTAAGGCTATATCACTATCTAGAGCCGTTTGAATTGGCACGACGTTGCCTTTTTTATCCAATTTAGCTTTAGCAATTCGAGTGTAGTTCGGATGAACTACAACATGAGAAACCGTGTAATAATTATCTATAGAGGTACTATTAAGGTCGTAAGCTTTGGCGGTAACCGCAAGATCACCAGGAGTTGTAACATAATATGAACTCTCATCAGTGCCTTGCCCCATAACAACACAGTGTGCCGCAGTCAGTACCCATTGCTTATCAACAAGAGTTCCCCCACATATTGGAAACTCCGCCATGTTGCTCGCCCGTATTGTTACGCGATCAGAAGGATTCCTCTCCAACGAACCGAGCACGATAGCCTGAGCAGATTGTACGCTCAATGTCGCAATAGCCATCGCGATGAGTTTTTTGTACCTCAGTGTTTTATACATAATTATCTTCGTTCTAATTAGGTTGCGCGTATCTTCTATCACAGGCTTATCTAGTAAAATCAAGCAAGTAAAAATGTGCGATTCAACTCATTAGATTACATTCTGACCACATACCTTATCAGTGAAAAATGCAAACTGGCTCGCATGGCATTTTTTCAGTAACCAACAGCGATAACTAACAAATGCATCAGTAGCAAAGTAGATGAACTATATTGAAAGTGAGCATTTGCTCTTTAGACATTTATTGAGGTAAGTATGAAGATGTTAACTCTAGCGCTGAGTGCTGCCGTACTCGCGTTTTCATCTGGTGCAATAGCAAGCACCAGCAATGATCGGCTCAAAGTGATACAAGACGCCTGTTACCTAAAACAGGTACCTCGTTTATGCGCCGTCAACCTGCCAGATAAAAGCTACATCGGTCGCTGTGTCGACGCGAAAGCTAATGGTCTTATCTGTGTGCATTTTAAGCAACGTTAATAGTAACCAAAGCTAAGGTTTAGACGCCTTAGCTTTGGTTATTTATGATAGCGCTTACATTCTAAATCGCCCCCCAATTGAGTAGCTGGATTTATGGAAAATACCAGCCCATTTACACCTCTGATTGATCTCCATCTAATCGTCTTATTTTATTAATGAAAAACGAGTTAGCTCCCAGATATAGTTTGATTTTTTCTCTATATTTAAGAAAAGGACAACACCGTTGGAGGTCTTTATGATCAAGGTTGAAGATATGATGACTCGTAACCCTCATACTTTATTGCGCGAACACACATTGCGTGATGCCAAAAGCATGATGGAGGCGCTCGATATTCGACATATTCCGGTTGTTGATGCCAATAAACATTTAAAAGGCTTGGTGACTCACCGCGATATTCTTGCCGCACAAGAATCCTGTTTGCACCCAGACGAGGCGGAACAATCGTTTACTCTCGATACTCCTTTATATGAAGTGATGCATACCAACATCATGACTGCAGAACCAAGAGCAGGCCTGAAAGAAAGCGCCATCTATATGCAAAAACATAAAGTAGGTTGTCTTCCTGTGGTCAATAAAGGACATTTGGTTGGGATCATCACTGATACCGATTTTGTGACCATTGCTATTAACTTACTTGAACTACAAGAAGAGGTAGAGCCAGAAGAGCTCGAGTCCAATGAATAAGTGGTAAAATACCCATTGCGATAACAAAAAAAGCGGCGATTCCCGCCGCTCAAAACATATCAATTTTTACCAGAATCGATTATCCACTTTTGATGTGTAGCGAGAAAGCCTGCTTTTTCTCGCTACCACCTACTAGTGATTAAAACTGATCTTCTTCAGTAGAACCTGTCAGTGCCGTCACTGATGATTGTCCACCTTGGATGGTGTTGGTCATTCTATCGAAGTAACCCGTACCAACCTCTTGTTGGTGCGCTACGAACGTATAACCTTTTTCTGCCGCTTCAAACTCAGGACGTTGAACCTTCTCAACGTAATGACGCATGCCTTCGCCTTGTGCGTAAGCGTGTGCCAGTTCGAACATGTTGAACCACATGTTGTGGATGCCTGCTAGTGTGATGAACTGGTACTTGTAGCCCATGTCCGCCAGCTCTTGTTGGAACTTAGCAATAGTTTCAGCATCTAGGTTCTTCTCCCAGTTGAATGAAGGCGAACAGTTGTATGCCAACAGTTGGTCTGGGTACTCTGCATGAATTGCTTCTGCAAACTTACGTGCTTCTTCTAGACAAGGCGTTGCTGTCTCACACCAGATAAGGTCCGCATATGGTGCATAAGCTAGACCACGAGAGATGGCTTGGTCGATACCTGCGCGAACACGGTAGAAACCTTCTTGAGTACGCTCACCAACGATGAAATCTTTATCGTATGGGTCACAATCAGACGTTAGTAGGTCTGCTGCGTTTGCATCGGTACGTGCAATTACCAGCGTTGTCGTGCCAGCAACGTCCGCAGCAAGACGAGCCGCGATCAGTTTTTGCACCGCTTCTTGAGTCGGAACCAGTACTTTACCGCCCATATGGCCACACTTCTTCACTGATGCCAGTTGGTCTTCAAAGTGAACACCTGCCGCACCTGCATCGATCATCGATTTCATTAGCTCGTAAGCGTTAAGTACACCACCAAAGCCTGCTTCTGCATCCGCTACGATTGGTAGGAAGTAATCAATACCGCCTTCGTCTTCTGGCGATTTACCTGCTGACCACTGAATTTGGTCTGCACGACGGAATGAGTTATTGATGCGTTTTACTACCGACGGTACAGAATCTACTGGGTACAGTGATTGGTCTGGGTACATAGTCGAAGCGGTATTGTTGTCCGCCGCTACCTGCCAGCCAGATAGGTAAATAGCTTCAATACCCGCTTTCGCCTGCTGTACGGCTTGACCGCCCGTCAGTGCACCAAGACAGTTTACGTAGCCTTTCTTTGAGCTACCGTTGACCAGTGACCAAAGTTTGTCAGCACCACGTTGTGCGATTGTGTTCGCAGGCACCATAGAACCGCGCAGTTCTACTACTTCTTCTGCTGTGTAAGTGCGCTTTACGTTTTTCCAGCGTGGGTTGGTTGCCCAGTCTTTTTCCAGAGCTTCAATTTGTTGGCGGCGAGTTAAGTTGGTCATTGGTCTATCCCTCTTATAATGTGCACTTGTGCATGTGCGTTGAGTTTTCCGTCCTCAGGCAGTACATCCTTATCTGCCTCGAATCCTTCACGTATTGGTTAAATGAACATGTATTAGTTAAATAACTTGAGTGTTTGAAATCTTTGGATTAATCCAAGTAGTCATAACCTGGAATGGTTAAAAAGTTGGTCAGTTCATCGCTCGTGGTGAGCCTAGCCATCAAGTCTGCTGCTTCTTCAAATCGACCTGCTTGGTAGCGCTGCTCGCCAATTTCTTGCTTCACGACTTCAATCTCTTCTTTCAGATACAGCTCGAACAGCTCTTTAGTGACCTTCAATCCGTTGTCGAGCGACTTACCGTGTTGAATCCATTGCCAAATAGAAGCGCGGGAGATTTCTGCCGTTGCAGCGTCTTCCATCAGTCCGTAAATCGGCACACATCCGTTGCCAGAGATCCAAGCTTCGATGTATTGCAGCGCAACGCGGATGTTGTGGCGCATACCTTCTTCTGAGCGTTCACCCTCGCACGGCTCAAGCAGCTCTGCGGCGGTGATTGGTGTGTCTTCTGAGCGGCTCACATCTAATTGGTTGGTGCGCTGACCCAGTGTGGCGCTGAATACTTCCATTGCGGTGTCTGCCAATCCCGGGTGAGCAACCCAAGTGCCGTCATGACCGTTATTCGCTTCTAACGATTTATCGTTGTGGATCTTATCCAGCACTTGTTGGTTTTCTTGTGGGTCTTTAGCGGGGATAAAGGCTGCCATGCCGCCCATCGCAAATGCGCCACGTTTATGACAAGTACGCACCAACAACCTTGAGTAAGCGTTGAGGAATGGCTTGTCCATGGTCACCACTTGGCGATCCGGAAGTACGCGATCTGGGTGGTTTTTCAGTGTTTTGATGTAGCTAAAGATGTAATCCCAGCGACCACAGTTCAAACCAACAATGTGCTCTTTCAATGAGAACAGAATCTCATCCATTTCGAATACGGCTGGTAAGGTTTCAATCAGCACAGTCGCTTTGATGGTGCCTGTATCCAAACCGAAATACTCTTCGGTGAAATGGAACACTTCGCTCCACCACTTCGCTTCATGATGCGATTGCAGTTTTGGAATGTAGAAGTAAGGACCGCTTCCCTTTTTCAGTAGCGCTTTGTAGTTGTTGTAGAAGTACAGAGCGAAATCGAATAGCGCACCTGGAATGATCTGACCGTGCCACGTTACGTGTTTTTCTTTTAGATGCAGTCCGCGAACACGGCAGATCAACACCGCTGGGTCTTCTGCCAGCTGATAGTGTTTACCATTGCCAGGGTTGGTGTAGCTGATAGTGCCATTAACAGCGTCACACAGGTTAATTTGACCATCCAGAACTTTACTCCACGCAGGGGACATCGAATCTTCGAAGTCGGCCATGAACACTTTTACATTCGCATTCAGTGCGTTAATCACCATCTTGCGATCAGTCGGTCCCGTAATCTCCACTCGGCGATCTTGCAGATCTTGCGGGATTCCAAGGATCTTCCAGCTTCCTTCACGAATGTCTTGTGTCTCTGGTAGAAAGTCTGGCAGTTCACCTGCGTCGATACGTGCTTGCTTCTCTTCTCGTGCTTCCAGCAACTGCTCAACACGTCCGGCAAATTTTTCACACAGTAGAGATAAAAAGGTTTGGGCTTCAACAGGGAAAATTGCTTGATGTTCAGGAGCAACGACTCCATTCACCTCAAGCATGCCTTGGGTTTGCTTTAGTT
>Ga0209272_10002019_pt1 | contig 11863 bp, 9 predicted proteins | sample tdDd002_FD_187125 | JGI IMG/M metagenome (GOLD analysis project Ga0209272, IMG submission 187125) | Marine sediment microbial communities from the Atlantic coast under amendment with organic carbon and nitrate - tdDd00.2 (SPAdes)... | ecosystem: Environmental > Aquatic > Marine > Coastal >... | reverse complement strand
TGTACTAAAAGATCGAAAAAAGACCAAAGATAAAGACGGTGTACTTATTTGTACAGCGGGTGTAAAACATGACGAAGAGACACTTATTGGAGCAACTAAAGTAGTCGACTTGTTTTTTAAGGCTGTAGATGCAAACTACTTAGATACTTTATGGGTAGACGATACTGATAAAATACCAGCAATTGACCAAACAGATATATTGGAAAATATAGAAGTGAAGGCCCTTAAGCACTTGAATGAACTTGAGGCTAAGTATAAGTAAAATATATAAGGATAGTAGACTTCTAAGAGGCTACTATCTTTTTTATGTTTAAATAGGTACATTAAAGTGATCAAGGGATTATATTGATGTAATGAAAAACATATAATGAAAGCTCAAAAAAACATTGTGAGCAGAATTACAAATTAAGACCAGCTCCTAAAACCCAGTAATAAACCCAAGGAAAACGTTTCTAATTTATCTTAAGAGTCGTTGACTTTTGTATACAATATACTATAATAGACTTGTAGATAAAGTTATTATTCCAAATATAGATGTTGATATTAATCACACAGAGACGTTTTGGGATACTTTAAAGGGAGGATTACTGATGAGCGCAAAATTAGTACCGGTTGGATTGTCAAACCGCCATGTACATTTAAGTCAGGAACATATTGAAATTTTATTTGGTGAAGGTTATGAACTTAAAAAGTTCAAAGATCTTGGTCAACCTGGCCAGTATGCTGCAGAAGAAAAAATTGATGTTGTAGGACCTAAAGGTAAGCTTACAATGCGAGTTCTTGGACCAGCAAGAAAAGCTTCACAAGTTGAAATTTCTTTAACAGATGGGTTTGCAATTGGTGTTAAACCACCTGTTAGAAACTCTGGAGATACAGTAGATAGTCCTGGGGCAACTTTAGTTGGACCAAAAGGGCAAGTAAAGGTTGAAGAAGGCATTATTGCTGCTGCTAGACACATTCACATGCATACTGATGATGCAGAAAAATTTGGTATTGCAGATAAAGACATGGTTAGTGTACAGATAAATGGTGATAGAGGACTTGTTTTCAACAACGTTTTATGTCGTGTTCATCCAACATATGCTTTAGAGTTTCATGTAGATATAGATGAAGGAAATGCAGCAGGTCTTAAAAACTGTGTAGATGTAGAAGTGTTAAAATAGATAATATTGGATAAAAAATATTATAAAATCCTCGTTATAAATACTAATTTATAACGAGGATTTTAGTCTGTAGAGAGAATCTACAGACTTGGCTTGTTGAAAAAACCTTAAATTCGCGGAACAAGTATTTTAGCGGATCGCAGTTTATATAGACATAAATAAGAGTCGATAAAATTCGCAGTGACAAAGAAGTTAAGGAATTTTTCTATAAGCTTAAATCCTTTTTATAAAAAAAAATTTATAAAGAGGATTTTATTTTTTTATGTCGAATTAATTTTTTAGAGTGCATATTTACTAAATCGAGTAAAATAGCCGATATAGAGAATGAAATATATTTTTTTAATGATTAATGGAAATTGCTTATGTTAACACGATTGGCAGAGAATGTCTAATTGTATCTATCTTTTTACAGATTTGCGTGGGGTGATCTTTTGATAGAACTATTTAGAAATGAATTTTTTACATTAAGCGTGGGTGATGTACACGTGTATATTCAAGTGTTTGCACAAGGTTTTAACATGAAGGATATGAACGGAATCATAGCACGTGATCCAAGAATAAAATTAACAAATTTTGGGCTTTTGAATAAATCAATTCAAGAGGCTTCAAATGAACAAGCTATTATTGGAGGATACAGACCCAAAGTAGATCTTGAAATATCGCGAGACGAAATGACAGCATTTATTCGGGTGTATCAAACACAAGCCGAAGTTGATGTTCAAGGAAAAGAGCTAGTAAATGAAATAATGGAAGTCCTTAAAGACAACGGTATTAATACAGGACTTAAACGAGATATATTTGAAGCGTCTATTATAGCCAACCAGAAAATAGTCGTAGCAGAAGGTGTGGCTCCTATTAATGGAGATGACGCAATCGTAAAATACTATGAAGCTTCTCAAAGAAAACCGGAATCCAAAAAAGATGGTAGCGTAAACCATTATGAATTGAATTTAATAGACCAAGTTCACAAAGAAGATTGGCTTGGCGAAAAAATACCTGCAACTCTTGGAAAACCAGGAGTATCTGTGCGTGGAGAAGAAATACCACCTAAAGAAGGTAAAGACAAAAAAATTAAGTTTGATCCCAAAACCGTAGAAAGTGTCGAACAAGCTGGCAAAGAAGTGCTTAAGGCAAAAGTTGACGGGGCGGTACGTTTTAGAGATGGAAAAATTGGTGTGGATAATCATTTAATAATAAAACAAGAAGTTGGTTATTCGACCGGTAATGTAGATTTTGATGGTTATGTAACCGTAGATGGTACAGTAAAGGATGGATTCTCTGTTATTGCAACACAAGATATTGTTATTAATGGAGACATGGGTGTAGGTGCTTGTGATAAAATTCATTCAAAAAAAGGGTCGGTATTTATTAAGGGTGGCATCAGTGGTAAAGGAACAGCTCAAGTTATTGCAGGTAAAGACATCTTTGTAAAATTTTCTAACGAAACATATTTAGAAGCTGGTTTAAGTATAAACGTAGGTTTTTATGCAATAGATAGTACTTTAAAAGCAAAAAAAATTAACGTAAATCCCAATGGTGGACGTGTTATTGGTGGCGAGATTTTGGCAGAACATCAAATTATTGCGGGGACCATTGGTAATAAATTTGAGAAAAAAACAGTTGTTAATGTAAAAGGGTTTGAACGAGGGGATGTTAAACAACAACTGGATAATATTTTGGTACGGTATAAAGAACTTATTAAAGAAGCCGATACAATACGTAGACAGTTAGATGTTTTTGAGTCTCACATGGCAAAGCTCGATGAAAAGGCACTCTATACTTATAAAATGATGACAATGCAGTATGAAGGTATTTTAGACACTGCGGTTGCATTAAATGATAAGGTGACTGAACTTCAAGAAGTACTCAAAACGCGAGGTGAAGGTGAAGTCAAAATCAGTAATGCCATGTATCCTAAAACGTTTATGGAAATAAAGAACCTACAAAAACGTGTTACAGAATTAAGTACAGGATCGTTCTATGTTAAAGACAGTTCGATGCATTTTGATAATTAGTTAGATGGGGGATAATGATGGACGGAGTGATGAAAAAAGATAACGTACAACATTGTGGATTGCTATTAAATTCAATAGACTTCTTTTCACAAAGTCTGCATTTAGAGCAATTGACATACTATGGCTATGAGTTTGTTCACCAAAACTTAGGACTCAAGTCTTCGGCTCTTTTTATACTTGAAGGAGACCAATACATACTTAAACAACATAAAGAATATAATCATGATACATATGCATTGGACAATGAGTCTAAAATGAAGACCATTGCAACCTTGTTTGGTCGCATTATAACACATGATTTTGATTCATATTTTGAAGCAGATTTTATAGAAGCATTTAATCTTAAAATGGTAATTCCGCTTATCGTAAAAGATAGATTGGTAGGATTTATTGCTTCAGACGGTAAAGAAGATGGCGATTTTTCAGAAGATGAAATGCAAGTTGCTGGCGCTATGATGCAACTTATGAATACTGCTTATGGTAACGCGCTAAATTTTAGCGAATTAGAAGTAAAAAACTATGAGTTAGACAAAAAAATATTCAATTTATTTTTCATAAATCATTGTTCTAGAACCTTGTTGTCGGAATTGAATTTAGAAAAAATATATATGTTATGCATTGATATTATTAGAGAACTTACAGCGAGCTCTGTCACTTCTTTTGGACTATATGAAGAAGCTAGAGACAAAATTGTGATTCGTGGCTACAAAGATATTTTATCCTTTAAGAATTTCTATACTGAGTTGCAATTGGTTAAGGAAATTCCAAAGATAGATCAAGTCGTATATCATATAGAAAAAGATAGAGATAAACTAAATACAATTTTTGAAAATCCTCAAGAGTTTGATCAACTTGAAGCAGAATACGTTGTATTACTGGTTAAAGATAAGATTATAGGATTCGTAACAATAGGTAAACCAGTTAGTGAACGTGAGTATGATGCGACTTTGTTTGAACTTATAGAAAGTGTAGCAACATCTATTTACATATCTATTACCAATGCAAGTTTATTTGATAAACTCAATAAGCAGACAGAAATTATTAATAAAAAGTACCGCGTATTAACACGCTTAAATAGAGTTATAAAAAATATAAACTCTTGTGAAAGCCTAGCAGAGCTGGCGACTATTACAATGCAGAACCTAGAGCTAGGGTATGGTATAAGTAAAGGATTTGTTGCTTTGCTTGATGATAAAGGATTCAAAGTATATGGTGATATTAATCTACCGCACTTAATGTCTGAATATGTAACTTTTACAGATGAACTCATGGAGACTGCAAGTGAAGAAACATACTTTGAATTTAGTGCTGCTAATATTAAAAATTATTTTCCAGGATTTGATGAAGCGAATCATCCTGATGCCAATTGTTTTGTAGTCTCTCCGATCCGAATTGATAATATGTCTATAGAAAATGATGGGCTGTTAGGATTTGTTGTAATGTTAGAAACAAAAGAGGCATTGAAACAAGAAGAAATTATACTCATTGATACAATGTCTAACAGTATTGCACCTATTATTCATCAAATGGAACTAGCGAATTATGTACAAGAAAGCTACAAACTTGATGATGAAAAAGCATTTATCGAAGACTTAAAAGAAAAACTTAAAGCTAGAGAAGAATACTTCTTAGACTTTAAAGTATATTATAAAGAAATAGTAAAGAAGCCATTTAAATCTGTAGATCTTAGTATGTTTGAAGGTTTAAATTATCGTTATTTTGACGACTATGTATTCTTAGTTACAGAACAAGAAGTGGATGAAAGCTTATTTGACGGAACAATGATGATTTCGGATCTTGAAGACTTTTATGAGCAAATAGAGAATCTATAGAATAACTTAACACCTACCAACCTCACTAATGAGGTTGGTATTTTTTATGTGAAAATTAAGTTGTTTCTAATCTTATTCTAATCTTTTATGAATTTGGATTTAATTAAATATGGGTATGATAATAGTAGATCAAGAAATATAGACGCGATCACTATTTGGAGGTAAAGGTTATGAAGAAAGTTCTTATTTTAACAGCCTCAACAGGCGAAGGACATAATCAGGCAGCAAAAACACTCGAAGCCGAGTTTATAAATAATGGATACAAATGCAAAAAAGTTGATATGTTTAAATCGACTCACAAATCTATGGACGTATTAATGTCTGACGGATACAAAATACTAGCATCAAATATGCCGCGTATGTACGGTACATTATATAAAAAAGCTGATGACGAACGCTTTAATAGGTTGGTAGTCAAAAAAATGCTTAAAATGACAGAATATAAGATTAATAAAATAGTTAATGAGTTTAAGGCGGATGTCATTATTGCTACCCATCCATTCGCTGTACCTGTGGTTGGTAATTTAAAAAAGAAAGGAAAAATCAATATTCCTTTTATGCAAGTCGTTACAGACTTTAGGGCACATTACGCCTATGTAGACCATTTTGTAGATGCTTATATAACAGCGAGTGAGCATGCCAAAGAAGACCTCGTACGCAGAGGGATTAATCAGGCCAAGGTACATCCATATGGTATACCTGTAAAACGTGAGTTTATTGAACGATTAAATAGGATAGACGAAGGTGTTAATCCCTTTACTTTACTTGTTATGGGTGGAAGTATGGGAATGAAAGCTATGGAGTCTGTGGTTGAAAGCATTGTAGAAAACCAACGACCTGTACTGATCAACGTAGTTTGTGGAAACAATAAAACACTTAAACGTGGGTTAGAGAAAAAGTTTGAGCATGAGGAAAAAATAAAAATTCATGGTTTCGTAAATAACATTCCAGAACTTATGGAGTCGTCTGACGTTATTGTTACAAAACCTGGCGGACTAACATCTTCTGAGGCGATCAATAAAACCATACCTATGCTAATACCATTTGCTATTCCAGGGCAAGAGCAAGAAAATACAGATCTACTTGTAGAAAAGGGAATGGCTATAGAAATTAAGGCTTTAGATGATGTGAATAAGCACATTAATCATTTAATAGACCATCCGGATGCGTGTAAACGCATGGCAATGAATATGTCAGCATTTGCTCAAGGATATTCTATAGAGAAAATAATTGATCTTGTTGACGAACTATCAGACTATACTTTAAATGCTTATAATGATTTTAGACTAGAACCAAGTCATAAAAGTGTTCTTAGTAGATTTATGTAAGGTTAGGTGAGTTTATGAATAATACAGACGTCCTCATTTTAACCGCTTCATTTGGAAACGGACATAACAGTGCTACAAAGGCGATTCGAGAAGAATTAGAAAAAGAAGATTCAAATCTTAATATTATAGAAAAAGATATGTTTGAGGTAACGACACCAAGGTTAAAAGATTATTTATTCGAAACATATCGGTTATTAACACGCAAACACCCAACGTGGTATAATCGGCTTTATCGATTACGAAGTGAATCCTCTGTTAATATTGTTGATGAGCTCATGCTACAGCTCTATTTTGACCGGTTTGTAGAATTTATGAATATGCATCAACCGCGGGTAGTCGTGTCTGTTTTTCCGACGTGTGCATCTTTTGCATCCAAGTATAAAGATCGATTTAATCCAGATCTAAAGTTGGTTACATGTATAACAGACGTTATAGATAACTGGGAATGGTTGCATCTTAATACAGACAAGTATTTTGTTCCGAGTGAAGAAGTAAAACAGAATTTGATCCGTAAAGGTGTACCCTATTGTCGTATTGTTGTTACAGGTATACCTGTTAGGAATGCGTTTAAAGAAGTGCATAAGGTAGATCATCATAAACCGTGTAAACAATTGCTTATAGTAGCCAGTGCAATGGAAAAATTAGAGCTAGATTCAAAAACTTTAGAATTAATAAATAGCTTGGATAGGCTTAAAACCATTATTATTACAGGAAACAATCACAAGCTTTATAAACGATTGAATGACTATGGACCTTTCGAGAACATTTCGGTAATTGGATATACGACTGACATGGCTCGCATAATGGCACAATCTGACCTAATTTTGTCTAAGGCTGGTGGCGCTACAATATTTGAAGCCATTTCTCTAGAGCTCCCATTGCTCATTAAAGCGAGTGAGGTTGGTCAAGAAGACGATAATGTACAGTTTATTAAGGCTAATGGTATCGGTGATAGTATAGATGTCAATGAAGATGTTGTAGGAAAATTAAGTGTTATTCTGTCAAATGAAGCCTATACTGAGCGTCTTCAAGAAAACATTAGAGTTTTAAAAGAAAGTTTAGAACCTCAACGTATTGCACCTGAAATCATAAACTATGTTAATAGTGAACATGCAAGGGTGAATTAAATGAAAAAAATTCTTAACTTACTACTCATCACGAGCATGTCTGCTTTTACACTCTGGATGCTCTTAAAAAACAATGAACTTGGACAATTTAGAGAGGTACTAAAAAATGTAGAGTCCAATTTTATTGGACTCAGTGTTTTATCTATGGTATTTTATGTTGGCTTAGAAGCCGTAATGTTGCACTTGCTTATAAACTCAAAGGGAATGCCTAAAAGATTTTGGGTGTCCTTTAAGACCACAATTATTGGTCAATACTATAGTCTTATAACTCCTTTCGCTAGTGGTGGGCAGCCAATGCAACTTTTTTCATTAATGAAAGATGGCATATCTGCGCATTTTGGTACTGCAGTATTGGTTAATAAATTCTTGGTTTTCCAAATTGGGATTACCCTTTATTCATTAGGGTTAGTAGCCTGGCGATATCAAACATTAATGGGTACAATTCAAAGTTCTGCAGGTTTTGTATTTATTGGATTAACAATAAATACACTGGGTTTATCAGGTATCGTATTACTCGTATTTAATCCAGAGGTATTAAAAAGAACCCTTGGGAGAATATTTGCATTTATTCACTCAGTCAAAAAGATGAAACGCTATGACGAAAGAATTATTAACCTAAATAATAGAATTGATGCATATACTGAAAGTATTAGGTATATGCTGCAACATCGAAAACTACTTATTAAGGTATCATTGCTAACAATGGTACAATTAACAGCATATTTTTCTACTACATTTTTCATTTATAGGGCTTTAGGCTTGGAGAGTAGGGCATTTATTGATATCATAGCTATACAGGCTATTTTGTATATGTCGATCTCCTTTATACCTTCACCGGGTACGGCTGGAGCAGCAGAAGGTGGTTTTCTACTTCTGTTTGGGTCACTGTTTACAAAACCTTATATTGGATATGCTGTTTTATTGTGGAGAGGTGTAAGTTATTATCTAAACCTCATTTTTAGCGGATTATTTACACTGTGGATCTCAATAAGATTACAATTAAAAACAGACCAGTAAGCCTATCAAAGAGTATTCTAGGAGGCGATAAATATGTCGCAACATATATTAATAGTTGATGATGAACAAAAAATAGCACGATTTTTAGAATTGGAATTACGCTATGAAGGGTATGAAGTAGACGTACGCAATGATGGTCGAAGCGGTTTAGATGCTATTAAACAAGGAGACTACGATCTTGTTGTACTGGATGTCATGATGCCTGGTTTAAATGGGATGGAAGTTCTTAGACGTGTTAGACAAAGCTCAAATATTCCAATTATTATGTTGACAGCTAAAGGCGAAACCATGGATAAGGTTATGGGCTTAGATTTTGGTGCAGACGATTATCTAACTAAACCATTTGAGATAGAAGAACTATTAGCACGTATACGAACAGCTTTAAGAAAATCTGCTTTTAACAAAAGCGATATGGATAATCAAAATATATTATCTTTTAATGGTCTAACAATGGACCAAAATAAGCATGAAGTTGCCTATAATGACGAGCTCATTGAACTAACCAAAAAAGAATATGACCTTTTAGAATTATTACTTAGAAATTGCGATGTTGTATTAAATAGAGAAAAGATTTTAAACGATGTTTGGGGGTATGATTTTGTTGGTGATACCAATGTAGTAGATGTATATATTCGCTATTTAAGAAGCAAAATAGACGACAAATTTGATATAAAAATAATACAGACCATTCGTGGTGTAGGGTATGTGATAAAAAATGAAACGCATTAAATATTTTGATAATCGAAAAATATCTATAACTTTTAAAATTACGGCAATGTATTCCATAATGTTATCATTTATGATTATACTGCTTAGTTTTGTGAACTTTAAAGTTGTCGATTTTATGCTTTTTGAGACTTCTAAAGCGCAATTAAATGAAGGTAGTAAAAACTTACATGATTTTCTTGAAAGCGAAGAAAATATAAGTGATTTACTCTTTGAAACAACCAATATTAATTCAGATCTACACATTCGTATAGTAGATAAAGACGGTACGACCGTTTATCAGCATAAAAATGGCGAATTTAATATTGCATACGACACAAATTTAAATGCTCATCAAGTCATTGACGAAGGGGACTTGGATTTTGTGCTGTTAAATGAAGTAATAACATTTGGTGATAAAACTTTTTATACACAAATCGCGATTGATATGGATGAGTCCGAAGATTTTATGAATATGATGTACCGAAGTCTCATAGGTATTAATACAGTTGGTGTAATAATATCTATAATTGCAGGGATTTATCTTACGAAAAAAATGCTAAAGCCCATAGAAGATATTACTGAAACGGCCAATAATATATCCATTCACGATTTATCTGAAAGGCTTCATACATCGGGGCCAGACGACGAGATTAAAAGGTTGGCACGTACCTTTAATGACATGATAGATCGTTTGGAGAAAGCCATAGACAAGCAAAAACGTTTCGTTTCAGATGCTTCTCACGAACTCAGAACACCTATTTCTGTTATCCAAGGATATGCTAACTTATTGGATCGATGGGGTAAAAAAGACGAAGCTGTACTTGACGAATCTGTTAAGGCCATAAAATCGGAAGCAGAAAACATGAAAACTTTATTCGAGCAACTTCTCGTACTTGCAAAGGAAGATGATGTGAATCATGTACTAGAGAGCGAGAAGTTTTATATGAATCATTTAATAGATGAAGCTGTAAGAGAACTAAAAGTAATACATAAATCACCAGAGATTAAAATCAAAAATAATGCAGAAGTCATGATAGAAGCAGAACCTAAAAGTATTAAACAAGTGATCCGTATAATCTTAGATAACAGCCTCAAATACACAGATGATAAAGGTCTAATAGAAGTTGAGTCTGAAACCTATAATCATCATGTGAGGGTTGTTATAACAGACAATGGCATGGGTATATCAGAAGAGGATTTACCTTATATATTTGATCGGTTTTATAGAGCAGACAAATCGAGATCAAAAGAAAAAAGCGGTACTGGTCTTGGTCTATCTATTGCTAAATGGATTGTAAAAAGTCATAAGGGAAAGATCTATGTTAAAAGTGAAATGGGTAAGGGAACAGAAATAACAATCGAACTACCTGTTAAACAGACACAATAAATTAAGAGGCTATCGGAAATAAACCGATATGCCTCTTTTGTTTTGTGATTAGGGTGTGTGATTTTGAGGTAAAAATAGAATAGGATCTGAATTATTTGGGTCTGTAAACTATTCCCTAAGGAGGCGAGAGAATGATTGATACCCCAAAATTTGAAGTCGGTGAATCAATAACAGTGCAAAAAGTAGTTAATGAACATGATACAGGTCTTAACTATGGAACAGGAAAGCTGAAAGAATTTTTTGCAATGCCTAGCCTAATGGCACTTATGATCGAAGGTTCTACAAAGTTGTTAGATGACCGTTTACCAGAAGGTTTTGTTACAGTAGGTTATCAGGCATGTATAACCCACGAAAAACCATCTATGATAGGCGAAACGGTGAGCGTAAAAGTAGAAGTTAAAAAGTTTGATGGTAATCGCGTTGAACTTGAAATGCTAGCTTACGACGAAGTAGGGATCGTTGGTAAAGGCACACATGTTAGAGCGGTTGTTAACAAGACATCACTCATTAAAAGAGCAGAAAAACGTGAAGAAAGACTCTCGAGTTTAGATTTTTAGAATCTAAATTGTGGGGTAGGGGAATCATGAATATATAGATTAAACACTGGTTATTATCCAGTGTTTTTTTGTGTTTAGTATGAATAGAGCTTCACCGTTGTGAGATAAGTAAAAACATTTTTATGTAATATAATGAGTGCTTATATTTTGACAGCTGATAACTAAATGTACATTGATTTAATAAGAGCAATGGTTTAAACTGAACCTATTCGGAGACGTATTTCTAAACAGTGAAATCGGAGGATCTATGTTTAACAATATAAAAGCAGTTATTTTTGATTTAGATGGCACACTTGTAGACTCAATGTGGATCTGGGAGTCCATTGATATAGAATACCTAAAAAAACATGATCATGAACTTCCAGATCACTTACAAAAGGATATCGAAGGAATGAGTTTTTCTGAAACGGCACATTATTTTAAAGAATCTTTCAATTTACAAGATAGCATTGAAGATATAAAAGCAGAATGGTACCATATGGCGAAAGATTATTATGCACATAAAATTCCTTTAAAGAACGGTGCATTAGATTTTTTAAAAGAGTTAAAAGAGAAAAATATTAAAATTGGTCTAGCTACGAGTAACTTTAAAGATCTTGCAATGTTGTCTCTAGATAAGCATCAAGTTACTTCGTATTTTGATACCATTCGTACTTCTTGTGAAGTAGCTAAAGGAAAACCATACCCAGATGTCTATTTAAAGGCTGCTGAAGATTTAGGTGTAGATCC
>Ga0209272_10002015_pt1 | contig 11868 bp, 10 predicted proteins | sample tdDd002_FD_187125 | JGI IMG/M metagenome (GOLD analysis project Ga0209272, IMG submission 187125) | Marine sediment microbial communities from the Atlantic coast under amendment with organic carbon and nitrate - tdDd00.2 (SPAdes)... | ecosystem: Environmental > Aquatic > Marine > Coastal >... | reverse complement strand
CGGCTCCAAACCTAATTATGTTACCGCACTTGGCATTCGCCAGTCATGAATCATTCGATAAGCGTATTGATATTGTGATGGGTAATATTAAGCTTTGGTTAGAAGGAAAACCACGAAATATTATGAACTAAGCATTGAGGATTCTACAGCATCGTTTTGTAGATATTCCAAGCCCATATGATAAGAAACAGGAGGATAATCGGTATGATTATTCTCTTTTTTTTTAGTTTTTCATTAACTGTTAAGTAAAACTTATAGAAGCCATCCTTTTGGCTTATAATATCAAAAGAGACCCATACAGAGGCGACTATCAAAATGAGAAGGGAGCTGTATGCAAAAGGATTATATTGGAAAGCTTTGTGAAAATTACCTTTAAATATCTCCACAATACCAGATGTAGAACCACAAGCAGGACATGGCAAACCACTAATGGTTTTAAACCAACAGACAATAAATCCTCCGTTTCCGGTATTAAGAAATATAAAATTGTAAATAAGCCAGCCGTATGCTAAGACCGAGAGGGAAGCGACAAGCTGGTATAGGTGTTTTTTAGGCATTATACATTAATGCTCGTTGAAGCGTTTCGAAGTTTACCTGACGAGTTCTCTCCATAATGATAAACCAATCCACAATAATCCAAATAAAAAGGCCACCACAGGTTAATAATTTGATAATGCCCAGACCTATATCACCAATAAAGAAGCGGTCAAAAGAAAAAGGAACGATAATATTCAATAGAGATAGAATAAGAGCGACGGTAGGGTCTTTAAGATTTAAAGTTTGTAAGACGATGAATTTATCATCATCCAAATCTTGAATCATACCTTTGATTGCAGGAATTTGATGACTTTCAAAATATTTAGCATTGGTCATTAGAAATAAATCAACTTTGCTTGTATCCATTTTGTGTCATTTTTAAACAAGAAGACCTGTTTATATGTAAGTATTTTATCCTATAAATCTATAAAAAATAAGTCAGATTAAAAATCTTAGTCATAAAATGCTAATTTAAGACTTGAAAGTATTTAATTTGTATAGAATTTGAAAAGCGAATATTAAATCAACCCTTTCAGAATAGATAATTCTGGATTAATTGTTGCTGTTAGATGAAAATATTAGATATGAAATTTGAAATAGCACCTGTTCCTGAAGGAGGAGGTCGCCCCCAGGTTACTCGTCCAGATATCAGGTTATTAGATAGTATTGGAGAAGAAGGAGTAAGGAAAATGGTAAGTGATCATTACGATATTCTACGTAAGAGTGAGATAAATGAGATGTTTCCACGTTGGGATAAGGAATTTGAAGCGGCAAAGCTTCGATCTTCTGATTTTTTTATTCAAGCTTTAGGTGGTCCTGATTATTTTAATCAAAATCAAGGGAGTCCAATGCTAGTGAGTCGACATGCTCATTTCAAAATAACGCCTCAAGCGCGTATTGTTTGGTTGAATGCATATAAAGAAATTCTACCTAAACTTGATGCACCAGAAGAACTCATTGTTTCGTTCTGGAACTATTTGAATATCTTCTCCATTTGGATGGTGAATACAAAAGCTAAATAGTCTAAAATATCAATTATATAAAAAGCGGCTACTTCAATTGAAGTAGCCGCTTTTGTATATTTAAAAATCCGAAGATTACAATCCAAGTACTTTCATACCTTGTTTGTAAACGATATCCTTAGGAATACCAGCATCGTTTACACGATCAAGATCTGCTTGAAGTGCTTCGCGGATGTTACCTTTTTCAGCGATTAATTTCTTAGCGCCATCGTAGTTTGCATCTCCTTGAAGTACCATCAACATTTCACCCATAGAAATCATGGCAGCCTTCATTTTTTCGAAATCAACTTTGTAAGTTCCAGTTGCTTCATCACGTGTGAAAGCACCTGTTTCTTCGAAGTGGTAAAAACGGATCATGTTAGCCTTACCGTGAGCACTTGAAGCTCCAAAACGAACAGAACGGAATGTACTAGCCATAAAGGTTACGTAGTTATCCATTAGGTCTTTGTCTTTGATTTCGCCCCACTCAGCTAGTTTAGTTACCATATAAAGACCTAAAATATCAGCTTTACCTTCTTCGATAGAAGTGTAAGCATCTTTAAGTGCTTTACGAACAGTTAATGATTGATCTGCAAGAGTGTATTTGATACCTAAACCGTGAGCAACCTCATGGAACATGGTGTTTTCGAAGAAAGCATCGAATTTAACGTTCTTACGCTGAGATTCGTCAATCAATAGGTTTGAAATAGGAACCAAAATCTTATCAAATTTAGCCTGCATTGCATTTTTTAACTGCAGTTTACGGCTACCTTTTGCAAGATGTACTCTTGGGTCGTTTGGTAGGTTGATAGCGATATTCTTGCTACCCGCATTACAGTCACCACCGTAGTAAATGACGTCGTATGCATTCATATCTGCATTAGCATTCGCTTTTTCAGCTTTGTACTTTGCAGGAACTGGAAGACTTTCTTGTAAACGAGGAAGAAGAGCTCCAAAACGAGATAGTGTTTTAGACCAAACTTTATCCTTAACTAAGATTTGTGCAGAGTGAGACGCTTTATAGCCATAAAGTGCATCTTCGTAAGTTTCGATAGGACCAACTACAAAATCAATCGTGTTATTTTGCATATCCATCCAAGCCATATCCGAAGCTAAATAGTCATCAGTTAATAAAGCTTCAGCACGTAACTCTAAATATTTTTTAAGACCTGCATCTTCAGCTAATTCAGCAGCTTTTAATAATAAAGCAGATGCCTTTTCGTGTTGCTCTTTGTAAGCCACGTGATAAGGAAGTACAACTAATTTTCCATTTTCGTCACGACGAACAACAGAATAAGTACTTGTTTTTAACTCATCTTTAATCGCATCAAATTCTTCTTTAGTCATATCAGCTGGATAGAAGTTCGCTCCAGCAGGTTTTTTGCCATAAGTGTCAATGAAAGGAGCTTGATTGTCAAGTCTGTCCCAAGGGCCATAATTGATTTTCGCATAAGCAATTTCAGCAGGATCTTTCAATTTTGAAAGGAATTCTGTTTTGTCACCAATAGCATCTTTCCAGAAGATTTCTTCCATTATCTCTGATACTTCAATCAGAATAGGAAGCATTTGTTTTTCCTTCTCTGTTAGTACAGAAATGTCAGTTTTTAACTCAACTTCGGCATAAGCATTTACTTTTTCCTGAAGAGGAGATGCCTGTTCTTTTTTACAACATTGCTTTTCTTTAGCAACTTTATCTTTACAAGATGTAAATCCTAAACTAATAATGGCGATTAAAGCCAAGGATGCTAGTTTGTTCATGTGTTTGTGTTATTAATTTATTGACGTTTAATTTTTCCTTCTACTCTTTAATACAGAACTATGATGTCAGGAATCATTAGTTTTGTACTTTAGATCTTCAAAAATACAAGCAAAGAATTGTATTACCAATACTTATGCATATTTATACAACCTAAATTTATTTTTATAATGAACACAAGAATTATAATTGCTGTCGTCTTGATAATGGGATTTGCTTCCACTTTATCTGCAAAGAAAAAGGATGAAAAAAAAGCGTATCAATTTACAATTGAAAAACAACTGAAAGCCACTGAAGTAAAGGACCAACATCGTTCAGGGACTTGTTGGGCATATGCTATGAATTCCTTTTTGGAGTCGGAGTTGATTCGCATGGGAAAAGGTGAGTTTGATCTTTCCGAAATGTTTGTTGTGAATCGAAATTATCACCTTAGAGCTAAGGATTATGTGCGTTTTCATGGTATGAAAAGCTTTTCGGCAGGTGCTGAAGGTTGGGATGCCTTAAATGTGATTAAGCAATTTGGGATTCTTCCTCAGGAAGCTTATACAGGAAATACATTTGATGAAACACTACCTGTTCATGGCGAGATGGATGCCATTTTGAAAGCTTATGTTGATGCTGTGGTTAAGAACAAGAATAGAAAAATTACACCGATTTGGAGAAAAGGTTTTGATGGTGTTCTGGATGCATACCTGGGGGAGATTCCAGAATCATTCATGTATAAAGGGAAAGAATACACGACGGAATCATTCACTTCTGATTTAGGATTGAATATGGACGATTATGTCACGATTACTTCATACACACATCATCCTTTTTATGAAAGTTTTATTTTCGAAGGGGCAGACAATTGGTCTTTAGGTGAGGTGCTAAATGTACCAATGGACGAAATGATGCAGGTCGTTGATTATGCCCTTGAGAGCGGATACAGTATTGCCTGGGGTAGCGATGTGAGTGAAAAAGGTTTTGCTTTCAGAAAGGGTGTTGCTGTAGTTCCTGAAACGGAGTCAAAGAATATGGCTGATTCTGAAATTTCAAAATGGCAGAATATGAGTAGAGATCAAAAATCTGCTTATGGAACAGAGTATCCGGTTAAAGAGAAAGTAATTACTCAGGAAATGCGTCAGATTGCTTTTGATAATTATGAATCGACTGAAGATCATATGATGCATATTGTGGGAACTGCAAAAGATCAGAATGGAAGTGAGTATTACTTGGTGAAAAATTCATGGGGAATTGATTTGAATTCGCATGAAGGCTATTTCTATGCATCTAAGCCATATGTAGAATACAAAAGTGTATCCGTATTGGTGCACAAGGATGCTATTCCTACAGATATAGCTAAAAAACTGGGTTTAAAATAAATTGAATTTAAAAATATGAATGAATACTGGACTTTTGGTCTTTTGGCTGTTACATCGTTTTTTACCTTGATTAATCCTTTGGGTGTAATGCCAATTTTCATGACGATTACAGGTGATTTAAATGCTGAGCAAAGAAAGAAAACAGCAAGGAAAGCAACCATCGTTTCGTTTTTCACCCTGGTTGCCTTCGCATTTTCAGGCCAGTTGTTATTTCAATTCTTTGGAATATCTGTTAACAGTCTTAAAATAGTAGGAGGCGTTATTTTCTTTATCATGGGGCAAGATATGCTTCAGGCACGATTGAGTAAGATTAAAGTGAGTGATAGTGAAATAACTGAATATGTGAACGACGTATCGATTACACCGCTTGCTATTCCAATGATTTGTGGTCCGGGAGCAATTACCAATGGTATTGTTCTAATGGAAGAAGCGGGGAGTCTTGAATCTAAACTAATCTTAGTTGGAGCCATTCTTTTGACTTGTTTGTTGACCTACATTATTCTTTGGAGTTCAACTCGAATCATTAACTTTTTAGGAGATACAGGCAATAAGATATTGATGCGCTTGATGGGATTAATTGTGATGGTCATTGCTGTGGAATTCTTCTTTAGTGGTTTACGCCCAATTGTTCAGGAAATGCTGAAAATCTAGAATTGTATATAAAAAAAACACCTCTCCAACAGGCGTTGGAGAGGTGAAAAAAACTCTGCGATTTTCACCCCAGAGAAAAAAAAGTCTTTATCCTATCTTTACTTTATCTGTTACAACATAGTAACGAGGATCGTCAATATCGCGAATGATGACAGCATCGAAACGCGAGTCTGCACGCTGCAATAATGTGATACAGTCAGCACTTAGATGCTTCAATTTAATACTTTTTCCTGCATTTTCATACTTGTCTACCAAATTACTGATGGCTTCAATACCTGAGTGGTCAGCAACTCTTGATTCGATAAAATCAATTTCAACGTTCTGAGGATCGCCGTGAACATCGAATTTTGAATTAAAAGTGGTGATTGATCCGAAGAATAATGGACCCCAAATCTCGTATACTTTAGTACCATCTTCTTTTACAGATTTACGTGCACGAATGCGCTTGGCGTCTTGCCATGCAAATACCAGAGCCGATACAATAACACCAGCCAGTACTGCAATCGCAAGGTCGAACATCACTGTTAAACCTGTTACAAGTATAATAACAAAGGCATCGGTACGAGGGATCTTATTCATAATACCAAAGGTAGCCCAGGCAAATGTTCCGATTACAACCATAAACATCACACCAACCAAAGCAGCAATAGGTACCTGCTCGATAAGTGGTGAAGCAAAAAGAATAAATGCTAGAAGAGTAAGTGCAGCAATAATACCTGATAAGCGACCACGACCACCTGATTTTACGTTGATAAGTGATTGACCAATCATGGCACATCCACCCATACCTCCGAAGAAACCGGTGACAATATTAGCAGCTCCCTGAGCCATACATTCGCGGTTACCATTTCCACGAGTTTCAGTAATCTCATCGAGTAAGTTTAGGGTCATTAGGGATTCAATCAAGCCAATAGCAGCAATAATTGAAGCATATGGTAAGATGAATTTAATTGTCTCTAAATTTAGAGGAACCATTGTGAATAGTTGTGATTGGAAAGTTGGTAAACCACCTTTTAGTCCAGCACCACCACCATCGCGGATAAATGAACCGACAGTACTAACATCTAATGCACCAAAAATAGCAATAGCTGAAACAGTCAGGATTGCGGCTAGAGCTGCAGGAACTTTAGTTGTGATCTTAGGTAGAAGGTACATGATACCCATGGTTAATACTACCAATCCGATCATTGTATATAGAGCGCTGCCTACTAACCAGACAGATTCTCCATCTATTTTCTGAGTAAACATGCCTAGTTGTGACATAAAAATAACAATGGCTAGACCATTTACAAAACCCATCATTACTGGATGAGGAATAAGTCTAACGAATTTACCAAATTTGAAAATACCAGCTAAAAACTGAAGAACACCAGCTAGAACGACAGTCGCGAATAGGTAATTTAAACCCATGTTTTGAATAGGTTCTACCATTTCCAATCCCATTTGGTTACCGTCTTTTACAAGACTAACCATAACTACTGCAAGTGCACCTGTAGCTCCTGAAATCATTCCCGGGCGACCACCAAAAATTGATGTGATTAAACCAATCATGAAAGCAGCGTAAAGACCTACTAAAGGATCGACACCTGCAACAAAGGCAAATGCTACGGCTTCCGGAACCAGTGCTAAGGCCACTGTTAAACCTGAAAGAATATCATCTTTTGAATTAGCGGCTTTCCGCTTGAAAAATTCTACCATACTATCTTATCTATATTTTTGTTTTTCAGGGCGCAAAAATAGTGAATTTTTCTATCACAGTGATATGCCTCAACTTAAATGGAGATTTTTTGAGCGGAATCGATGGCGCTCCTCATTATATAGAAGACTTAACTTTTGTATACCGTTTAGAATTTGTATTGGGAAGAGATAATATATAGAGTGATATATCTCATGGCTTGATCGGTTTTATTGATAATTAGGGGATGTTCATAGTGTAGGTCTATGGAAATATAAAAACAATCAATTTGATCTATATTGGTTTTTGTCACATCTTTGTTGTGTCAAATAAAGAATTATAAAGTTGTTAAAATTAGGTTTTTAACCATTAATTAAAAAAGATAGAGATGAAAAATTTAATAGGAATAGATCAAGAAAAAGCGAAGGTGTTAAGTGCGAAATTAAACGACTTATTGGCAAATTATCAAATGTTCTATCAGAATTTACGTGGACTTCATTGGAATATAAAAGGACGTGAATTTTTTGAACTACACCTAAAGTTTGAAGAGTTATATAACGATGCGGTGATTAAGGTTGACGAAATTGCAGAAAGAATTTTAACACTTGAAGGTGAACCATTACATACTTTCTCTGATTATCTAAAAGTATCGGAATTGAAAGAAGCCAAAGGAATTACAAATGGAGTAGAAGGTGTCGAAATTGTGGTGAAGAATTTCTCCTTACTGATTTTAAAAGAGCGTGAAATTCTTAGTCTGGCAGGAGATGCTGAAGATGAAGGTACAGTTAGCTTGATGAGTGATTATATATCTGAAACAGAAAAAACACTTTGGATGTTGAACTCTTACTTACGTTAATATAAATCTCTTTTGAAGAGATAAAAAAAAAGCACCACATGTCACATGTGGTGCTTTTGTATCTTATACCTATTCTCTAGGATAGTATTTCTTTGCATGCGTTCATGATCCCTTCCTTATCGAAACCACACTCTTTGTACAGCTCTTCTTGAGTACCATGCTCAACCCATTTATCAGGAACACCTAAGCGTTTGATTTTAGAAGCATAATCATTGTCACTCATAAACTCTAAAACTGCTGACCCTAATCCACCAATTACAGAACCATCTTCAATTGTGATGATATGTTTATGCTTTTTGAATACCTCATGAAGTAATTCTTCATCAATTGGTTTTAGGAAACGCATATCGTAATGAGCAATTGTGTGCCCTCGCTTTTCTAATTCGTCAATTGCATCACTTGCTTGCATTCCAATTGGTCCGATAGACAAGATAGCTAGATCTTTACCATCTCTCAATTTTTGTCCTTTACCAACTTCTATTTCTTTGAAAGGTGTTTTCCAGTTTAATTCGCGACCAGTTCCTCGAGGGTATCTGATAGAGAATGCACCTTTACCTCCCAATTGAGCGGTATACATCAGGTTACGTAATTCTTCTTCGTTCAATGGAGACGATATCGTCATGTTTGGGATGCAACGGAAGAAAGCTAAATCGTATACACCATGGTGGGTTGCACCATCAGCACCAACCAGGCCACCTCTGTCTAAACAGAAAACGACATCAACATTTTGAAGTGCAACATCATGAATAACCTGATCAAAGGCTCTTTGCATAAATGATGAATATATCGCACAGAATGGAATTTTACCATTTGCAGCTAGTCCTCCTGAAAAAGTAACGGCATGTTGCTCGGCAATACCAACGTCAAATGCTCTATCAGGCATTTTTTCCATCATGATATTTAATGATGAACCTGTAGGCATAGCCGGCGTAATTCCTACAATTTTTTCGTTTTGTTCTGCTAACTCAACAAGTGTATTCCCAAATACCTCTTGGAATTTTGGAAGTTTTGGAGCGTTAGAGTCTTGCTTTAAGATCTCACCTGTGTTAGCATCAAATTTAGCTGGTGCGTGCCAATAGGTTTGATTTAGCTCAGCAGGCTCAAAACCTTTTCCTTTTTTAGTGATGCAATGTAAAATTTTTGGTCCTGGAATTTTTTGCAAATCACTTAATACTTTCACCATATGGTTCACATTGTGTCCATCAACAGGTCCAAAGTATCTGAAGTTTAAAGCTTCGAAAAGGTTACTTTGTTTCAGTAGAATGGTTTTAATACCATGCTCTACTTTCTGAAACAATTTTTGTGTATTGGGATTCACTCGGTTAAACTTTCCAAGAAAACGCCAAACATCATTCTTTACCTTATTATATGTTTGTGAAGTTGTGATATCTAACAAATATTCACTCATTCCACCCACATTGGGGTCGATAGCCATATTGTTATCATTCAAAATCACCAATAAATCAGCATTGTTTGTCGCTGCATTGTTTAAGCCTTCAAAGGCTAAACCTGCCGTCATCGACCCATCACCAATAACAGCAACAGTCTTTCTATCTTTTTCTCCACTTAATTGTGCAGAAACGGCCATTCCTAAAGCTGCAGATATAGAAGTAGAGGAGTGTCCCACGGTAAAAGCATCGTATTCACTTTCACCACGATTGGGGAAACCACTGATTCCTTTATATTTTCTGTTGGTGTGAAAAAGATCTTTCCGACCAGTTAAAATCTTGTGTCCGTAGGCTTGATGTCCAACATCCCAAATAAGATTGTCGTAGGGTGTGTTTAAAACATAGTGTAATGCAACGCTTAGTTCAACCACGCCAAGACTGGCACCAAAATGACCTGGGTTACAGGAAACTTGTTCTATAATTTCCTGACGCAGTTCTGTACAAACTTGTATTAGATCATCTTCCGAAACCTTTTTTAGGTCGGATGGGAAGTTGATTTGATCCAATAATGGTTTTTCAGACTTTGTCATTTGTTAATCAGTTTATGGTATATTGTTGTACGGATTTGTGTCCGATTTTTAAAAATGGTCTAGGGGACGAAGATAGGAAAAATTGAGCAATCCCACAGCAAAGCTAATTCTGAATAGGGTATAAATAGTCATGTATTTGTCTGATTGATCTGTTTTGGTATCTGACATAAAATACTTGATCTATAAGAAGATTTGTATTGTGGGCTAACTTAAGTCTCTTTATCTTTGTTTTTGTGATTTCTATAGAGGTGAATTTAATAGATGTTATTTGTTAATTGATTGATAATTAAGATATGAAAAGAATTAGTCAGTATTTGTTTGTCTTGCTTGTAGGAGGTTCTCTTTTCTCTTGTGTACCTGCTCGTCAATATCAGAATCTGGAATCCAGAGCCGATGAAAATAAAAAAATGTACGAAAAGCTTAAAGATGCAAATCGTATATTGACTGAGAGCAATACCGAAATGGAGGGACGCCTGGAGGTTTTGGAAGATAAATACAAAAAAGCTAATGAAGAGTATAAAGAAAGTTACGAGCGTTTATTAAAGAGTAAGCAGCAATTAAAGCGTTGCGAGGAAAATCAACAACATTTGCTAGGTCAATTGGCAAAACAACAAAAAGGGAGTGCCAGAGAAAGTAAAAGCTTGTTGGATCAAATTCATAAGACACAAGATAATTTAAATTTGCGTGAAGATGAAGTGATGCGTTTGGAGCAGGATTTGAAACGTAGAATGAAGAAGCTAAATACGATGCAAACCGAAATCAATCGACGTGATAAACGCCTATTGGAATTGGAAAGAGCGCTTGCTAAAAAAGATGAAGCTGTTATGGCTTTGAAGAATAAGGTGATGAATGCTTTGACAGGTTTTGATAATAAAGGGCTGAGTATTTCTAATCGAAATGGTAAAGTGTATGTGTCTATGGACGAAAAATTACTCTTCAAATCCGGAAGTTATACCGTTGATGTTCGAGGTGCACAAGCTTTGAAACAATTAGCACAGGTTTTGTCTACCAATAAAGATATTAATATTGTGATTGAAGGACATACCGATAATGTACCATATAAGGGGAGTGGTGACTTGAAAGATAATTGGGATTTAAGTGTAAAGCGTGCAACCTCAATCGTACGAATCTTAAGTTTGAATAAAGGAATAAATCCACAGAGAATGACTGTGGCAGGAAGAAGTAAATATTTGCCTCTTGCTTCCAATGTAAATGCAGAGGGAAGAAGTAAAAACCGACGTACAGAAATTATTCTGACGCCAAAGCTTGACGAACTTTTCCAGATTTTGGGTCAATAAAGGATAAAGGAATAAAAAAGATGAAATTTTCAGAAAACAAATCAATTATAGGAATGATTCATGTTCAGGCCTTGCCTGGGACACCGAATCATAAAATGAGCTTGAAAGAGATTGCTGATTTAGCAGTAAAAGAAGCTAAGCAGTATGAGACAGCTCAAGTCGATGCGATAATTATTGAGAATATGCACGATGTGCCTTATATGAAAGGTCAGGTTGGTCCTGAGATAACAGCTGGGATGACCATTGTGGCGCAGGCTATTCGAGAGGCAGTATGTTTGCCTTTAGGTATTCAGATTCTTGCTGGCGCCAATAAGGAAGCCTTGGCAGTTGCTAAAGCAGCAAATCTCGATTTTATTCGAGCAGAAGGCTTTGTTTTTGGACATGTGGCCGATGAGGGGTATATCGATTCGTGTGCAGGTGAATTGATGCGTTACCGTAAGATGATTGATGCTGATACGGTGAAAGTATTTACAGATATTAAAAAGAAACACAGTTCACATGCTATAACATCTGATGTGGATATAGTAGAAACCGCGCATGCGGCAGAATTTTTCTTGAGTGATGGTTTGATTGTAACAGGATCCTCTACCGGAAATGCTGTAGATATCCGAGAACTTGATGCTCTAAAAGATTCTGTGAATAAATCAATCTTAATAGGTTCCGGTATTACGGCTGATAATATCTCAGAATATTGGAATTATGCAGATGCGTTTATAATAGGATCACACTTTAAAGAAAATGGTTTTTGGATG
>Ga0209272_10002010_pt1 | contig 11908 bp, 10 predicted proteins | sample tdDd002_FD_187125 | JGI IMG/M metagenome (GOLD analysis project Ga0209272, IMG submission 187125) | Marine sediment microbial communities from the Atlantic coast under amendment with organic carbon and nitrate - tdDd00.2 (SPAdes)... | ecosystem: Environmental > Aquatic > Marine > Coastal >... | reverse complement strand
CTTGCATAAAAAATCCGAGACCTAGAGATAGGACTCGGATTCTGAAGCATATAGAAGATCAGTCAACCGATCGATAAATCACTAAATGATCGGTATTAGAGCCTGAGCTCCCTTTTATTGCGTGAGTTAGTGCTTAAACATTGATACGCCTATCAGGCTCTCATTGCCTTCTCACCACGAGCAAGTCCTACAACGCCGGAGCGTGATACTTCAACGACTTTGGTAACATCATCGACTGCGGCACTAATAGAGCAAGGTATCGAGTTTTTCACTGGTTGTCGTGAGCTGGAAAAGATTCATAGGCTGGAATCTTTGAAATAGAAGTCGGTTTTACTAAAAAGTAGATTTAAATAAAAGGGAGCATCGGCTCCCTTTTTAGTGCGTGAGTTAGTTAGTGCTTAAACATTGATACGCCTATCAGGCTCTCATTGCCTTCTCACCACGAGCAAGTCCGACAACGCCGGAGCGTGATACTTCAACGACTTTGGTAACATCACCGACTGCAGTAATAAAGGCATCGAGTTTCTCACTGGTTCCTGTGAGCTGCACTGTGTAGAGATCGGCGGTAATATCGACGACCTGTCCACGGAAGATCTCCGCAGTGCGTTTAATCTCATCACGCATATTGCCTTTGGCCTTTACCTTAACCAGGGCTATCTCTCTCTCGATATGATCCGACTCGGTAATGTTTGAAACCTTGAGGGTATCGATAAGCTTATGCAGCTGCTTCTCTATCTGTTCGAGCGCCGCTTCATCGGCCACTAAAGAGATATTAAGACGAGATAACGTGATGTCATCTGTCGGTGCCACGGTTAACGTTTCGATGTTGTAGCCGCGCTGAGAAAAAAGCCCCACAACCCGTGAAAGTGCACCAGGTTGGTTTTCAAGTAATACAGATATAATACGACGCATTAGCTTTTCTCCGTTTTGCTCAGCCACATCTCGTTCATCGCTCCACCGCGGATCTGCATGGGGTAAACGTGTTCAGTCTCATCGACATTGATATCGACAAATACGAGCTTATCTTTCATCGCCAGTGCTTTCTCAAGGCCGGATTCGAGATCGGCAGGATCTGTGATGGTCATCCCTACATGGCCATATGCTTCGGCAATTTTGGCAAAGTCAGGCACCGAGTCCATATAGGAGTGAGAGTGACGTCCGGCGTAGATAATATCCTGCCATTGTTTAACCATGCCTAAGAAACGGTTATTGAGGTTGATGATCTTCACCGGCGTATCGTATTGCAGCGCCGTAGAAAGCTCCTGAATGTTCATCTGAATCGAACCATCTCCGGTGACACAGATAACGGTTTCATCGGGCTTGGCCATCTTGACACCCATGGCGGCGGGAAGGCCAAAGCCCATGGTGCCCAGTCCACCGGAGTTAATCCAACGACGTGGTTTATCGAATGGGTAATAAAGCGCGGCAAACATCTGATGTTGGCCCACATCGGATGCCACGTAGGCATCACCCTTAGTCAGTTTGTGCAGTGTTTCGATCACCTGCTGAGGTTTGATCTTTTCACTGGATTTGTCGTAATCCAAACTCTTACGACTGCGCCACTGACTGATCTCACTCCACCAAAAGTCGATAGCGGCTTCATCAGCAATCATGTCTGAGCTCGAGTTCAATTGCGCTAACATCTCATCGAGGATCTTTTCTGCCGAGCCAACGATGGGGATATCGACCCGAATGGTTTTCGAAATAGAGGATGGATCGATATCGATATGCAGTATGGTCGCGTTAGGGCAATATTTGTCAATATTATTAGTGGTGCGGTCGTCAAAGCGAACACCAATGCCGAAGATAAGATCGGTATTGTGCATTGCCATGTTGGCTTCATAGCAGCCGTGCATGCCAAGCATACCTAGGCTGTTTTTATGAGTGCCGGGAAAGGCACCTAATCCCATTAAGGTGCTGACAACCGGAATATTTAACTTTTCTGACAGGGCTAAGATCTGTTTATCACACTCAGAGATAATTGCGCCACCACCGACATACAAAACCGGTTTCTTTGCTTTTAACAGCGCTTGAACGCCACGACGGATCTGTCCCTTATGCCCGGTTGTTGTTGGGTTGTATGACCGCATACTGATGTCATCGGGATATTTATATTCATGCAATACGGCTGGATTCATGCAATCTTTCGGTACATCGATAACCACGGGACCGGGACGGCCACTGGCGGCGATAAAGAAGGCTTTTTTGATGATCTCGGGAATATCTCTGGGATCTGTGACCAGAAAACTGTGCTTTACGACGGGTCTTGAGATACCTATCATGTCGCACTCTTGGAATGCGTCATTCCCAATTAAGTTGCTCGGTACCTGACCCGAGACAATAACCAGTGGAATTGAGTCCATGTAGGCTGTGGCTATACCCGTGATCGTATTAGTGGCGCCGGGTCCAGAGGTGACCAGTACTACGCCTACTTCACCAGTCGAACGTGCATAGCCATCGGCCATATGCACGGCTGCTTGTTCATGACGGACGAGAATGTGTTCGATTTTTGATTTTTCGTGTAGGGCATCATAGATATCTAACACCGATCCGCCAGGATAGCCGAATATATGTTTTACGCCTTCGTCAATAAGAGATCGGACGATCATGCTGGCGCCTGATAGCTTTTCCATTTGTAAACCCTCATAAGTTACCGCTACGGTATGCAGTATCTCGCTACAGCGACGGTAATCGCTTGAATTAATGAGTTTGGATGGTGATCCTAAACTCTCGATATGTCGATTAACTTTCAGGTATGAAGTTAATGTTCACCCTGTAAGGTGCGACACCTGTTTCAAATGAACAGAATTTCATCATATAAAATTAAGCGCGCAATTCAAGCCTTTTATTTAAAAAAACGTAATAAATGAGAAAAATTCACTGTTCATCATAGAGATAAATAGCTGAATGAAGGCTTATAAGCTGAAAAGTAAGAAATATTGAGAGCATAAATCTTATCATTTAAGTAGATGTGAACATCAGGGGGTGTGTGAAATCAAACATTACGCTCGGCAAAATGACTTGAGGGCTAGAGGTAAATATTTACTTTTGCCCTTTATCATAGGGAAAATGCGTAAAAACCCCATAATGACCAATTATACTTTATTGGCATTACTAGGCGCTGAGCTCATCCAGTCCCTGTCTTTTACTATTCAGAGCCGGGAGCAACTCCCGGATGAGGTATTATACTAACCTGTATTAATTTGAGCTTTGAACACCTGTCGGTGCATAAAATTGACACACGCCCACTAATACCACAGCGCTCAGCATCAGGGCCGAGAAGGGGACGGCGGTACCCGTATAAAACAGGGCCAATAACGGGCCTGCCAGCGCACCGCAACCGAAACGCAGAGTGCCAATGACGGCCGTCGCCGTGCCGGTTTCCTGTTTAAACTTCATTAATACTATCGCGTCGGCATTAACTGACATCACCCCGAGAAATCCCATAAAAGGGATAAGAGTCACGACAGTAAAACTGAGGCTCAACCCAAACCAGTTCACCAGAAACAGGGCCGAACCGGCCAAAATGGCCAACATGGTCGACACCCTAAGCATTCTGCGTGAGCCATAACGACCGACAATACGGCTGTTGACCACGTTGGCTAACATTAGCGCGCCGACATTGGTACTAAAAAGTATCGCGAACAGAGACTTATCAAGACCGAATACCTCCATATAGACGAAAGGGGAAGCGGTGAGATAGCAAAAAAAAGCAAATGAGGTTAACACCCCACTGGCAATATGCAGCTTTACTCCTGGCTTAGTAAATACAACCCCATAGGCACCGAAGAACGACTTCTGGCTGCGGCTCCCTTTATCGCTGTCACTGGGCATTTTTAACTTCCAAAGGACCAGAGATAGCAGGATGCAGGCATAGAAAGCTAAGATAAAAAAGATAAGGTGCCACTCGCCAAATTCTAAAATCAAACTCCCAAGGCTAGGGGCTAATAATGGGGCCAGCATCATGATCAGGCTGACATAGGACATACCTTTGGCCGTATTGTCCCCATAGACCTCTTTTATATACCCAGGCACAACCACGGTTGCGGCGGCGCCGATAAATGCCTGTGCGAATCGCAGCGTAAGAAACACTTCGATACTGGTAACAAAAGCTAAAGCCAGGCTGATAAGCATAAAGCCTGTCAAACCCATGATGACCAGTGGGCGTCTGCCTATTCGGTCGGCTAATGGCCCAAAACAGAGCATACCCAGTGAATAACCCGCCAAATAGAGACTCAAAGATTGCTGTACTGTGGTGATGTCGGAGTGAAAACTCGCGGCTAAGGTTGACATAGCTGGTAAGTACATGTCGATAGCCAGCGGGGTTATGGCCACGATTGCCGATAACATAGGGATCAATAGGGCAAGGTTTAAGAGGGCTGAAGGTTTTGAAGCGGTCTGCGCCTGAATTGGATCTGTTTGCACTGATACCTCTAATAATAAGAATAAAAATGAATAACGATGTGTCATTGGATGACGATTTTTTACCGGAAAAACTATCTAATACCGATTGGTATAAACAGGGCTGGAACCTGCCATTTGTGAGAGCAAATATTGTACGGTTAATGATGAATATTAGCCATGGCTATTTATCCTTATAACCCGGTTTAAATGCTAAAATTTGTAACTAAACTTTTGCTTTCAAATCGCGCGACGATAAACAGATCTGTGGTCTCTCTCTCATCCGTCTTAGTGTAGGTTTTACGTTTAACATCGATGATATCAAACCCACTCCGGGTGAGGTATTGGGTTAAATAGTCGCCTCGATGAAAGTGAGTGAAGACCCGGTCCACATTGCTGTTGATATCAAAATCAGAATTCTCTTCATCGTCCTCCATGGTGCATAGGTTATTAGCTTTGTTACATCATCTTTAGATATGTAGGGAAGACAGAAGCCACACATAATCGCATCTGTTATCGATCTTGTGTATCTCCCTACAGTCCATTACTTCAAAGGCTGCCGTCGGGTTTTCAATGTTGCCAGTTCAACCAGTAGTGGGGACAGAACGCTTCCATGGAGGGGTCATTCGGGGCAAAGACTTAATAGAAACTGAGAGATGTTTCCTGGTCCACAACCCATTTCGTAAATAGATATAAAAAATTCGTTAATCCCAAACGAAAACAGAGACCAATTTTTCGATATCCAATGACCCCGCTTGGTCTCCATTACTTTTTCAAACGACAGTACTTTTATTTTTCTCCTGGCCGAAAATAAATGATTTTTCACTCTCGAGCCAAGTAGGATACTTCTTCATTATATGGGTAAAGGTCGTGCTTGCTAGGTGGTTACTCAACCATCGCTGTACATTAGGGTAGGGGGCCGCGCTAAACCAGTCCTTGTTTACATGGGCAAATTGACGCACAAAGGGGAAAATTGCAAAGTCGGCGATACAGGGCTTTAGCCCCAGCAGTTGTTCATGTTTAGCGAGTAAGTTTTCAAGTTGACCGATAAATTGCTCTCCCTGTTCCCGATAGTTCTCTTCGCGTTGCTCAGGATGTCGGTCGGCATATTTATACTTATCAAGCCAAGGTTTGAACTCGTTATCGTTAGTGTCAATCAACGCCTTAGCGAGCTCCTGTTTGCGCGGCTCATCTTTAAGTAAGAGGTTATCCGGATCGTTGCGCATCAGTGCCCAAACCATGATATCCAGGCTCTCATCGATAACCTGCCTATCTTTCAGAATCAAAACTGGGACTGTAGCTTTGGGGGAGGCGTCGAGCATGGGCTGAGGTTTATGTTTTAAGATGATTTCGCGTAAAGAAACCTGTGTTCCAGACAGATAGATGCCTAAGCGCGCTCGCATGGCATAGGGGCAACGTCTGAAAGAGTATAAGATTGGCAGTGTCATTTGAGGCTCATTTGTATTTATGGTTCTGCTGCCCATGTTGTGGCTTTTTCTGTGAAAAAACAAATCGCAGATTTGACGTCATAATACCCCTACTATTTGTCTCTGTTTACATGCGCGTGACTCAGGTATGATTCCCGGCCGTTTTGAGCGCTGGTTCACACTGTTGAGCTGGCTAATTTGCACTGGAGATTAAGCTCCAGCGAGCAGTTGAGGTTGATATGTCCCAGGTTGTTGTGTGCGCGCTTTATAAATTTGTGTCTCTCCCCCATTTTGAATCGATACAAAAGCCCCTATTAGCCGTGATGGAAGAGTCAGGTATTAAAGGGACCTTACTGCTGGCAAATGAAGGGATTAATGGTACGGTTGCCGGAAGCCAAGCCGCCATCGATAGCTTATTGGTGTGGCTGAAACTGCAACCCGGGCTCGATAGCATTGTGCATAAACTCTCTTTCGATGAACAGATGCCTTTCTATCGCACTAAGGTCAAACTAAAAAAAGAGATTGTCACTATGGGGGTCGAAGGTGTCGACCCTCTGAAAGTCGTAGGTACTTATGTTAAGCCGCGAGACTGGAACGAATTAATCTCAGATCCCGATGTATTGCTGGTGGATACCCGCAATGAATATGAGATCCAGATAGGTACGTTCAAGAATGCGGTAGACCCTAAAACCGATACCTTTCGCGAATTCCCCGCTTATGTAAAAGATAACTTAGATCCAGCGAAGCACAAAAAAGTGGCGATGTTCTGTACCGGTGGTATTCGTTGTGAAAAGTCTACGGCTTACCTGAAAGAGCAAGGTTTTGACGAGGTATATCATCTTGAGGGGGGCGTGCTTAAGTACCTCGAAGAGGTGAAACAAGAAGAGAGTCTATGGGAAGGTGAGTGTTTCGTTTTCGATAACCGTGTAGCTGTAAATCATAAATTAGAAAAAGGTCAGTATGATCAATGTAATGCTTGCCGCATGCCCATCACTGAAACTGAAAAAGCAAGTGAAGCTTATGTTCAGGGCGTGAGTTGTCCTCACTGTATCGATTCCATCTCAGATAAACAGCGTCGTCGTTTTGAAGAACGTGAGCGTCAGATGTTGCTGGCAGCTAAGCGAGGTGAGGCACATATCGGCAGCGACGTCGGACAGGTGATCTTATCGAGGCGCAGTGAGAAAGAAGAGCAGAAACAGGCACAACTTAAACAGAATAAAAAAGCGTAAGCAGAGTATCTCGTCTACACTCCTATGTAGCGTGAATAAGGTTATGCTGTATCGGGCGATAACGTTACGCTGTATTTAAAAAAGCCGTCATAGACGGCTTTTTTATTGGGCTATTTCCGTCCTAAATAAGCTTGTTACTGCCTACCTAGTTCTGTTTATCTGAATCTTTTGATGACTCATCTTTATCTTTGTTAAGCACACCATTGAGTAAGTCCATCGGCAACGGGAATAAGATGGTCGAATTTTTCTCACCGGCGATCTCGGTCAGAGTCTGTAAATACCTCAGTAAAATAGCATTGGGTTCCTGAGCGAGCTTTGTTGCTGCTTCGACAAGTTTTGCCGAGGCTTCCATCTCACCGGATGCATGAATGACTTTGGCTCTACGGGTACGTTCGGCTTCGGCTTGACGTGCGATGGCTCTTACCATGGTTTCATTGAGATCCACATGCTTAATTTCAACATTTGAGACTTTAATGCCCCAACCATCGGTACGGGTGTCGAGAATGCTCTGTATGTCGGTATTTAGCATCTCTCTATTGGCCAGCATCTCATCGAGTTCATGTTGCCCCAGTACCGAACGTAGCGTCGTTTGAGCAAGTTGTGAGGTGGCCTGCAGGTAGTCCTCTACATTGATAATGGCTTTTTGAGCATCGATCACCCGAAAGTAGATCACCGCATTTACTTTGACCGATACATTGTCCCGGCTGATCACATCTTGGGTTGGTACATCCATAACAACAGTTCGCAGATCGACTCTGACCATCTGTTGAATAATGGGAATAACAATGATGAGTCCAGGTCCTTTAACTCTGTAAAAACGTCCGAGGAGGAAGATGACGCCACGTTCATATTCTCGCAAAATTCTAAATGCACTCAATAGCAGTGCGACGACCAGAAATATTATCGCAAGACTAAACACAGCGCCATTATGAAGGATGATGGGATCCATTGTCAGGCTCCTTGTTGTTAGAACAATGCTCAACACCCTGTGTTAGCTTGTCCTGAGTATTGTCACTTGTTGCTTTTAAAGTAAGGGTTAACTCTTTAATACTAACCACGGTGACCGCTTGTCCTTTGCACAGTGGAGTATCGGTCTTGGCTGCCCAGCGTTCACCACCAAACAACACATATCCCTGCTCTTCAAAGTCATCGAGGACCACAGCTTCGCTGCCAATAATGGCTTCTTGGCCACTGACGATGCTGTTTTTACGTGAGCGCCATAGAAAACCTAAGACGAAGAGGAAAAACAGGACACTGACAGAAGTGACGGCGGCAATAACCGGAATAGATATTTGAAATTGAGTCTGCTTGGTATCGATAAGAAATATTGAGCCTGTGGTGAAGGCGATGATTCCGCCCACACCGAATATGCCAAAGCTCGGTATCATGGCTTCGGTGATTAGCAAAGCTATTCCCAATAGCAGTAAAGCCAGGCCTGCATAGTTGATGGGTAATAGTTGGAACGCATAAAGTGCGATGACCAAGCAGATGGCACCAGTGACTCCCGCTACGCCAATTCCCGGGCTATAAAACTCGAGTAATATGCCATAGATGCCGAGGACCATCAGGATGTAAGCAATATTAGGGTTGGTGATGGTGGATATAAATTCGTTGCGCCAGTCGGGGGCGACGGGTTTAAGCGTCGCCTGTGACAGCGTCAGAGTTCGCGGCTGATCGTTAACTTTTACCTCCCATCCATCCAGGGTGCTCAATAGATCTTGAGGGGAGTCGGCAATAAGAGTGATAACATTTTGTTCGAGTGCCTCTTTAGCCGTTAATGTCGCGGCTTCCTTAACGGCTAACTCTGCCCACTCTTCGTTGCGACCTCGCAGTTGTGCCAGGGAGCGTATATAAGCGATAGAATCGTTGAGCACTTTCTTCTCCATCGCAGACTTGGTCGGTGCCTTGTCCTGTTCTTTGTCGTCTTTGCCGGTGGGAGAGGTTGGGGCGCTAGGGCCGCCTATGCTGACCGGTGTTGCGGCGCCCAATGTTGTTGCCGATGACATGGCCGCAATGTGACAGGCATAGAGTATATAGGTGCCCGCACTTGCCGCACGTGCGCCAGGAGGATAGACCAGGCAGGCAATGGGGACATCAGAATTGAGTATGACTTGGTTTATGTCGCGTAAGCTGGAGACTAAACCGCCAGGAGTGTCGATAACGATAATAAGTAGAGGAGCAGAGTCACGATTAGCGGTCTTGATTTCCGTTATCAGGTAATCACTCACCGCAGGGCCTATTGCCCCTTTAATACTTAACACCGGCACCTCTTGTGTGGTGTCAGCAACAGACGTTAACAAGGCCGAACTTACCTGAGCCTGTGCAAGAGACAGGAAAAAAATGGAGAGTAAAAATGTTATTAGCTTAAGTGAGATGAAGCTTAAAGCCGATAACTTAGAGATAGATGCACTCATAAGGAAACTCTTCGATGGCATTATCTTTTAGTTTAGGCGATATACGACCACCTCGTATAAATATCTGCCGGTTGACTAAACCTTCGCAGTGGAGGGGGGGAGATACGAAGATATAATTTTCTGTGAGAGCGTTGTTTGGCCAGCCTTAGCTATAATTAGCTTAGCAATATTTCATGTTCAAGTTATCAAGAATGGGAGGTTTTTATCATGGCCATAGCAATGACTCTTGAATCGTTTCTTAGCGACAACAAGGTTAAATACTCCCTTGTTAAGCACCGCAAGACCCTGTCATCCCTCGACTCATCGGCATCGGCACATCTGCCGAGTTCTCAGGTGGTGAAAGCTGTGTTATTAGTCAATAACGATGGCGATTACCTGATGGCGGGGGTGGGTTCCGGTCGTAGGTTATCTGTATTAAAGGTCAGTGAGCAGATGGGGGAAGCTTACCACCTGGCCGATGAAACTGAGCTAGCGAGTCAGTTTACCGATTGTGTTGAAGGCGCCATTCCTGGGCTTGCCGAGGCATATGGTATCAAAATGATGTTAGATAAGCGGTTATTCGATGAGGAAAAAGTCTATCTCGAAGCCGGGGATCACCGACACCTCATCGAGATCAATCATCAGCAATATACGCCATTATTATCCGGTACCCTGTTAGCCGATATCGGAGGGACACCCATAGGTGCGCCGGAATTTGGCGATCTTGAGCAGGCCTGATTTGAAACACGGGTATTTTAATACCCGTTTCACCATAATTGAGTCAGGATCTTAACCCTGAGTTTAACTTTTGTCATGAAATGGCCTTTCCCCCTTTTTACTCCCGTCATAGTGTGCTATTTTTCACGGCTTTTTTATTTGTTGCTTTTACCTTTGGGGCGAGTGGATGTTTGTTGGTTTTGATTATGGTAGTGCGAATTGCGCCATAGGTGTTATGGATGGAGAGGGGGTAAGGCTACTGCCTTTGTCGGTGGGATCAAACTATCTGACTTCTACTCTTTATGCGCTCGACAGAGAGCTTATCGCAGAAGCGGTATATCAGCAGATGCCGACTCATCTGAAAGCCGATTACGCCAAAGCCCGTTCGGCTCAACTGAGCCGTGCTCGCCATGCCAGACGAGAGTTAGATTTAGATAGCGATGAACAGGCAGTTTTCGTTGGTGAACAAGCCGTTAAAGCTTATTTGGATATGCCTGAGGACGGATTCTATGTCCGTTCGCCAAAATCATTCTTAGGGGCAACAGGGTTAAGAGTCGACCAAGTGGCCCTGTTTGAAGATATCGTCACCATGATGATGCAGCATATAAAGCAGATTGCCGAGTCGAAACAAGGCTTAGATGACCAACACGCCATCACCCATGCCGTTATCGGCAGACCCGTGAATTTTCAGGGGATAGGTGGTGAAGAGAGCAATAAGCAAGCCGAGTCGATTCTACGTCTGGCGGCAAAAAGAGCGGGTTTCGTCGATGTCGATTTTCTGTTTGAGCCTTTAGCGGCGGGAATGGACTTTGAGGCAAGTCTTGATGATGACAAAGTGGTTCTGGTCGTCGATGTCGGGGGCGGTACTACCGATTGTTCAGTGGTTAAGATGGGACCATCACATATTACCTCTACTGACAGAACGGATGACTTTCTCGGTCATAGCGGCCAGAGAGTCGGTGGTAATGACTTAGATATTGCATTGTCTATGAAGGCCTTCATGTCGCACTTAGGTTTAGGGTGTCATATGGTCAACGGCCTGCCTGTACCGAGTAAACCTTTCTGGAATGCCGTGGCCGTTAACGACATCAGTGCTCAACGGGACTTTTCATCATTAAGCTCTCGCAAGATGATCGAAGAATTGATTAAAGATGCAAAGAAACCTGAGTTGTTAGAAAGACTGCTTAAAGTGCAGCAAGATCAGTTGGGTTATCGAATCGTGCGAAGTGCCGAGCAGGCAAAAATTAGCCTGTCGGATAATGAGTCTGTAACAATGCAGCTCGATTACATCTGCACTAAACTCAGCGCCGATGTGAGTCAGGCACTGTTCGCCGAGGCCGTTGCGGCGCCGAGTGCAAAAATAGAAGCCTTGATGAAAGAAGCGCTAGCGACTGCCGGCGTGGAGCCTGATGTGATCTATGTGACAGGTGGTACGGCAAGAAGCCCGGCTATCTATAATAAAATCGCAGGATTATATCCCGCTATCCCTATCGTCGTAGGTGATCATTTTGGTAGTGTAACGGCAGGGCTAACACGATGGGCGCAAAAAGTATTTAGTTAAGGTGTGTGGCTAAGGGGCCGCCCCTTGGCCTTAGCTAACGATGCCAGACAGGATTAACAATAAGCCGTCTACAACACAATGATTAGACGCTATAAGGAAGGGATGATGAAAATATTGACGACACTCGGTAAGATAACCGCTGCAGTCATTTTGCTGGGAGGCCTGAGTGCCTGTGGTGAT
>Ga0209272_10002009_pt1 | contig 11910 bp, 6 predicted proteins | sample tdDd002_FD_187125 | JGI IMG/M metagenome (GOLD analysis project Ga0209272, IMG submission 187125) | Marine sediment microbial communities from the Atlantic coast under amendment with organic carbon and nitrate - tdDd00.2 (SPAdes)... | ecosystem: Environmental > Aquatic > Marine > Coastal >... | reverse complement strand
ATGACAGGTATATCCTTTATCCTTTATCCTTTATCCTTTTGTAAATCCATAGCATTTAATCTTTGCAGTAAAGTTGGATGTGAATAATAGAAAAACACATAAGCCGGATGGGGCGTCAAGTTGCTTAGTGAGCTAACTGATAATTTCTTTAAACCATCTGCTAAAGCATTTGAATCATAATGCGCAGCAGCGTAGGCATCAGCCTCATATTCATTCTTGCGGGACAAAACATTCATTCCTAAACCTAAAAATGTAGATATAGGTGAATACAAAATGCCAAAGGCAATTAGTCCCAAATGAAAACTATGAATTGTCGTTCCTAAAGCTTCTGAAAGACTAGCATCTCCAATTAATAAGGAAAAAATATAAAACATGACACCTGTTTGCAAGAGTCCCAAAACAATCGAACTAAGCGTGTGCTTCTTTTTATAATGACCGATTTCATGAGCCAAAACAGCAACAATTTCTTCGGTTGATAATTCTTCTATTAAGGTATCGAATAAGACGATTCGTTTACGCGAACCTAAACCTGAAAAATAGGCATTTCCCTTTGATGAACGCTTGGAACCATCCATCACATAAATATTATCGAGTTTAAAACCGACTTTCTCAGCCAGTGCACTAATAGCTTTCTTCAACTCACCCTCTTCCAAAGGATTTTGCTTATTGAAAAGAGGTACAATTAGTGTCGAATAAAACATACTCATAAACACCATAAAGAAAGCAATCAATGCCCAAGCCATCCACCAGAAATTAGTGGTCGTCATGGTATAAATCCATATAATGAGAGCCAATAGACCTCCACCTAATATGGCAGTTAGAATACCTCCTTTTAGTTTGTCCAGAAGGAATGTTTTTAATGTACTCCGATTAAAGCCATATTTCTCTTCAATTACAAAAGTTGAATAGTAAGAAAATGGGAAGCTGATCACACTGGAACCAATCATGACAAAAGCGAAGAATCCTAGTGCGACTGCAATAGGGTTTGACATGTAAAGACGTACAAAATCGTCAACCCAAGCAAAACCACCTGCAACAATCATCAAAACAGTAACAACAAAACTCAATACTGAAGATAAAAGACCTATTTGATGTTTATCCTTCTCATAGGCTTGTGATTTGGCATACTTTTCTTCATCATAAATGCCTTCAAGAGCTTCTGGTATTTCAGCCGTCCAGTTTTTTCGATTTAGAATATCAAGAGTTCGTTCTATAAGAAAATCAAGACAAAGAATGATAAGGATAAGAGTCAAAATTAGTTCTGCAGACATGATGATGTGATGATGTGATATCCCAATAGCAATCGGGATGATGATGAAAAAACTTAATATATCTAGAGTTAACACTTCATGACATAATCGATAGTTATTCTACTTTTCTTCGTCACCAAAGAATCGTTTTATTTTTTTACCGTTAAGCCAACGAGCGTTCAAAATTAATGTATAAGCTTCGACTTCTTTGTATTCACCAGGCCTATTTTTCATTTTTTTATATAAATAATTAGCTTTACGGATCCATCCCTGTGCATTTTTTAAGTCACCTTTCATTTCATGCACAACAGCTAGATTGTATGCAGCACGCCCTGCTAGTTTCAAATTATCCTCACCCATCATACCTTTCCAAATATTTATGGCATTATCAAACTCCTCTCTATTCATATAGTAAAGAGCTGCAGATAAACGCTTGTCACCAGAAATAAAATAATTACGACTAACATCAATCCACCTTGGAGATATTAAATCGACGTAACTCCTTCCCAGCTCATAAGCGGCATCATTCAACATTTGTTCCCTACCCGGTAGTTTTTCATTCACAAGTTTATTAAAACTAGGATCGGAAGATTCCAGAAACAAACTATCTACCATTATTCTATCATCATATAACGTCTTATAAACAGGATCATATATTCGCCATTTCCCTAAATAATAGATTTCAGTCATTGCCCAGTATAATTCATCACCTTGAATAACCTCATGTTTATTGAAAGCCTGAATATCTTCTAAAACAACCAATACATCTGACTGACTGACTTGACAAATACTATCAACAGTTTCCCAACTTAAAGGAGTGAAATGACGAGTTGTATCTGACATCATTTTTTGAGGAAGTCGAATAAAAGGTATTGAATCTTGCGGCCAAAACTCAGATAAATTTTCAATAAAACCCCAATAACAATTCAAAGACATATTCAAAGTATGATCAATCGAATCTTTAACTGGAACACTTGTAACTAAATAATAATGCTCCACAGAATCAGAAGGAAAATGCTGATTTCTATCCACAATTGCAATACGATTAACATCAGAAGGAAGAACAACTTTAGGTGCTTCCAGAGTCTGAAATTGAACTACAGATGTTGTTTTACAGGCTGACATTAAGAGAACTAACACTAAGAAAGCAAAACAAGCTAATTCTAATGGGGACTTTGTAATTTTCATAAGTTAATTATTTAGGTCTTTGCGCTTAAAAATAAAATTAGGAACGAAATAACAAATTAGATTCCGAGCCAATACTTTCTCAAAAACCATTCCAAAAACAGTCCGAATGCAATAAAACATAAAATCCAAACAAAATTCAATACAGAACTCAAATTATTCTCATGAGAAATACGCGCTTTAATATGATTATTCTTTAATAAAGCATCCGATAAAATCGACTTTTGAGATAGTGAAATATGCAATCCGTCACTTAATTCTGAAATATCTTTTAAAAGAGTCGGATTTGCTTTCAGGTGCATGGCTTCCAGATTATCAGAATGAACTATAAATGCTCCTTTCTGCTCCAACTCCTGATCAAATGCTCTTACCTTAGCCTCAAACTCGTAATTTCCATTAGGTAAATTATTAAGTTCTAACTTATACACACTTCCTGATCGTTCAAACTGATATGCGAATTCCTCCCTACTTTCATTCTTCAATAAAAAATTCACATCAGCTTTATTCGTAGCCTGATAACTTTTATTATAGACCTGAGCTTCTATTTGAATAACATCTGTTTCTCCATATACCTTATCATACTGAAGTCGAAGCTGATTTTTTTCAACTCTTAAAGCAAGATATTGAACCATCTGGTTGATTAAAGCATTAAAATTCTCATGAGAGTTATTTAATTTATAATCATGCAATTTCCAACGCCAAATGCCCTCTCCCAATATATAACATTGTTTCTGTTCATCATCTTGAGAAAATACAAACAAAGGCTGCTCCGTTGAGATTCCTTTTATCACCTGAGTTCCCATAATGTTGACCTCTCGACTAAAGCGAAAACCACCCATTGGAGATAATAATGGAGGAAAATTTTCAAGGGCTTTCTTATTTTCCTGACTTAAGTCAAACAAAGAAAAATTTGAATCAAATGCTAAGCTTGCATTTTGAAAAACTTCACTTTCTCGTTCAATATTCAAGCCGATATCTAAACGGTTTAATCGATTAATTTCCGTTCCTCCACCAAGAATCATCATAAAGGGTATACGAGATTTTTTTAAGCGATTAAAGAAACTATCATCCTTAGATTTAAACGATGGTAGTTGATACAAAATCAATAGATTAAAGTCCGAAAAAGCAACTTCTTTCTTCGAAACATCAATTAAACTGACCGAGAAGTTCGATTTTTCTTGCAATGCCGATTGTAATGCCGCAAGATCCGGGTGGTAAGAATCGTAACATATCGCTATTTTTCGTTCACTATTTAAAACGTCGACAAAAAATTCTCTGGTATTGTTCTTCAAATTAGCTTCTTCATCCAAAGGCTCAATTTGCAATTCATAGCTCTGTAATCCAACTCGATTTGATTTGATAAAAAAATCTCTTTCCACAAAGTAATCATCGCCAGTAATATCTATAGTATCACGATATAAAATATCTGAACCTGCACGAACATGAAATTTAAGTTTTTCGCCAGAACAATAATCCGCCTTAAAAGCAACTCGAACTGGTATATTGGATTTTAAAAAAGCCAGTTTATTACTTCTTAAGGAAACGATAGATAAATCTTTTTTATCAGCTGTAAGTCCTAAAGCAATTGTATGAACTGGACATTTAATTTCTTGTACTGAGAAACGAGGATCATTGCCCTTATTGTATAAGCCATCACCTGCCAAAATAACTTGAGTTTGGTCATTAGCTTGAATCTGATTTTTCAGGTATGAAAATAAGGACGCATAATCACTTGACTGATCAACAAAATCAAAATCACCTGCCTGCTTCACATCAAAACCAAAGCTTAGTTTTTGAATCTCATATTTACTTTCAAGTTTCGTCAGAAAAGCATCCACTTCCTGAGAATATTCTTCAGCATAGTAACTTGAATCCTGATTCGACTTTAATGATTGAGAATTATCCTGAGCCCAAATTAGAAGAGGTTTTTCTATGCGTTTCTGACTGTGTTTGATACTTGGATTTAGTAAGAGAAATAATAAACCCACATAAACCAGGGTACGTAAACTTGCCAGAATCAATATTCTTAAGGGTGTTAAATCGTTCTTTAAGGTGTTTTTATAATAGTACTGGCCATATACCAATGCGACTGCCAATAAAAGAATAGGCAATAACCACCACAAAGAATGCTCAGTTAGTATGGAAATGTTCAAAAGAATATTTTTTAAGTTTCAACAAATTTAATAAACTCTGTGAGCTATTACCAATAGTCAATTAGATTTTACATCTAATTCTGGCTTTATTTAGTATTCATTCTCACACTCATTTTTATATCCTTTGATGTCGTTTTTTTCAAAAAGCTTTCCTTTAAATTTAGTTAAAGCACTTTAGCCTCTTTATTTAGCCTATCTTTGCCAGCTTGAAAATTAGTACAGAATAATAATTAAACACAAAATAATGTCTTTTTCATCTTTAGGTTTATCTCCGGTTTTATTAAACGCGTTGGAGGAACAAAATTACAAACACCCCTACCCAATTCAGCAAGAGGCTATCCCTGCCATTTTGAATAAGAAAGATGTATTAGGTATTGCAAAGACAGGATCAGGAAAAACCGCTTCATATGTGCTTCCTATCTTAAATAACCTAAAAGGGAAATCGCCTCTAAAAAACAGACATATCAGAGTACTGGTTCTGGTCCCTACACGCGAATTAGCCGTACAGGTTGAAGAGGTATTTCAGACCTTTACCTCAGCTCTACCCGATAGAGTTAAAACACTGGCTATTTTCGGTGGTGTTTCCATCAACCCACAAATGATGGCCTTGAATGGCGTTAGTATTCTGGTTGCAACTCCAGGTCGTCTAATTGAATTAGAAGAAGCCAATGCCCTTAAATTATCCGATATTGACACATTAGTTCTTGACGAAGCAGATAAAATGCTAAACCTTGGCTTTAAATATGAGATGGATCGCATCTTTGCCCTATTGCCAAAGAAACGTCAGAATCTTTTATTCTCGGCTACCTTGAGTAAAGATGTTGATAATATTAAGCAGGTTCTATTAAAGCAACCTGAAGTCATTCGAATTGAGTCGAAGGAGGAAGAAACGGAACTAATTGATCAAATTGCCTATGCTGTTGAAGACAGTAGAAAAGGTCCACTGCTTCGTTACTTAATCAAGAAGAACAACCTAAAGCAAGTTTTGGTTTTTGTATCCTCTGCTTTTAAAGCTGATGGTGTTGCCAATAAGCTTTGTCGTAATGGCATACACGCAGTTTCTACTCATGGTAAGAAAAGTATGAACTCTCGTACGGAGAGTTTAAGACGATTCAAAACCGGAAAGATTCGAGTTTTAGTAACAACTGACCTTTTAGCGCGAGGAATTGATATTGAATTTCTACCCTATGTCGTTAATTATGAATTGCCACGATCACCTAAGGATTACATTCATCGTATAGGACGTACAGGTCGTGCGGATGCTCCTGGTGAAGCTGTTTCCTTTATAACACCTGATGATGAGCACCACTTTAAAGTGATTCAGAAAAAAATGAAAAAGGAAGTCAAAATAATCGACAGCTCAGACTTTGATATGCATGGCTTTTAAACCTTATGAAAAAAAAACGAAAATGCCCGGCTCAAACAATTGAGCCGGGCATTTTTGTTTATCTGTAAATTAATAGAACTAATTCTTTATCACCTTACCGTGACATGAATGCATTTTGTTTGTCTTTCAAGAAGTACGTAGCATTTCCCCTCATTTTGCAATTTAATTAATTCACGCAGTAGTATATTTCGTAGGCGATAGGTGTAAACAGGTGTACTATTACCCCTCTCAAAATAACGCGTCTGAACAATATCAAAAGTTCGTCCGTAATAATGCGATGAACTATTTGCCGTAGCGTTTACATTGCTTTTGCGTAGTGATTTTTGATCTTCAAGGGTTCGTAAAATGGATGAAATTGAAAAGCGGTATTTTTTAAGACCCAATGCTTCCAATTGCTCGCAAAACCTTTCGCCAAGCAGATCTAAAAATTCTTCCGCCGGTTCTTGCAAATAAGGCAGTGAATTTCTTAAATGAGGTATTTCATAGTATTCATTATCAGCAATTTCAACAAGATCGTAACGATCACAAAACGCTTCCGGACTCAGCTTATCACCTCTTGAATCCAAAGGCTTTTTTAAGCCTTTTTTTCTGGCTACTTCAAGATGATAATTATTATTAAAGCGGCGCAGTGCTCGCTTTTCATCTTTGCTAAGTACAGGAACGGATAATTTATCTATGCTTTTGCCTTTGGGTGTAGGACTACAAGCTTTAAGTATTAAAACACCTAGTAGTGAAACGATTATAGCTACTACCCGAATTCTGCGAAGACGATACCTTTTTTCTCTTTTAATCATGCCTAAATTTTACTCACACAAAGGTAAAAAAAAGGCATTCTCAACAAATTGGTATGCACAAGAATCTTTATTTATACCAAACTATTTACATCTTGTGAATATAGTCTCAATTCTACACATGAGACTCGTACCATATAAACACAGAATTCAACCCCTTCAATACTTCGAGAGGCTTGTCAAGACACAGTAATTTCTAGGCAAAAAATTAGCCCCATATCAATTTAATGATATGGGGCTTATCCTAATAATTAAGGTAATTCGACGAACTCAGTATTCCACAAAGGTGATCGAGCCTGTCAGGGTGCTTACATAAATCCACCGCCACCTTGTGTTTCGCGACTATCTCTGTGCTTTCTTCTCTTCGCTTTATTTTTTCCGCTACCAAATCGGTACGAAAAGCCCAGGTATGCAGTTCGGCTTTCCCAATGAAATTCACCATTCTGCTTATACGGCACTTCTGAATCAAATTTAAACTTCATGCCTTCAAAGATATCGTTTACTCTAAAGGTCAAGGTTCCTTTTCCTTTTAATATTCTGTAGCTGGCACCTGTATTGATCATCCACATTGGATCTACCTCGAACTGAAGGTCTTTTCCACCACCACGGTACATGGCAAACAATTGGAATCTCAATTTTTTGGTTGCTGTAAAACTATTCGACATACGAACATTAAAGGAATTGTTTGTAATCTCCAGATTCTCATCATTTGATACACCAGTCTCTTTCTGGATATATAAATCGGAGCTGGCATTCATCGACCACCATTTAAAGAATCTGTAATTAGCCGATAATTCTAATCCGTAACGATCGTTACTATCCGTATTATAGTATGACATTTCAACCTTTTCAACATCCAAAGGATCTTTATTCAATACTCTCGAAATATTATCATTAACGCGACGGTAGAACGTTCCTAATGTAATAGATCCTTTTTCTAATCCTTTGGTATAATTGAATTCGAATGAATTTGTAAACTGAGGGTCCAGGTTAGGATTACCGAAAGAACTAATCAAAGGCGTACTCCATTCTCTAATTGGATTCACTTGTCCAATAGATGGTCTGTCTACTCGTCGACTATAACTCAACTGCAACTGATTTTTTTCACTTGGTGTAAAAGTGAAGAATACCGAAGGGTAAATGGTAAAACGACTATCTGAATATTTAGCATTCTCGTCATTTTTCAGAAACTTTCCATCGACCTCATACTGCTCAAATCGAGCACCCAATTGCATAGAAAGATTATTAATCTTATGATTCAAATTTACATATCCCGAATAGATACTTCTATCATACGTAAATGCAGAGTTACCTATTTCATTATTAGTCGCATCAAGTTGATTGGTTACTCTTGAATTCTCTGTATCATTATACCTCAACTCCAAACCTAACTCCAATTTTGTATTTTCCCCCAATGGATTTGTGTAATCCAGGTTTAAAAGCGTATTGGTGTAATCATTCTCAATAGCATCCATATAATTTGAGCTTAAATCAATTGGATTAAGCAGTTCTTTATAAGTCGCATCTTCAGGCGAGTCACTTTCACTATAAGTCGCCTCGAATTCCAGATTGTGTCCTTTCTTTTCAAAGTCGATTTTATAATTGAAATTATATGTTCCCGTAGAATTCTCTGTTTCGGATTTCATTAAAGTATGATAATCCAAATCTGTTCCTCTGTAAATCTTTGTTGTACCATCAAATACACCGTCGCGAAAATTCTGTGTGGTATAAAATGAAAGCGTATTCTTATCATTTAAATAAATATCAGCTCCAACTTTGAGCAACTGAGAATTGTTATCGCTTAAGAACTTAAACTTCTGCAAAAGATCATTATCAAGAACGACATTGCCATTTTCATCTTTCGAGCTTCTTAAAACATCACCGTAATTGTCTCTTTTTCCTCCGTTAGCACCAAAATTCATGAAGAAGTTCACTTTACCAGTCTTGTAATTCATATCTAAAGAACCGTTTCCACGTGTATTATCGCCACGTGTTACTCCAAGATTCACGTTCCCATTAAAACCAATATTGGCATTTTTATTTAAGACAATATTAATGATACCACTCATTCCCTCAGGGTTATATTTTGCAGATGGATTGGTAATCAACTCAACACTCTTAATAGATGTAGATGGAATTTGTTGCAACAATTGAGCAGCACTAATATTCGTTGGTTTTCCATCAACCAGAATCCTAACATTCTCATTTCCTCTTAAACTAACAGTTCCTGTTTGACTATCAACACTAACCGATTGTACATTGTTTAGCACCTCAGAAGCAGTTGCACCAGCAGCAGTCAGATCCTTGCCGACATTTATCACTTTTCGATCAACCTTCTGAGTCACTGTAGAGAGTTCGGCTCTCACAGTCACCTCATTAAGCACCTCGGTATCTTCCTCGAGACGAATTGTTCCTAACTTATAGGTCGATTTTTTAGAGGTAAATTCAAGTTCTCTAACAAAAGGCTTGTAACCAATATATTGAATCTCAATAACATGTTTCCCTTTTGCAATTTTTCTTATATTAAACTTCCCTTTATCATCCGTAATCCCACCTGTTAAAATCTGGTTGTTTACATCTTTAATTACAATATTAACATAGGGCAGTGCTTCATTGGTGTTATTGTCAATAATAAGGCCTGAAACAGAACCAAGTTTACTACTATTACTTTTCGGAGATTCTTCTGCATAGTTAATAAAACTACACAGCATTAAAATTGTTACAAATAATATTCTTCTCATAATTATATTTTTAGGTCGGTTTGATATACAAGTATTGGACTACACCATAAGTTTTTTAGTTACACGACTTACTCCAAATTAAGATTTATTAACAGCTCAGATTAAAAACAGAATTCAATTTAAAGTGGCATCATCATCAACTTAAAACTAATAGCTCATCATCCATTTATCACATCTCGTGCCGAAAACAACAACAAACACATAATCATTACAATACGATTACAATGAGAAATTTTTCTGTTCGATAACGAACACACCCTGTCCGTTTTCGAGTTCTCATTCAACACTTAAATTTGGAAGTTCAATCACTAATTTCAAAGTGAAAATTGCACTGTTATTAATGATACATTTAATCAAATACTGTTTAATAAACTAAAAAACATACCTTCGTCATCAGATCAAGCATCTAACATGTTCGATGATACAATAACTAAAAGCACATTAAAATTATCGAATGTTAAAAACACTTATGTGTGCAAGCTTTAAATCAAAATATAAAACAACTCAAATGCCTATCATTCTTCTTCTTAGTTCATCATCCATTTTAGCTTTAGTATCATGTCTGCTGGCAGACAAACGAAAACAAAGATTAAACCGATACCTGAAAATCATCATGCTAGTATTAATTATTTTGAATTGTATAATTCTTCTTTCATACACTTTCGGCTATATAACTGGCTACTTCTCCAGATCATAGACAAAAAAAAAGCCAGCTCAAAATCTGAACTGGCTAACTTTATTTTAAAACTTTATTCGGAAACATTTACCGTATAAGTTCGATGAACTCTTCTTCAGAGATCGTTTTGATTTCAAACTTTTCCACTTTAGCCAGCTTACTAGGTCCTACCTTCTCTCCTGCCAGGAACAAATCTGTTTTCTTAGAAATTGAGCTTGTATTTTTCCCTCCATTTTGTTCAATCAAGGCCTTCAGTTCATCACGCGAATGCAAACTAAAACTACCCGAAATCACAATTGATAGCCCTTCCAGCTTATTGGTTTGATTGGCCAGTTCCTCCTCATTTAATTCGAATTGTAAACCATGTGCAATCAACTCATTTACCAAATTATTCTGAGCCTCATCTTCGAAAAACAGGATAATACTTTTTGCAATTTTTTCACCAATTTCATCAATTTCAACCAATTCTTCAAGACTAGATTCTTTCAAACGCTGAATAGAAGTCAGGCTTTTCGCTAATTTCTTGGCCACTGTTTGGCCAACATGGCGAATACCCAATGCAAATAAGACTTTCTCAAAAGGTACTTGCAATGATTCTTGAACACTTCCCAATATTCGGTCAGCCGATTTCTCTCCCATACGCTCAAGAGGCAATAAATCCTCTTTCTTTAAGCTGTATAAATCGGCAATATTCTTGACCAAATCTTTCTGATACAAAAGTTCAATGGTTTCTTCTCCCAAGCCATCAATATTCATAGCCTTACGACCAATAAAATGTTCGATTCGCCCGGTAATTTGTGGTGGACAGAATACACTATTGGGACAATAATGGTTGGCCTCTCCTTCAATACGAATCAATTGTGTTTCACATTCCGGGCAGTTTTCAATAAACTCAATCTTTTCAGCATCAACCTCTCGCTGGTCTACATCAACACCTACAATCTTAGGAATAATCTCTCCACCTTTTTCAACAAAAACACTATCGTTCAAGTGTAAATCTAGATTCTCAATAATATCAGAATTATGTAGAGAAGCTCTTTTCACCACTGTTCCGGCTAACTGTACGGCATCCAAATTAGCCACCGGAGTAATTGACCCCGTTCGTCCCACCTGATAGCTCACCGACTGTAGGCGAGTCGCCACACGTTCAGCCTTAAACTTATAAGAAATTGCCCAACGCGGCGATTTAGCCGTGTATCCCAACTCATCCTGCTGATCAAGTGAATTCACCTTAATCACAATACCATCAATAGGCACTGGTAAATCTTCACGCTTGGTGTCCCAATAATTAATATAGTCTAGCACCTCATCAATGGAATTACACAATTTACTATCATCTGAGATTTTAAACCCCCACGATTTTGCTTGTTCTAGATTGTTAAAATGATCACGACCAGGAAGTTGTTTTCCCAAGAGATAATACAAGCAACAATCTAATTGACGTTTAGCCACAATAGAAGAGTTCTGCATTTTCAAACTCCCCGAAGCTGCGTTTCTTGGATTTGCAAAAGGACTTTCTCCCAGATCTTCGCGCTCTTTATTCAATTGATCGAACACCTGAAAGGGCATCATAATTTCCCCTCTGATTTCAAACTCCTCAGGATAAGCTTCTCCTTGCAAGTTTAATGGAATGGTTCGAATCGTTTTCACATTGGTCGTCACATCGTCGCCTTGTACCCCATCACCACGAGTTAAAGCCTGAACCAGTTTACCATTCTTATATTTTA